>Ga0302046_10002442_pt1 | contig 17288 bp, 16 predicted proteins | sample RVTome_11_FD_200261 | JGI IMG/M metagenome (GOLD analysis project Ga0302046, IMG submission 200261) | Soil microbial communities from uranium-contaminated site in the Upper Colorado River Basin, Wyoming, United States - RVT147D111 (version 2) ...
TAGCCCGACACATAGGGCAGCATCAGATCGAGAATGACGAGATCGGCCGGTGCCATCGATTTCAGGCGCGCCAGGGCATCGTGACCGTCCGGGCTGACTGTGACCTCGAAACCTGCGCGCTCGAGCAGGACACGCAGCAGATACGCGGCATGCGCGTTGTCCTCGACAACGAGTATGCGCGGCAGCGGACCAGGCCTGGCCGTATCTCTCATCTGCGGCAGGGTCGCGTTGGCAACATATTGCGAGATTATGTCATTCGCCCCCCCCGCACGTTGACGCCGCTCGCAGATCTGGCGATGTCAATCCGTCGGGCTTGCCGGCAGGCTGCCTGTCGGCCAGGCGCGCTCAGTTCGCGAGCATGGACGTCCAGTTGAGCACGAACGTGATCGGCGGGACGGGAGCGTCATCGGCGACAACCATGAGAAAGCTGCCATCGGCAGTGACGGCATACTGCGCCTTCGCGAATAGCCCCGCCGAGAACACATAAGAGCCCGTCGTCGCGAGGCGCGTCGGGAACAGCGTTCGCGGCGTACCCGGCGTGATCGACGCGGCCGGCGCGTCGACGTCGAGCGACACGGCCATGAGGGTCAGGTCCGGTGCGAGATAGTAGAGCTCCTCGCCGTCGTGCCGCCAGCGCGGGTAGATGCCGCCCGCGCTCGACGCCAGCAACTTTTGACTGAGATCGGGAAAGGACCGGATATAGACCTGCTGGCGGCCCGTCTCGTTGGATACGTATGCGACCCACCGTCCGTCCGGCGAGAATTTCGCCTGGCCCTCGTCGAAGTCTGACTGCGCCACCGGAAACGGCTCGCCCAGCTCGTGCCCCCCGCCTTCGGCCGCGCTTCGGGCCTCCACCGGCGCTGCCCAGAGATCGGAGCCCGTCCGCGCATCCTGTGAAGTGTAGAGAAGGAATCCGGTATTCAACGACCAGTCCTGTGGTGTCTTGTCCTGGTCCGTGGCCAGCAGCAGCCGTTCCTCGGTGACGCCGCTCGAAGCCTTCTCGAAGAGATCCATGCGGCCTTCGCGTCCGGATGTGAAAATCAGAGTGTCCCCGTCGGGCGACCAGACGGGATACGCGTCGACGCCCGGGTCGGAAGACACGCGACTCGACGCCATTCGCGCGACGTCGATGAGCCAGACATCGCCGGTCCCCTCAGGCGCGCGCGTCAGCGCGAGTTGGAGCCCGTCGGGCGACAGCTCCGGCGCGGCGGGCGCGCCTTCGTCGACGAGTCCGGGCATTCCGAGCGGCGTACCCGCGGCGTCAACCCACACGAGCTGCCGTTTCGTTCCCCCGCCAGGCCGATGCGCCAGCACGCCCGTATCCGACACGGAGAATGCACTGTGGAAGGTTCCGTCGTCCGTGCCGACAGGCTGCGCCACCGGCATCGGCTCCTGATCGACCTTCAGGCCGTCCGGATCGAATCGATGCGCGACGAGCACGTTATCCATGACGCGCAGCAGATAGCCGGGCGGGGCGAACAGCGCCGCCGTCTCGCTGGCGAGCACACGCGTGGGCTCATCTCCATCGAGTGATCCGACATAGACGCCGCGCGCGCTCGCCTGACCCAGCCCGACGAAAAACAGGAATCGTCGGCCGTCGGGCAGAAACTGCGGCCAGCGATGACTGCCGTGATCGGGGGCGAGCTCCGTGACGGTGGTTGCCGCCCCGCCCGTCGCCGAGACACGTTTCAAGCCGACGCTCGGCTCGGGCGCATACACGATATCGCCGGCCCGGCTCCACGTACCGCCCCTGGCTGCCGGCGCATCCGCCAGCACCAGCGGGGCTCCGCCGGTTAGATCCTTGCGCTTCAGCTTTCCGTCCGCGAAAAAACCCACGGCGCTGCCGTCGCCCGACCAGAAGGGGTGGGACGCGCCCTCGGTTCCGGCCAGTCGCTGCGGGTCGACGTCGTCCAGCGTGCGCACCCACAACACGGGGTTGCCATCGACGGCTGCCACGAAAACCAGCCGCCGCCCGTCGGGCGAGAGCGTAAACGCGAACGTATCGCCGGTCGATGGCGTCTCAACTTCGAATCGCACGATCGACGGTTCGCTCGCGTCAGGCAGGAACGCGGCGACCGCCGCGATGCCGAGCACGAAGAATGCCACCGACCAGACGGCACGCTCTCGCCAGCGTACCGACACCGCCTGCGGCGGCGCGTCGGGATCCGCCGCCGATCCGCTCGCGCGCAGCTCGGCAATCTCGAGGCGAGCGTCGCCGATGTCTTTCAGCCTCTGGCGCGAATCCTTCGCGAGGCAGCGCCTGATGACGCGGCGTAGACTGGCGGGCGTGCCCGGCGGCAGCGCTGCGAGATCGGGATCGCGCTCGATGACTCTCGCAATGACATCGGACGTCTGCTCGCCGGCAAACGGCCGCCTGCCCGTCAGCATTTCGTAGAGCACGCAGCCGAAGGCCCAGATATCGGTCCGCTTGTCGACGGGCAGCCCGCGGGCCTGCTCCGGGCTCATGTAGGCCGGCGTCCCGAGAATCGCAGCGCCAAGCGACGTCGCCGTCACCTCGCTCGAAGCCGTAGCCTCGAAGTGAGTCCTGATCATCTTCGCAAGACCGAAGTCGAGCAGTTTCACGTTGCCGTCGTCGCGCAGCTTGACGTTCGCCGGCTTCAGGTCCCGATGCACGACGCCGAGCTCGTGCGCCGCCTCGAGCGCAGTCGCGATCTGCTCGGCGATGGCCAGGGTTGCCGCCAAAGGTATCGGTCCGGCCGCAATGCGCTCGGCGAGCGTCGGCCCGTCGACGAGCTCGAGAACGAGCGCGTACGTGCCGCCGAGCTCCTCGAGCGCGTGCAGCATCGCGATGTTCGGATGGCTGAGCGATGCGAGCACGCGTGCCTCTCGCTCGAAGCGCGCAAGTCGATCCGGATCGAGCTTCAGGGACTCGGGCAGGACCTTGATCGCGACGTCGCGGCCGAGACGCGAGTCGCGCGCCCGAAACACCTCGCCCATGCCGCCTGCGCCGAGCGGCCCGAGAATGTCGTAGGTGCCGAGGCGTTCCCCGGCTGCGAGCGACATAGCCCAACTCTCCCTGAGAACGACGTCCCGACTGGCTCGCGGCGCCGCGCTCAGTCGTTGCCCGGGGCCTGGCCGCCCTCCGGAGGCGGGCCGGGTTCGATCCCCGAGCCGGGACCTGGACCCGGGCCGGGCCCGACGCCTCGCCCCCGGCCTCGACCGCCGGCACGGCCGCCACGACCTCGGCCCCCGACACGCTGACCGCGGCCCGCGCCCGCGCCGCGCCGACCGCGCCCCGCGCCCGCGCCCGCGCCGCGCCGACCGCGCCCCGGGCCCCCGCCGCGACCGCGCCCCCGACCGCCTGGCGGCGCGCTGCCGGAGCGTCCACCGACGGGAGGGGATTCAGGTGGCATCTCCGGGGCGTCGACCTGAGCGTGCAGCGCAACGCCCGAAAAGATCAGCAAACCTGCTCCGCTGGTTACAGCAATCAGTCGGCCGAGAAGCTCGCGCCGTGTCATAAGGGACGCCCTCCGGAATTCGCTCTACGTTATTCGCGAATCAGGCTGCGGTCCAGCGGTTTATGGACTCCCGGGCGACATCAGTCGGCTTCGGGGCAAACCAGTCTGATGTCACATCTCCCGCGCGATGTCCCGAGCCTCGCGCGGTCCGTTGCATTGAGCTCGGCATGACCTTGGACGACCCGGGCGGGACCAACGCTGACGGTCATCGCGCGATCGATGTTGTCGAGACCAAGCCGCCCGAACTGCTGCCTGAGCGTATCCCGGATGTAGTCGGACACGCGCCCGGAGTCCTGGCTCATGCCGTCCAGAGGATCGGCGATGACGAAATCGAACGTGATTCCGCACGTCGTTGTGCGGCACTCGATGCCGAGCGCGCTTATCCGCAGCCGGTCCAGTTGCCCGACGCCGAAGACGAGACGCTCCTCGACGACCGAGGCCCACGCCGGGTCCTTCGGCTCGGCGGCCAGCCTCTCGGCTTGCCGGCCGCTGCCGGGCCAGTCGCGGACCGAGAAGTCCGTTTCGGCCGCGGGCTCCGGCATCGGAGCCCGAACGTGGAGAAACACGCCCAGAGCAGCGAGCGACGTCGCGAGAAGAACCGAGGCGAGAATCAGTGGCTTTCCGGTCATCTGACGTTCCCGTCGAACGCGCGCTTGTGGCGCTTGGCGGTCGACGGGACTATACGCTCGACGGGCGGCCGCGTCAGTGATTGGATCGATTAGCTGCGCGCCGCCTACAACCGCTCGACAAACGCCTCGATCGCCTCGAGGACATCCGTCTCGTTGGAGCCGACGACCCAGTGATGCGCGTCATCGAGAACCAGCACTTTCGAATCGGCAACCTCATCGTCGAAGCGCGCGATCTCGGCCCTCTGCAGCCGCACCTGCCACTCGAAAGCCTGCTCGACGGCCCGCCGGAGCGCGGGATCGTCACGATCGTACCAGGGCTCCATCAACGACTCCGGCACTGATGTCGACGCCGATGCGGCCGAGGAGCACTCTCCCTCCGTCCCATGCCGGAATCAAGAGAAGGGGATACGCATCGCCACGCCTACCCGAGCGGGGAAGAGTCGCTCGTCGCGAGTGTAGCGCAATTGATCCAGGCCGTTGCGCCCTTCGCGTAGTGCTCCTTCTTCCAGATCGGCAGGCGGTGCTTGATCTCGTCGATGATGTAGCGGCAGGCGTCGAAGGCCTGGCCGCGGTGGCCGGCGCTGACGCCGACCCAGACGGCGCACTCGCCGATCGCGAGCTTGCCGACGCGGTGCATGCCGCGGGCCTCGATGATGTCGAAGCGCTCGAGAGCCTCGGCGATCACGGCTTCGCCTTCGTTCGCGGCGATCGCGGCATGCGTCTCGTACTCGAGCGCCACGACGGCCTCGCCTTCGTTGACGTTGCGGACCCAGCCCTCGAAGGTGGCGCAGGCGCCGGCATTCGATGCCTCGAGCTTGCGCCTGAGCGCGTCGGGCCGGATCGGCTCCGCGCTGATCGCGAACCGGGCCGGCATGGCTCAGCCGCCGGCGACGGGCGGGAAGAACAGGATCTCGTCGCCCTCGCTGAGCGAGGAATCCCAGCCCGCGAGCGTGCCGTTGATCGCAACCTTGCAGCGCTCACGCGCATCGGCGAAGCCGTGCCGGCCAGCGACCTCGTCGAAAAGCTCGGCCGCGGTCCGCGACGCCGTGCTGACGGCCTCGCTCTCGCGTCCGGCGCGCTCGCGAAAGACGGCGAAGTAGTGCGCTGTCACGCCGATCGTCATGCCGACGCCTCCGGCCAGTCGCGCTTGCCCCCCGTCTTCTCGACGAGCGCGATCTCGCGGATCAGGATGCCGTGCGTCAGCGCCTTGCACATGTCGTAGATCGTGAGCGCTGCGACCGAAGCGCCCGTCAGCGCCTCCATCTCGACGCCCGTCTTGTAAGTTGCGCGGACGCTGCACTCGATGACGACTTCGCCACTCGCGCCCCAGTCGATCTCGAGCCTGACCGCGTCGAGCGGCAGCGGGTGGCAGAACGGGATGAGCTCGTGGGTCCTCTTTGCGGCCATGACGCCCGCGACGATCGCCGTGTCGAACACCGGCCCCTTCTTCGTCCTGAGCTCGGCGTCACGATCGGGCGCCGCGTCCGGAGGAAAAACGACGGTCGCGCGCGCCCTCGCCGTGCGCTCCGTCACGGCCTTATCGCCGACGTCGACCATCGTCGGGCGATTGCCGGCATCGACGTGCGTCAGCGCGCTCATCCGCCCATCCGGTACATCTCGACGCGTTCGCTGTCCCCGATCGCCTCGCCGCGGATCTCGCTGTAGCGGTCGGCGCGCCGCCGCCAGACGTTCTGCAACTGCGCGACGAGATCGGCGTCGCTCGCTCCTGCCCGAAGCGGCGCCCGAAGATCCGTGCCGATGCTCGCGAAGAGGCAGGTATAGAGCGTGCCGTCGGCCGAGATGCGGGCGCGGTGGCAGTCGCCGCAGAAGGGCTCCGTAACCGAGGAGATGAAGCCGATCTCGCCCTGCCCGTCCGTGAAGGCGTAGCGCTTCGCCACCTCACCGCGATAGTTCTGCTCGAGCGGCTCGATCGGCCAGCGCGCATGGATCAGGTCGCGCAGCGTGCGCGAGGCGACGACCTGATCCGGCTTCCAGCCGTTCAGCGTGCCGACGTCCATGAACTCGATGAAGCGGACGATGACGCCTGAGCCGCGGAAGTGCTCGACGAGGTCGAGCACGGAGGCATCGTTTCGGCCCTTGAGCACGGTGGCGTTGACCTTGATCGTCTCGAACCCCGCCTTGCGCGCCGCGTCGATGCCGGCGAGCACCGAGTCCAGGTCGCCGCGCCCGCCGCACAGCTCGCTGAAGACCGCGGGATCGAGCGAGTCGACGCTCACGGTCACGCGCCTCAAGCCCGCGAGTCTCAGGTCGCGGGCGCGCTCGGCGAGCCGCGAGCCGTTCGTCGTCAGCGCGATGTCGTCGATGCCCTCGAGGCTCGCGAGCCCCGCGACGATCTCGTCGAGATCCTTGCGCAGCAGCGGCTCGCCGCCCGTCAGGCGCAGCTTGGTGACGCCGAGCCGCTGGAAGATGCCGGCGAGCCGCCGGATCTCCCCGGGCGTCAGCCACTTGGAGCGTGCGAGGAACTCATGGCCCTCGCCGTAGAGCTCCGCCGGCATGCAGTAGGGACAGCGGAAGTTGCAGCGATCGATCACGGAAATCCTGAGGTCACGCAGCCCGCGGCCCCTCGTATCCTGTACCGCGCCGCCCGCGGCAAAGCGTGCGACTGAGGACGTACCCTCGCTCATGCCTCAATTGTACTGACTCACCGGGGCCGTGGCACAATAGGCTAGGCTGGAGGAGTATTTAATGAACAAAAACCGCCTTGAGCCTCTGGGCATGCCCCATGCTCAGTACGATTTCGGCAGCGAGTTCGAGCAGCAGGCGCGCCAGGCCGATCCGGGCCGGATCGACCGCTGGCTGATCCGGCAGCTCAGGAAGCGGATCAGCGCATCGAAAGTGGCGATCGCGCTCTGGGACGAGCCCGACGACAAGTCTCGGCCCGCGACAGTCCGCTTCCGCGACCGCGGCGCTTTATGGCAAACGCTCGGCAACCCGGCACTGCATTTCGGCGACCTCTACGCCGCGGGCAGGATCACGGTGCACGGCGATCTGATGGCCGTCCTCGACGAGGCCTACGCCTATCTCGACCGCCAGAAGGTGAAAGGCCGGCTGCTCGCCGGCGCCAGGCCCATCGCGCCGGACCCGTCCGAATCGAAGCAGAACATCCATCATCACTACGACCTCGGCAACGACTTCTACCGGCTCTGGCTCGATCGCGACTGGATGCAGTACACCTGCGCCTACTACCCCGAGGCCGAGATGACGATCGAGCAGGCGCAGGCTCTGAAGATGCATCATGTCGCGCGCAAGCTCAGGCTCAAAGCCGGCGAAAGTGTCGTCGAGGCCGGCGGCGGCTGGGGCGGCCTCGCGCTCTTCATGGCCAGGCACTACGGCGTCAAGGTCAGGAGCTTCAACATCTCGCAAGAGCAGGTCGCCTACTCGCGCGAGTGGGCGAAGCGCGAGTCGCTCGCCGATCTCGTCGAGTTCGTCGAGGACGACTTCAGGAACATCAGCGGGACCTATGACGCCTTCGTTTCGGTCGGCATGCTGGAGCACGTCGGCCCGGGCAACTACGAGCAGATGGGCCGGCTGATGCGCCGCGTCGTGACGCCAGAAGGCCGCGGCCTCGTGCACTCGATCGGCCGCGACCGGCCCGGGCCGCTCAACGAGTGGATCGACAAGCGCATCTTCCCCGGCGCCTATCCGCCGACGTTGCGCGAGATGATGGGGCTGTTCGAGCCTTCGGGCCTCTCCGTGCTCGACGTCGAGAATATCCGCCTGCACTATGCGGAGACGCTGCGCGCGTGGCTCGCGCGCTTCGATGAGAACGTCGAGATGGTCCGCAAGATGTTCGACGAGGCTTTCGTCCGCGCGTGGCGGCTCTATCTCGCGGGCTCGATCACGGCCTTCGTGCGCGGCAACCTGCAGCTGTTCCAGGTCGTCTTCGCGCGCACGGGCATGAACCGGATCCCGTCCTCGCGCAAGCACGTCTACGCGGAAGGCGGATGACCGGCGGCGGCCGCCGCCTCACTCGCCGAGCACGCACTTCCGATAGAGGTCGCGCAGGCGGCCGTCGGGATCGTACTTCTGCTTGAGGCGGAAATACGTCTCGCCGTCGTAGAGCCGCCAGAACCTGTCCTCGTCGTAGTACGAGTCGGAGTAGAGCGATTTGACGCCGCCGAGCTCCTCGACCTTGTCCTCGATGAGCCGGTTGAAGTGGCCTTCCGGGTGCTTCTCGGGATTCGGCATGACGTCCCAGAAACCGAAGTTGACATAGAAGCCCGGGCCCGTCAGGGGATAGAGCGGGAAGCGCCGCGCGGGGTCGTGGCCCCCGATCGGGCAGATCCAGACCGGCCGGATCGGTATCGTCTCGAGAAAGAAACGCAAAAACTCGGCTGATCGCTCGAGCGGAATGTCGACATCCTGGATCACGCTCTCGGTCTGACGTCCGAGACGGCGATTGATCGCGGCCGTCAGGCCGACGCGGATGTTCCAGCGCATGATCTTCTGATAGGTGACCGAGTTGAGCCGCCGGCGGCCGAGCAGGAGCCTGAGCGGCTTGTTCTGCACGTAGAGGTTCTTCGAGCACCAGAACCAGTCCGTGTCCCAGCGCCAGATGTAGTCGCGCACGCTGAGATAGTCCTCGGAGCGCTCGCGAATCGAGCGGTAGTAGATCCCGAGCCAGGTGTAATCGCTGAGGTACGGTGCCTCGGCGACGAACCGCCCTTCCGTGATGCAAAGCTCGTTGCCGCTGAAGACGGTGCCGTCGACGAAGTCGGCGTCGCCACGGCAGGCCTCGCCGAGCGCAGTGAAATACTCGTCGATGTCCGTGAGCTTCCGATGCCTGAGCGCCACGTACGGCTCGACGGGCCGCGTCCTGGCCGTGAGCTTCAAAACGTATCCGAGCGTGCCGTAGGAATTCGGAATGCCGAAGAAGAGATCGGCATGCTCGTTGTCGGGCGTCGCCGTGACGACGTCGCCGTTCGCGAGCAGGACGTCGAGCGAGAGCACGGATTCGTGCGGCAGCCCGTAACGGAACGAGCTCGACTCGATCCCGACCCCCGAGACGGCCCCGCCGATCGTGATCGACTTGAGCTGCGGCACGACGAGCGGCATGCACGCCTTCGCGAGGCAGGCATCGGTCAGGGTCTCGTAGGGCGTCATCCCTTCGACCTCGACCGTCTGCGCCGCAGTGTCGACACCGAGCACGTTGCAGAACGAGCGCACGTCGAGCGTCGGGGCCGCCTTGCGGTCGCGGAACAGGTTCGAGGTCGACTTGGCCAGCCGCACACCGCCGGTCGCCTGCCTCAGTGCGGCCGCGAGCTCTTCTTTCTTCGCTTCGTAGGCTGTCATCGCACGGCCGTTTCGATCCGGCACCGCACGGCTAGGCGACGACCGCGCCGCTCTCGAGAAACTGCTGCTCGACCCTGGCCCAGGTATCGCGCAGCGTCACGACGCGATTGAACACGGGCCGGCCAGGCTCGCTGTGCTTCGGGTCGACCGCGAAGTACCCGAGCCGCTCGAACTGGAACCGCTGCCCGGCCCCGGCTCCGATCAGCGCAGGCTCGAGCTTCGCCCCGGGCACGATGCTGAGCGAATCCTCGTTGAGCTCGTCCTCGACGCGATCGACGCCGCCCGGGCTCGGCACGCGGAACAGCCGGTCGTAGAGCCTGACCTCCGCCGTCTTCGCGTGCGCCGCCGAGACCCAGTGGATCGTGCCCTTGACCTTGCGCTCGCTGTCCGCGCCCGTGCCGCTCCGCGTCGCGGGGTCGTAGCTGCAATAGAGCGCCGTGACACGGCCGTCGTCATCCTTCTCGATACGCTCGCACTTGACGATATAGGCGTAGCGGAGCCTGACCTCGCCGCCCGGCTTCAGGCGAAAGAACTTGCGCGGCGCGTCCTCCATGAAGTCGTCACGCTCGATCCAGAGCTCGCGCGAGAACTGGATCTCGCGCGTGCCGAGCTCCGGCCGGTTCGGGTGATTCGCCGCGGTCATGAGCTCGCCTTCGCCTTCCGGGTAGTTCTCGATCACGAGCCTGAGCGGATCGAGCACGGCAAAGCGGCGCTCGGCGTTCTCGTTCAGGTCGTCGCGAATGCAGCTCTCGAGCGCCCCGAGCTCGATCAGGTTGTCCTTTCTCGTGACGCCGACGCGCCGGATGAACTCGCGGATCGCCCCCGGCGTATAGCCGCGGCGGCGAAACGCCGAGATCGTCGGCATGCGCGGATCGTCCCAGCCGTCGACGTGGCCCTCGTCGACGAGGCGCTTGAGCAGCCGCTTGCTCATGACCGTGTACATGAGATTCAGCCGCGAGAACTCGGTCTGCTCGGGCCGGTGCGGCACCGAGACGTTCGCGATCAGCCAGTTGTAGAGCGGCCGGTGATCCTCGAACTCGAGCGAGCAGAGCGAGTGCGTTGTGCCCTCCAGCGCGTCCGAGAGCGTGTGCGCGAAGTCGTACATCGGGTAGATGCACCAGGCGCCGCCCGTCCGCTGATGCTTCAGGTGACGCACGCGATAAAGCGTCGGATCCCTGAGATTCATATTCGGCGATGCCATGTCGATCTTCGCGCGCAGCACGCACTCGCCGTCGGCGAACTCGCCCGAGCGCATCTTCCCGAACAGCGCGAGGTTCTCGTCGGCGCTGCGCTCACGGCAGGGGCTGTCCCGGCCCGGCTCGGTCAGCGTACCGCGGCTTGAGCGGATCTCGTCCGCCGTCTGATGGTCGACATAGGCCTTGCCGGCCTCAATCAGCTCGACGGCGAGCTCTGAGAGCCGATCGAAGTAGTCCGAGGCGTGGCGCAGGTTCCCGCCCCAGTCGAAGCCGAGCCAGCGCACGTCCTCCTTGATCGCCTCGACGTATTCGACGTCCTCCTTCGCCGGATTCGTGTCGTCGAAGCGCAGAAAGCAAGTGCCGCCGAACTCCTCGGCGATGCCGAAATTGATGCAGATCGCCTTCGCGTGACCGATATGCAGGTAGCCGTTCGGCTCGGGCGGAAAGCGCGTCTGCACGCGCCCGCCGTGCTTGCCCGCTGCGACGTCCTCGGCGACGAGCTGGCGCAGGAAGTTGGCGCCCGGTTTCGGCTCGTTCTCCATGGGCGCGAATTGTCGTTCAAAGCGCGCTCCGAGCACAATTCGCCGACTTGACGCCGATCGCGTTCGAGTCAGAATGAATCCCATGAAACGACGGGCATTCCTCTACGGCGGCATCGGCGCGGTCGCGGCCTGCGGCACGGCCGACGACGACAGGCTGCCGCGAAGCACGAGCGAAACCCACCGCTGGCGAATGGTTACGTCCTGGCCGCCGAATTTCCCGGGCTTCGGCGACTCGGCCAATCGGCTCGCCGGGCGGATCGGCGAGCTCTCCGACGGGCGCGTCGAGATCGAGGTCTTCGCGGCCGACGAGCTCCTGCCCGCATTCCAGGTCTTCGACGCCGTCGCGCGCGGCACGATGCAGATGGGTCACAGCTCGCCGACCTACTGGCGGGGCACGCTGCCGGCCGCGCCGCTCTTCAGCAGCGTGCCGTTCGGCATGCTGCCTTCCGAGCACAAGGCCTGGATGGATCACGGCGGCGGGCTTACGCTCTGGCGCGAGATCTACGGCGCGCAGGGCGTCGTGCCCTTCGTCGCCGGCAACACGGGCGCGCAGATGGGCGGCTGGTTCAAGCGCGAGATCCGCTCGATCGCCGATCTCGCCGGTCTCAAGATGCGGATCTCGGGGCTTGGCGCCGAAGTGATCCAGCGCGCGGGCGCCGTGCCCGTCAGCCTGCCGGGCGCCGATCTCTACACCTCGCTCGCGACGGGCGTCATCGACGCGACCGAATGGAACGGCCCGTTCAACGACATGGCCTTCGGACTCCACGACGTCGCGAGCTACTATTACTACCCGGGCTGGCACGAGCCGTCGGGCGTGCTCGAGGCGCTCGTCTCGGCCGAGGCCTTCGAATCGCTGTCGCCGCATCTCAAGGCCGTCATCGACGCCGCCTGCCGCACCGAGGCGGATTTCGTCATCGCCGAGTTCGCGGCGCGCAACCAGCGGGCCCTCGGCACACTGACCACCGAGCATGGCGTGGAGGTCCACCGGTTCCCGGACGACGTGCTCGGAACGCTCAGACGACTGAGCCTCGAGGTCATGGACGATCTTTCCGCCGCCGACCGCGACCTCGGCCGCGTCTATGCCTCATACCGTGCCTACGCCGACTCGATCGGCGCCTGGCATGCGATCGCCGAAGGCGCGCACACGAGCGCGCGGGGAGGCTGATTGAGCGGCCGGACGGCGCCCGGGCCGCGAGCGGCCGCCGCGGCCGTCATGGCCGTCATGGTGCTCGGCCTTTCGGCCTGCACGATCAACCCCGTCACGGGCCAGCGCCAGCTCGCGCTCGTCACGGCCGCCGACGAGGTCGCGATCGGCACCGAGCAGTACGAGCCCTCGCAGCAGATGCAGGGCGGCGAATACCTGCGCGACCCCGCGCTGGCGCGCTACGTGGAGGGCGTGGGCATGCGTCTCGGCGCCGCCAGCGACCGCGCGCTGCCGTACGAGTTCGTCGTCATCGACAGCTCGGTGCCAAACGCCTGGGCGCTGCCGGGCGGCAAGATCGCGATCAATCGCGGACTCCTGGTCGAGCTCGAGTCGGAAGCGGAGCTTGCGGCCGTGCTCGGGCACGAGGTCGTGCACGCGGCCGCAAGGCACGGCGCGATTGCGATGCAGCGCGGCCTGCTGCTGCAGGCGGCCGTCACGGTCGCGGCCGTCGCGGCGCGCGACAAGGACTATTCCGAAGTCGCCGTCGGCGCGGCGAGCCTTGGCGCGAGCCTGATCCACATGCGTCACGGCCGCGAGGCCGAGCTCGAGGCCGACTCCTACGGCATGCAGTACATGGCGCGCGCCGGCTACGATCCGCGCGCGGCGATCAGCCTGCAGGAAACTTTCGTCAGGCTCTCCGAAGAACGCGACCAGGGGGGTTGGTTCGCCGGGCTCTTCGCGAGCCATCCGCCGTCGGCAGAGCGCGTTGCGGCAAATCGCGCGACCGCCGCGACGCTGCCCGCGACGGGCACGCTCGGCCGCGAAACCTACATGGCAGCGACTGCGAATCTGCGCCGTGACGCCCCGGCATACGAAGCGCTCGATGCGGCCCGCGAGGCGCTCGCCGGCGGCGATCTCCCCGCCGCGCGGCGCGAGGCCGGCACGGCGCTCGATGGTCTCTCCGGCGATGCCTCGGTCGAGACGCTCTTCGGCGACATCGAGATGGCGGATGGCGAACCGTCCCGCGCGTTGCCGCGCTACACGCGCGCCGTCGGGCTCAACGGTCAGTTCTTCTATCACCATCTCCGCAAGGGCGACGCACATCGTGCGCTCGATCAGCTTGCCGAAGCCAGAACGGCCTACGAGGCGAGCGTCGCGCTCTTGCCGACGGCCGACGCCTATTTCGGCCTCGGCCGGATCGCCGAGCGGCAGGGCGACATCGCGCGCGCTCTCGAGAACTACGCGCGCGCGGCCGAATCCTCGGGCCAGGCCGGCGCCGACGCGCGCGCCGCGACGGTCCGCCTCGATCTGCCCGCGAATCCCGGCCGCTACCTCTCGCTCGCGAGCGGGCTCGATGCCAACGGACGCCTGCTGGTCGAGGTGCAGAACCCGACCTCGCTCGAGGTCGGCGGCATCGAGCTTGCGATCAGCTATGTCGAGGGCGGTCAGGCCAGGCTCGTCCGGCGCGCGCTCGAGGGCACGCTCGCGCCGGGCAGCAGCCGCCGCTATGCGACGGGGCTCGGGCCCTTCGCGGAGGCCACGGCCTACGAGGTCGAGCTCGCGACGGCGCGCGTCGTCACGCCCCGATGACCTCGGTCGCCGAAGCCGAAGCGCTGATCGCCGCGCGCATGCCCAGGCGCCCGGCCGAGCGCGTCGGCATCGCCGCCGCGACGGGCCGCATACTCGCCGAGCCGATCCATGCCGAGCGCGATCAGCCGCCGTTCGACCGCGTGACGATGGACGGCATTGCGATCGCGAGCGCGGCGTTTGCGGCCGGCCGGCGCCGCTTCGCGATCGACGCCGTGCAGGCGGCCGGCACGCCGGGGCTCGCCTCGTCGTCGGACGAGCACTGCATCCGCGTCATGACGGGTGCGATCCGGCCCGAAGGCACCGACGCCGTCATCCCGATCGAGCGCGTGCGGATCGAAGGCGAGACGGCCGTCGTCGACGACAGCGCCGACGTCGCGCCCGGCCGGAGCATTCACGCGCGGGGCAGCGACCGGCGCCAGGGTGACCTCGTGCTCGAGCCCGGCGCCCGGATCGGCCCGGCCGAGGCTGCGGTGCTCGCGAGCGCCGGGCGCGCGGAGGTTGCCGTGTCGTCCCTGCCGCGGATCGCCGTCGTCTCGACCGGCGACGAGCTCGTCAGCGTCGAGGCGGCCAGCGTCGCCCCGTGGCAGATCCGCTCGAGCAACGACCTCGCGGTCGCGGCGAGCCTGAACCGCGCGGGCCTCGGCGACGCCAGCCGCGTCACGCTGCCCGACGATGCGAAGCGGATACTCGCGGAGATCAAGAGGCTGCACGCCGAGAACGACGTCCTGATCCTGAGCGGCGGCGTCTCGATGGGCGAGTTCGACTTCGTCCCCGGCGTGCTCGAGGCGCTCGGCACGGAGCTCGTGTTCCATCGCGTCGAGCAAAAGCCCGGCCGGCCGATGTGGTTCGGCCTGAGCGGCGCCGGCAAGCCGATTTTCGCCCTGCCCGGCAACCCGGTCTCGACACTGCTTTGCATGACACGCTACGTCGTGCCGGCGCTTCAGCGCTCGCTCGGCTGCCGCGAGTCGGCGCCGGAGCTCGCGCGGCTCGACGCGCCCGTCGAGGGCCCGAAGCATCTGACCTATTTTGTGCCCGTCGCCCTGCGCTGGGACGAGGACGGCAACGAGCTGGCCTCGCCGAAGCCCACGAACACCTCGGGCGACTTCGCGACGCTCGCGGCGACCGACGGCTTCATCGAGCTCGCATCGGGCAGCGGCCGCCATGCGGCCGGCGAGACGGGGCGGGTGTTTCGCTGGTAACGCGCGAAACCGAGCCGCGCAAGCGTTGGCTGAGAACTCGCCGGTCGGCCGACGAGCGAGTGGCTATGGCAACCGCAACATCACCGTCATCGGATGAATCGGTGAGGGCGAAAACCCGTAATGCTCGTAGAACCGCCGTGCCTCGTCGTGCAACGCATGCGCCAGGAGCGCCCTCACACCGATCTCCTGCGACACGGCTACGCAGCGCTCGACAGCGTCCCTCAACAGCGCACCGCCAATCCTCTTCCCTTGTGCTCCCTTGTCCACGGCGAGACGTCCGAGCACGATGACAGGTACCGGCTCCGGCATGTTGCGTCGAACGCCGCCCGTTGCGGCGCGACGCGCAATCGCTCCGGCCGCGAGCGCGTAGTAGCCATGGACGCGGCGGCTCCCGTCGGCAACGACGTAGGTGCGACTCGCCCCCGAAACCTGATTCGCCAGGGCCCTGTCCTTCAACCAGTCGTCGAGCAAGGCTTCGCCGCATTCGAAACGGTCCCGCTGGTGTAGAGCAACCAGCGGCTCGGGCGGATAGGGCCGCAAGATCAGGTCTGCTTCGGCTTCTCGACCCAGGGCCCTTTCACGGACAGAAGCCGTTTGAGCCCGGGATTGGCCGACGGTGGCTCATCGAGCAGCTTGCTCAGCCGGCGGAAGGCATTCGCGTCCAGATCGAAGAAGACGCGGTCGAGCAAGATCGACCGCGCTCTGTCGCAGGCAGCTTCGAGCATGAAGTCCGAGCGGTTCTTGCCGAGGAGATCGGCGGCCTGGTCGATCAGCTCGCGCTGTTCCGGCCGGGCCCGCAGATTGATGGCGGCATCGCGCATTTCCGCTCCTCTTGTGTATACACAATCGCTATACACACTCTAGGATTACCCTCAGCCGATGTCAACGCGCGTTTTTGCGCGACCTGCAGAGAATTGGCCCTCACGCGAGAAGTCCTCAGAGCCAGAACGAAACGAAGATCTGGATGACGTCGGCGTCGAACTCGTAGAGCGGCTCGGTGCCGGGCGAGAGGCCGGTCGCGGCCGGCGGGCGCAGATCGCGGAAGTCCTTGTAATCGAACAGCATGTGATCGTAGATCAGGCTCACGCTGCCTTTCTCGATGAAGCGCCAGCCGCTCTCGAGGATGTCGTAGGTGACGCCGATGCGGAGCGTCGTCGAGTCGAAGGTGCTGAGCTCCTTGTCGCGGGCGATGAAGTTCGCGAACTGCACGTTGGGGAACAGATCCCGGAAGAAGTCGGCCCGATTCTGCGAGTAGCTCCGGACCCTGGCCTCGATCGTGATGCCGCCGTCGAGCGGGTGCGTGTAGCCCATCTCGAAGGTATCGGAATTGATCTTCCAGGTGTCGCTGTAAGTCCGATACTCCCAGTGCAGCGCCGCGCGGTACGGCAGGTAGTAGCGCAGGCGCAGCGCGGCCGCGTCGCTCGTTCGCGTGCGCGGGTAAACCTCGGGCTCGCGGCTGTAGCCGATCGGGCTCGAGCCGTCGAGGTAGCGCACCGAGCGATAGGGGTTGTTCAGGAAGCCCTCGTCCGTGATCGTCTCGAACGAAAGGCCGAGCAGGAGATTCTGCGTCAGAATCTGCGAGATGCCGAGCCGATAGTGCTGCCGCTTGATCGTGTCGGCGAAGTCAGCGTCGCCGCGCCGCGAGACCGCGTCGTCGCCGAGCGAGTAACCGAGTGAGAGCGTCGTCAGGTCGCCGAAGAGATCCTGGCTGATGCCGAGGCTGACCGTCTCGCCCTCGAAGTCGTTCTCGGAACTCTTCGTGAGGCCGAGGTTGAAGAGCCAGCGGTCGTGCAGATAGTCGAGGCCGACGGAATACTGCGTGCGTTCCTCCTCGTAGGGGCTCGCGCCCGAGGTCACGACGTCGATCGAGGCGCTCGAGACGTTGTCGACGTAATAGTTCGCGGCGGCCGAGAACTTGCCCGCGAACTGCTTGCGCACGAGGAAGGAGGGGCCGTCGATCGTGACGCCGCCGCCGTCGTAGGAGTGGTAGAGAACGTCGGCGCGGTCCTCCGGCAGGACGCCCGCGACGGAGACATCGAGACTGCCGGCGAGCGCGATCAGCGCCGAGCCTGCAAGGCGAAGGTGCCGGGCGCGCCGTGACATCAGTTGCAGCCGCAACCCCCGCCGGCGCTGCCAGTTGCGCCGCGGGCGCCCTCGCGCGCCTCATAGACGTGATGGATGTAGGCGCTCGAGACG
>Ga0302046_10002443_pt1 | contig 17282 bp, 23 predicted proteins | sample RVTome_11_FD_200261 | JGI IMG/M metagenome (GOLD analysis project Ga0302046, IMG submission 200261) | Soil microbial communities from uranium-contaminated site in the Upper Colorado River Basin, Wyoming, United States - RVT147D111 (version 2) ...
GCCGCCCCGGTCCTATTGACCCCGATCGGCAGGTAATGCGGCGCGGCGCCGGCCAAGTATGCAGGCGCGCGACGGCAGCATTGACGAACGGACCGAATCCGTCGGCCTGACGGCACGGACGGAGGCGTAGCATCCCGCTGTGCGATTACTGGAAATGTAGTTCCGTGTTATTTATGCATTCGGAAAAATATTATCCCGATAAATATTCTGATGTGCGCAATGTCTGTTTTTGATGTTGTACGAGCTCGATTCATTTATATTTAGATACTGCTTGTATTTATTTTTGCGGCCTCCATATTATTACAATAGGGAAGTCGCACCGACGGCCCCGCGCTCCGAAAGGGCCCCATGCACACCGCAACATTGCTCCTGGTCGGCCGCAACACGCTGTCGCGCAACGGTCTCAGGAGTCTGTTCGCGGACTCGCCTTTCACGGTGGCGGGCGAGGTATCGGATGCTGCCCTGATCAAGCCGACATTCGATCCAAGCGCGCTGCCCGAGCCCGACATCGCCCTGGCGGAGGTGCCCGGCGAGCCCGCGGCGGTGATCGAGACGCTGGAGCGGCTGGAGGCGATTTATCCCGATCTGCCCGTCGTCGTGCTTTGCGACAAGGTTTCCATGACGATGCTCTGCGCCTGCCTCGCTGCCGGCGCCAGCGGCGTCCTCACCACGTCGATCTCGCGCGATGCGCTGCTGCGCTCGCTGCAGCTCGCCGTGTTGGGCGAGACGGTCTTCCCGACCTATCTCGCCGGGCTGCTGGTGGCCGACTCCCAGGGGCGTCCGCCGTTGCGCCCCGCGCCGAGCGATGCCTGCGGGCTTTCCGAGCGCGAGATCGAGACCATGCAGTGTCTCATCCGCGGCGAGTCGAACAAGTTGATCGCCATGCGCCTCCAGATCACCGAGGCGACGATCAAAGTTCATATCAAGAGCGTCATGCGGAAGATCAAGGCCAGCAATCGGACGCAGGCCGCGATCTGGGCGTATAGCCATGGTTACATGCCGGCCCGCGATGCCGCGCCGGCCGTCGGCGGCGTGCGTCGGCTCAGCCTGAGCTGACCGCTACGAACCGACATATAACCGGGAGGAGGAAGCAGAATGGCTCGATCGAGTAAGCGAGTGTTTTTCGGAGGCGTGGCCGTGGGCGCGGTCATCGCGCCGATCATCATGTTTTCAGCAGGATGGATCGTGACCAGCGGCGCCGCCGGCACCGCGGCGCGGGACATGGCGAGCGATGCCGTTGTCGCGAGCCTGGCGCCGATCTGCGTCTTACAGTTTTCCGCGGACGCGGAGCGCACCGTTCAACTGGTGGCGCTGAAAGAGATGAGCCAGTGGAAGCGGCCGGACTTCGTTGCGCAGCAGGGCTGGGCGACGATGCCGGGCAGCGAGTCCGCGAACGGACTCGTTGCGAGCGAGTGCGCGCGGCGGCTGGCAGAGCTCGAGAAATAGCGTGTCCGGCGCGTCGCGCCGTTTGCGACATCACGCCGATTGTGACATTACGCGGTCTGCGACATCACCAGGGCGACAATCAGAATCGCGGCGATGAGCAGCAGAATCGCCAGGACGCGGGCGGTCTTGCCTTCCAGAACGTCCACCATCCGGATCTTCCACACGCGATAAGACTCCCCAGTCTGGCGCAGCCTACACACTGGTCCAATTTCTTCGGCGCCGCCAGGGAAAACGCTGTGCCGCCACTTCGCTGCAACCGAAGGCTGCGGAAAATCGCGGATCCGGATCAGGCGTTCTTTCTTGCTATTGCGCCCCGACGGTCTATTTATAGGGGCATCATTCTCCCTCGGACCGCCGATCTGCTGCCCTGGTGGGGCACGAAAGCTCGCCGTCAATCCTGGGCTTATGATGCGCCGTATCGTCGATACGGGGCCACCCCGCACCAAGGAGGACAGCGATGCCCGAAGGTACGGTAAAATGGTTCAATCCCACGAAGGGCTTCGGCTTCATCCAGCCGACGGATGGCGGCCCGGACGTGTTCGTCCACATCTCGGCCGTCGAGCGCGCCGGCATCGGCCATCTCGCGGAAGGGCAGAAGCTTTCCTACGACGTGCAGCGCGATCCGAAGCGTAACAAGTCGTCGGCCGAAAACCTTAAGGTTCTTTGAGCCTACGAGCGTTGATCGGGGGCGCCGGCTCGCCGGCGCCCGTTTCGTCGCGTGCCGGTCACTAGATCAATCTTCGATCAGGTGGAATCATCTGATCGAAGAAAAATTGATCTATTTTAATTAGTTAGAGCAAGTTATCTGCGTCCGTCAGGACGCAGATTGCTCTAGTTTTAAGCCGGCGGCCGGTGTCGACCGGCCGCCGGCGCTCAATTTTTGGCCCGCCGCTTATCCGTGCCGCTTGTCAATGCCGTCTGCAGAAGGAGAGTCCCATGGCCTTCAAGCCGAACTACAACCAGCAGCGCCGCGACCGCGACCGCGTCAAGGCGCAGAAGAAGCAGGAAAAGCAGCAGCGCCGCCAGGAGGCCGCCGACAAGCGCAAGACCGAGCGCGGCGATGCGCCGGAAGTCGACGCCGAGCGTCCGCAAGACTGAGTCGTTTTGGAGAGAAGGTTATGGCACGCAACAAGAAACGCTCCGCCGACAATAAGGCCTTCGTGATGTTCGACATCGTCTACGAGGATGGCACGCTGAGCTCGAACCGCAAGGTGCCGTCCTCGACGCTGAACGAGCTCGACGGCGACGCGCCGGCCCGTGCCTTCATCGAAGCGCAGGACCGCGATATCGCCGAGAAGTCCGGCCGCCCGCGCGGCCGCGTCAAGACGATCGTCCGCTCCGCGAGGCAGTGACTAGAGCAACCTGCGTCCTGACGGACGCAGATAAGTTGCTCTGACTTACTAAGATAAATTGATCTAGGGGATTCCGTATCAGGCGCCGGTCTGCATGCGCTTGCGCCGCCGTGCGGCGCGGAAGCTGACCAGGCGGCGCTGCTCCTCGTCCCATAGCGTGAGCGGCAGGCACTTTAGGCTCGACCACAGGGTGACGCGGTTGATCTGCCTGAGCTCGGGATAGCGCTTGAGGCATTCCGCGAGGCGGTAGTTGGGAATCCGGCTGCACAGGTGATGCACGTGGTGGGCGCCGATGTTCGCCGTGAACCAGCGCATTACGCCCGGCATGTGGAAATAGGAGCTGCCCTCGAGCGCCGCCGTGTGGAAATCCCAGGCGCTGTCCTTGGCCCAATGCGTCTTCTCGAACTGGTGCTGCACGTAGAACAGCCAGACGCCGATCGTGCTGGCGAGCAGCGTGATCGGCACCTGTACCATGGCGAAGGTTCCAAAGCCGACGACGAGGCCGATCGTCACCACGATCAGCGCGCTGCACAGGTTGCTCAGCAGCACGTCGGGCAGCAGCCGCCAGCGCCGGCTCAGCAGGTCGAGCGGCAGGCGGAACTTGACGACGAACAGGAACGTCGGCGCGACGCCGATCATCACCACCGGATTGCGGTAGCAGCGGTAGCCGAAGCGGCGCCACCGCGACAGCGCGGTGTATTCGCGGACGGTCAGCGTCGTCACGTCGCCGATCCCGCGCGCATCCAGGTTGCCGGATGTCGCATGGTGGATCGAATGCGCGTCGCGCCAGTATTTGTGCGGCGTCAGCGTGACCAGGCCGATTATCCGCCCCACGACGTCGTTGGCCCAGCGCGACCGGAAGAAGGAATAATGGCCGCAGTCGTGCTGGATCATGAACAGCCGCACCACCAGCCCGGCGGCCGGCACCGCCAGCAGCAGCGCGATCCAGTAGCCGTAGTCGAGTGTCAGCGCCATCGCGGCCCAGATCGCGGCGAGCGGTACGGCCGTGATCACCAGTTGCAATATCCCCCGCCCGGTGCTCGGCCGCGCAAACGCCTTCAGACGCTCTGCCCAGGCACCAGGATGGGCGCGCGACTCCGGGATCGATCGGTCGTTTGGGGAGATAGCTCTCAATCCGTTTGGAATAGGAGGCCATTCCTGCTACGCATCGGCGCTCGGACAACGGCCTTTCGCAAATGAGCTTAGGGCGCGCCCGGGCGCGCGTCCAGTGAAAGTGTCGAGAAAGATTCTGCAACCGGCGATCAGTGGCCTATCTTCTTGCCCGTCGCTTCTCTATGGTGGCGCATGGACAAAGCGAAATATTGGAGCGACCGTCTCTCGATTGGGGCCGGCCCCGGCTGGGACGAGCAGATCCTGCTGACGAACGAAGACGGTATCGGCCGGCCGGCCACCTCCAGCGAGCTACGCGAAGCCGCCCAATACCTGGAGTGGGTTCGCTGCCGCCTCGGCGTCGAGTAGGCGGGCCGCCGGGGCCGAAATTCAACATGATAACTCAATCGCTTATATTGATAGCGCCCGCGGTGTATTCGGCCCGGCGCCTGCGGTAAAGCTTGACTTCTGCCCGATAAGCGCCCATCTCTCTCCTGAAGCTCTCGCGATTGCGCGATTCGCCTGGCATGTCCGGGCGTTATCATTTCGAGACATTCTTTCAATCAACCGCTAGCTCCAGTGCGCGTGGGGTCCGGCGACTAGCCGAATACCCATTGGTTCGATAGCGAACGGTCCGGATTCGGCGCACGAGGAGACTTGTTTGACACCTTCTACTTTTGCCACTCTCGGGCTTTCCGAGAGTCTGTTGCGCGCCCTCGATGGCGCTTCATACCACACCCCGACCCCCATTCAGGCCCAGGCGATCCCGCCCCTGCTGCAAGGCAGGGACCTGCTCGGCGTCGCCCAGACCGGCACCGGCAAGACGGCGGCCTTCGTGCTGCCGATGCTGCAGAAGCTCGCCGAGAACCGCCGCCATCCGCTGCCGCGCTCCGCGCGCGCCCTCATCCTGGCGCCGACGCGCGAGCTGGCGCTCCAGATTTCCGACAGCATCGCGACCTACGGCAAGCATAGCGGGCTGCGCCACGCCGTCATCATGGGCGGCGTCAGCCAGGGCGCGCAGGTCCGCGCGATGGCGCGCGGCCTCGACATCCTGGTCGCGACGCCCGGCCGGCTGCTCGATCTCGTCGAGCAGCGCCAGGTCGATCTCGGCCGCGCCGGCCTACTTGTTCTCGACGAAGCCGACCGCATGCTCGACATGGGCTTTATCCGCGATGTGCGGAAGCTGATCGCGCTGCTGCCGAAGGCGCGCCAGTCGATGCTGTTCTCAGCCACCATGCCGCCGGACGTCTCCAAGCTCGCCGGAGACATGCTGCGCGACCCGATCCGGGTCGAGATCGCCGCGAAAACCGTCGCGGTCGACCGCATCGAGCAGCGCGTGATGCATGCCGAGGGCGGCGCCAAGCGCAAGCTGCTGGCCGACCTGCTGGCCGATCGGGCGCTGTCGCGAGTCATCGTCTTCACCCGCACCAAGCGCGGCGCCGACCGTGTGGCCAAGCAGCTCGCGGCAAGCGGACTTCGCGTCGCCGCAATCCACGGCGACAAGTCGCAGGGCGCGCGCGAGAAGGCGCTCGACAGCTTCCGCGACGGCCGGACCCGCGTGCTCGTGGCGACCGATATCGTCGCCCGCGGCATCGACGTCGACGGCGTGTCGCACGTTATCAACTACGACCTTCCGCGCGACCCGGAAAGCTACGTGCATCGCATCGGCCGGACGGCCCGCGCGGGCGCCAGCGGCGTCGCCATCTCGCTCTGCGATTCGAGCGAGCGGCCGCATCTGCAGGATATCGAGCGGCTGATCAAGCGGCGGCTGACCGTCGTCGGCGACGCGCCGCGCGGCGGGAGCCAGGACCGCGCGAAGCCGGTCAACCTGCACCGGCCGAATGGCCGCCCTGCGCAAGCTCGCCCCGTCGAAGCGGCGGGAAGCGGACGGCAGGGGCGGCGGCGGCGGCGCCACGCCGCCTAGGCGCGGCGCACCGTGCCGAACGCGGCGCCCAATCTGGATGGAGGAACGTAATAGAATGGTAGCTCACAAATACCGCATCGGACAGACCGTGCATTTCGTAAAGCCGTCGCGCGGCGGCGGCATCGGCGGGACGCCGGCCGGCAATTTCCGGGTGGTCAGCCTGATGCCGGAATATCTCGGCAACAACCAGTACCGTCTCGAATCCGTCAGCGACGGCCACCAGCGTGTCGTGACCGAGAGCGAGATTGTCCAGCAGTAAGCGGCGATGACCGCCGCTCTGCCGCCGCGTCGGGCTTGTAACGGCGGCGCTGGCGGGCGCCGCTTGACGGGCATGCGATCCGGCACTGTCGCCGACCGGCAGGACATTCAGATCCCGAAGGGATGATTGATGCCGGATGAGGCCAAGAAATCGAACGTCGATTTTCGCGGCGACCTTTATCAGCTCATACGGACCGATACCGAGCGCATCGTCAATGAGCTCATCGCCGCGCTGCTCAGCAGGCGGGAAGCGGCGGTCGACCGGCATCGGCGAGAGCGTTTTTCCAATCCGAAGCGCGGCGTCGAGCCGACGATAACCGAAGCCGATCTGACCAGGCTGATCGAAATCAGGATGTCGTATTCGACCGCGTTCGCCCATGCGCTGCTGCAAGGTGCGGTCGAGGTCTTCGAGGATCAGAAGTCCGGCTTGCAGCTGTTGAAGCGGCTCATCGAGATGGAGCTCGTCGAGATGGAGCAGGACGCCGGCTTCCTGAGCCGGGCCACGTCTCCGGGATCGACCGCCATCAATTGACAGGCGCCGCAAGCGCCGGCGTGATCGGATCGCCGCGTGCGGCATCCACAGAGCACAGCGAGGAGCGGCCCATGAAAACGATCCGACGGCATCGCCTCAAGATCCTGCACTTGTTGCTTCCGATGGCCATCGCGGTCTTGATTCCGGATGTTGCTTCGGCGCAAGGGCGATCCGCCCCCTTTCCTCCGAACGCGCACGCGAAGAGCTACGGCAACGGGTGGGAATGCGATCGCGGGTACCGCAAGGTCGACGCGGCATGTGTCGCCATCGCGGTACCGGAGAATGCGATCCCGGTCGCCGAGACCTACGGCAAGGGCTGGGAATGCAAGCGGGGCTACAGGACCGCGAACGAGGCCTGCGTCGCCATCCGCGTCCCGCCGCATGGCTATCTCGACACATCGGGCGACCGCTGGCGGTGCGAGCGCGGTCATCGCCAGGCCGGCGAGGCTTGCGTCGCCGTCAAGGTGCCTGAGAACGGATATCTCGTGGATGCCGTCTTCGGCTCCGGCTGGGAATGCGAGCGCGGCTACCGCCAGTCCGGCGAGACGTGCGCGCCCATCGATGTGCCCGCGAACGCGTTTCTCGCGGACACTTCTTACGGCAACGGCTGGGAGTGCAATCGCGGTTACCGGGACGACGGCGGCGCTTGCGTCGCCATCGAGGTGCCGGCCAACGCTTTCCTGTCGGAGTCTTCCAGCATCGAGGGCTGGAAATGCGAGCGGGGATATCAAGAGAGCGACAGCGCTTGCGTCGCCATGAAGATTCCTGCGAAGGGCTACCTGCTGCGGTCCGGCAGCGAGTGGCAATGCGAGCGCGGATACGAGCGTCAGGACGAGACCTGCGCCGCCATCAAGGTGCCGAAGAACGGCTATCTCGGAAGCCGTGGCCGGGACTGGCAGTGCGGGCGCGGCTATGCGTCGAACGGTACGGCCTGCGTGGCCATCCATGTGCCGGAAGGCGGCCATATCGACTATTCCGGCAATAACTGGGCATGCGACCGGTCGCATCGCAAGCTGAACGATAAGTGCGTGCAATAGAATTGGCTGTCGCACCGCGGTCCGCCTGCAGCGACGGCGGGCTCGTCCCGCGGCGCACGCATGCTAAGCTCTGTCTCTCGCAGCGAGAGAGAGGCGCGGCATGGCATACGATCTCATCATCCGGAGCGCGCGGCTTGCCGACGGCATCCGCGACATAGCGGTCGCGGACGGGCGCATCGCCGCCCTCGTGCCCGGCCTGGCGCTCGGCCTGGCGCTCGGTCTGGCGCCCGATGAGGCGGCGGAGGTCGTCGATGCGCAAGGCCGCTTCGTGTCGCCCGGCCTCGTCGAGGCGCATTTCCACCTCGACAAGGCGCTGATCCTCGACCGCTGCGCGCCGCCGAAGGACCGGCGCACGCGCGACCACATGCAGCGCACGGCGGCCATCAAGCATACCTTCACCGTCGAGGATATCTACGCGCGCGCCCGCGCCGTGCTGGAGGGCTGCCTGCTCAACGGAGTCACGCACATGCGCACCCAGGTCGAGGTCGATCCCAATGTCGGCCTGCGCGGCTGGGAGGCGATCGAGCGGCTCGCCCGCGACTATGCCTGGGCGATCGACCTGCAGGCCTGCGTATTTCTTCAGGAAGGCTGGACCAACGTGCCCGGCGCGGAAGCCAACGTGGTCGCCGCGCTCGAGCAGGGCGCGCGCGTGGTCGGTGGCGCGCCGCGCTACGACACTGACCGCCCGGGCCAGATCGAGCGCATTTTTGCGCTCGCCCGCGAATACGACGCCGACATCGACATCCATCTCGACGGCGGGCATACGACGGACGATCTCGACATCTGGCAGGTCTGCGATCTGACGGACCGGATCGGCTGGGGCGGCCGGGTGGCGATCGGCCATGGCTCGAAGTATTCCTGCCTGCCCGACGCGGATCTCGCCGCGCTCGGCCGGCGGCTTGCGGAGTCCGGCGTCGCCGTCGCGGTGCTACCGGCGACCGACCTGTTCAACAACGGCCGCCACATGGAGCACAGCGTCATCCGCGGCGTCGCCGACGCCAATGCGCTGATCGCAGCCGGGGCGAACTGCGCAATCTCGACCAACAACGTGATGAACCCGTTCACGCCCTTCGGCGACTGCTCGCTGGTGCGCATCGTGAACATGTACGCCAATGTCGTGCAGCGCGGCACCGACGACGACCTCGCCGTCTGCTTCGAGATGATCACAGATCGCGCGGCGCGCATCATCGGCGCTAAGGACTACGGTCTCCAGGTGGGGAACCCTGCCGACCTCGTCCTCTGGAACGCACAGTCGTCGGCGGAGGTGGTCGCCCGCATCGCCCAGCCGCTCGCCGCCTTCAAGCGCGGGCGGCGGCTGTTCGCGCGCGAGATGCCGGAACTGCTGCGGCAGTAAAGTCGGGTAGGGAAGACGTGTCTCGCGCACGCCGCCCATCCGCTCTATAGTCGAGGCACCATGTCTCTTTACGACGTCATGGGCTTCATGACCTTCCTCGTCGCCTGCGCGGCCGCGGCGGCGCCGGGGATGCGGTTCACGCCCGGCGATTGGTACGCGCGTCTCGACAAGCCGCGCTGGACGCCGCCCGACCGGGTATTCGCGCCGATATGGACGGTGCTCTATTTCCTGATCGCCCTAGCCGGCTGGCTTGTTTGGTCGACGGGCGCGGAAGACGACCGCCGCGACGAGGCGCGTAGCTTGCTGGCGCTCGTCGCCTTCACCGTCCAGCTCGCGCTCAATGCGCTCTGGCCGGTGCTGTTCTTCGGGCTTCGGCTGCCGGGCTACGCCTTCGTCGAGATCCTGCTGCTGTTACTCGCGATCCTCACGACGATCCTGCTGTTCGCGCCGCTGCATCCGGTGGCGGCCTGGCTGCTCGTGCCCTACCTGTTATGGGTCGGCTTCGCCGCCGCGCTCAACTTCAGCATATGGCGGCGCAGCCTCCTGCGCCGGGCGAATCGGTCGGGCGGCGGCTGGAACCTGTGAATTAGGCCAGCGCGCCCTGCCGGCCGAGCCGCCAGGCGTCGCGTTGGCACCGCTCTTGGGGCAGACTCATGCTTCGACGGGTTCAACATCAGGATAAATTGTTATATATCAATAGTCTATATTGTATTTTTAATGTGATAAAGGCGCCGCCCACACTACTTTTGGACGAGGCCGGGATTAACCCCTCGTAAAGGGTCGGGGGCTACAAAGTCTGGCTAAGAAGGGGAGAGACCAGCCATGTGCGCTGCCGTGAAGACCGGCGCCGCCGAGCGAAGGCGGCTGCCGCGCGAGAAGATCTTGAAGAGCGGCGTCATCGTCTATGACGGCGGCGCCAAGACCATGGACTGCATGCTGATCAATTTTTCCGAGGAAGGCGCCAAGCTGCGCCCGCTCGACGCGCTCGCGTTGCCGAAGAGCTTCGAGCTGCGGGTCGGCCGCGGGCCGGTCTACTATTGCAAGTTCCTGCGCCGCAACGGCTGCGATATCGCCGTCACCTTCATCGCCAAGGGCATGGACAAGGTGAAGCGCTGAGCCCAAAAAGGGGACGGAGCCCTTTTTAAAAATAGGGCTCCGTCCCCTTTATTTGTGCGGCAATCCGCCGCGAGCGCCGCACCGCCGCAAATCCCGCAAGCCAATGGACAGGCGCACCCCTGTCGCGCAGGATGCAGCCCATGACGTCTGCGTGGGGAGCATTTTTCCGTGACGAGCCGGCGCGCCGCTGCATTGCGCGCCTGATCCTCGTTCTGTTTGCGCTCCGCGCCGTGGTGCCGGTCGGCTACATGCCCGATCTCGGCGCGCTGGAGCACGGCCAGGTCCGGATCGTCGTCTGCACCGGCGCGGGCTTCAAATCCCTGCTCGTCGACGAAGCGGGGCGGCCGGTGGACGCGCAGGAGCCCGGCACGTCGCAGCACGCCGGCGCCGACTGTCCGTTCGGCACGGCGGCCGCCAAGGCCTTCCTCGCGCCGACGCTCGTTGCGGCGCACGAGCCGCCGGCTGTCGAACAAAGCGTCTTTCATCCCGGCAGCGGCGTCGCGCTGCTGCCGCCCGCCCAGGGTCCGCCGCTCGGCCCACGCGCGCCGCCCACCTTCCTCGGTTGATGTCGTCCTAGCCGCCGTCCGCGCTGCCGCGCGGCCCGGCGTCTTCCGTTCCGATTTCACCGAGGCTGTTCTCCATGTCCACCCGACTTTCGCGCATGGCCGTTTCGGCCGCGCTCTTCGCCTCCGCGGCGCTCGCTGCCGGCGGTCCCGCCGTCGCGCACATCACCCTCGAAACCGCCGCGGCGCCCGCTGGCAGTTACTACAAGGCCGTGTTCCGCGTCAGCCACGACCGGCGCCCGGCGCCGGCGCTCCGTCTTGAGGCACGGCCATGAGCGGAATGCGATACATCGCGACAGCGGCCACGGTCCTGACGCTGTCGCCGGCCGCGCTGGCGCAGGACGCGTCCGCCCCGGTCGTCCTGCCGGAGATCACCGTCACCGGCGAGCGGCCCGGCTCGCTCGTCGCGCCGGCCGCCGACGCTGCGCGCGGGGAGATCCAGCGCACGCCGGGCGCCGTCGAGGTCGTGCCCGACACGGTATGGCGCGACACGCAGGCGAGCGCGCTCAAGGACGTGCTCGACTACACGCCCGGCGTCTTCGCGCAGCCGAAATGGGGCGAGGACTCGCGACTGTCGATCCGCGGCTCCGGCCTGTCGCGCAATTTCCACCTGCGCGGCATCCTGCTGCTGCAGGACGGCATCCCGGTGAACAATTCGGACGGAAGCGGCGATTTCCAGGAGATCGACCCGACCGCCTTCCGCTACGTCGAGGTCTACAAGGGCGCGAACGGTCTGCGTTACGGCGCGAACGCGCTCGGCGGCGCGATCAACTTCGTCTCGCCGAGCGGCTACGACGCAGACCTGGCCCAAGGCCGCGCCGACGGGGGCAGCTTCGGCTTCCGGCGGGTGCAGGCGAGCAGCGGCGGCGGCAACGGCACCGTGGACGGCTTCGTCACCGGCTCGTGGATGGCGCAGGACGGTTTCCGCGAGCACAGCGAAGGGGAGTCGCGCCGGGTCTCGGGCAACGCCGGTTGGCGCTTCGGCAAGGATGCGGAGACGCGGCTCCATTTCAACGCCACCGACATCGACCAGGAGATTCCCGGATCGGTGACCAGGTCGGTCGCGCTCAACGACCCGAGGACGCCCGCCGCCAACAACGTCGCGCAGAACTACCAGCGCAACATGACGACCGGCCGGGCCGCCAGCAAGACGACGCTGCGCTTCGACGGGACGACCGTGGAATTCGGCGGTGCGGCGGCTTACAAGCATCTGATCCATCCGATCTTCCAGTATCTCGACTACGAGTATTACGACTTCACCGGCTTCGGCCGGCTGACCGACGAGCGCAGCATCGCCGGCTACGGCAACCGCCTGACGCTCGGCTTCACGATGATGCGCGGCTGGGTCGACAACACGCAGTCGGTCAACCTCGCAGGCGGCAACAAGGGCGCGCTGCTGTCGAAGTCGACCGACAGTTCCGTCACCGCCGTCGCCTACGGCGAGAACGCCTTCGACATCCGCCCCGACCTGTCGCTGATCGCCGGCGGGCAGTTCGTCGGCGCGATCCGCAAGCGCGAGGACGAGCTGCCGGCCGCGCCCGACACCTCGGGCAAGAACGAGTACACGTTCTTCAATCCCAAGGGCGGCGTGCTGTGGCGCGTCGATCCCGGCTGGCAGGTCTTCGCCAACGTCTCGCGCAGCGGCGAGGCGCCCAGCTTCGGCGAGCTCAATTTCACCAACGCCGTGTTGTCCGACACCAAGGCGCAGCGCGCGACGACGCTCGAGGTCGGCACGCGCGGCGAACGGCCGGATTTCACCTGGGACCTCGCGCTCTACCGCGCCTACCTGAAGAACGAGTTCCAGTTCTTCGATCTCGGCGGCGGCAACTTCCAGATCACCAACGCTGATAAGACGATCCACGGGGGCGTGGAAGCGGGCTTCGGCTGGGCGTTCTGGAAGGAGATTTTCGCCAGGGGCAAAATCGCGGACCGGCTGTGGCTCAACGCCGCCTATACCTTCAGCGACTTCCGCTTCGACGACGATCCTGCCTGGGGCGACAACGCGCTGCCGGGCGCGCCGCGCCACTATCTCCGGGCGGAAGCGTTGTACAAGAATCCGGCCGGCTTCTACGCCGGGCCCAATGTCGAGTGGGTGCCGGAAGGCTACTACGTCGACAACGCCAACACCGTCGAGACGCGGCCTTATGCGCTGCTCGGCTTCCGCGCCGGCTACGAAATCAATACGCACCTGTCGCTGTTCGTCGACGGGCGCAACCTGACCGACGAGAAATACATCGCCAGCACCAGCGTGGTGGCGGTCGCCAACGCCAGCTCCGCGGTGTTCGAGCCCGGCACCGGGCGGGCGGTCTATGGCGGCGTGCGGCTGCGCTGGTAACGGCAAGGCAATCCATCCAATATGAAAAGGAGATAACGATGAAGACCTGGACCATCATCCTCGCTGTTGCGGTGGCGCTGCAGGCGGCATCGCCCGCGCTGGCTCAGCACATGCACGATGCCCAGATGCACGGCGACAAGGGCGTCAAGGTCTCCGAGCCCTGGGCGCGTGCGGCTGGCAAGATGGCGCATTCCGCCGTGGCCTATTTGACGCTGGAGAATTCCGGCGACGCTGCAGACAGGCTGGTCTCGGCGTCGACGCCCACGGCCGGCCAGGTCGTGTTTCATACGCACATCAAGGACGGCGACATCATGCGCATGCGCCCGGTGCAGTCGATCGAGGTCGGCCCGCATGCCAAGGTGACGCTCAAGCCGGGCGGGCTCCACCTCATGCTGCTCGACCTGAAAGGCCCGCTCGAGAAGGGCTCCACATTCGCGCTCACGCTCCGCTTCGAGAAGGCGGGCGCGGTGACGGTACAGGTCCCGGTCCAGGCGGCCGGCGCGATGGGCGCGGGGCACGGCGAGCACGGCCACTAGACCGATGGCCGGCGCTTTTGCGCCGGCGGGGCCGATTTGCTAGGGTCGCAGACGCTTCTCCCCCGAGGATCCCCGTAACGCCATGGCCGACCGGCTCCGCATCGCCCACTGCTCGGACATCCATCTGGATGGCGACGGCCATGGCCATCGCGCCGGCGGGGATGCGCGCGAGGGATACCGCCGCGCCTTCGACCGGGCGCTGGCCGAGATGCGGGCGCACCGGCCGGACGTGATGCTGCTGGCGGGCGACCTGTTCGACGCCAACGACGCGACGGCGGAGACCATCCGCTGGGCGATGGACATCCTCGGCCGGCAGCCCTTTCCCATCATCATGATCCCGGGCAACCACGACTGCATGGCGGCGGACGCGATCTACCGGCGCTACGACTTCAACAGCGTTCCCAACCTGCGCCTGCTGGCATCGGAAGCGGGCGAGGTGGCGCGGCTGGACGCGCTCGGCCTGGCGGTCTGGGGCAAGGGCATGGTCGACCACTCGACGAACTACCGGCCGCTCGCCGGCTGCCCGGACCGGCCGGGCGACTGCCGCTGGTTCCTCGGCCTGGCGCACGGCATCTTCGTCCCGGACGGCGAGGCGAGTCACCGCTCGTCGCCGATCCATATGCGCGAGATCAAGGACAGTCCGTGCGACTACCTGGCGCTCGGCCATCATCATGCGGCGATGGAGATTCTTACCGATATGTCGGCCGCGGCCTACTCAGGCTCGCCGACCGACAGCATCGGGCGGGGCGCGACCTACGTGGTTGCCGACCTCATGCCCGGCCGGCGGGCGGACGTGACCGTCCGCACCATCCCGCCCTCAGAGCTCCCATAGATCGTCGCTTGCATTGTCGCGGACTCGCCGGTCGTCGGGCCGGATGCGGTCGGGCGCGCGGCGGCGGTCGGGTCCGACATAGTCGGCGCGCTGCACGATCGGCTCCGGCCGGTCGACGATGGCGTCGATATGGATCTTGATGGCCGAGGCGCTGACCGGCTTGGTGAGGAGGCCGTTGGCGCCGGCGTGCCAGACCTCGTTGAGCAGCTTCTTGTCCAGCACGGCGGAGCACAGGATGATCGGGATGCCGGGGGCAGGGCTGACCCGCGGGTCGCGCAGGCGCCGGATCAGCGTCAGGCCGTCCATCGGCGTCATGCGCATGCCGGTGATGACCAGGTCGGCCCGCTCGATCGTCAGCAGCAGCAGGGCCTCGCTGCCCTCCTTGCAGGTTCGGATACGCTCGCGGACAAAACCGAAGTTGCGCAACATATCGCGGACCAAAATGCGGAGGTGGTCGTCGCGATCCACAATTAATACGCGAAGTTTTGAGTATTCTATCGACATGCGTTGGCCCCGCCTCAAGGCGCCTCTAATAAATACGAAACTGATATTAAATTTCTACTAATGAGAGCGTATGGCCGACGATCGGCGCTCCGTACACGGCAAGGTTACTGGTCGGTTCCCGGGCGGCTCGGTTAGAGTCTGCCGGGGTTCGGTCACGCAGGGTCAACGAAGACGGGATGAAGAAAATGAGCCAAACTGCTGAACTCACAACTGAATTGGATTTCGTCGAAGCCGACCTGAGCTATGTCGTCGACGACGGCCAGCCATCGGTCCGCTACATCGACTGGCCTGAGGAGGCGCACAACGCGCATGTGCCGACCTACGAGCTGCGTCGGGTGCGTATCGTTAACGGCCGCACCGCCGTCGCGCGTTACGTCGCGCGCCGGTCTTCAAAAGACGGCGACCGGACGGAACCGGCCGCCGTCGCGCGTTACGTCGCGCGCCGGTCTTCAAAAGACGGCGACCGGACGGAACCGGCCGCCGGCGAGCGCTTCACCTTGCCGACGCACGGCTTCACCCTGGTGCGCCACGATACCGCCGTCCGGGACTTTTACGACGAGGCCGAGGTCCTCCGCGTCTACTATCCGGAGGTCGAGCGCCTGATCGAAGCGCAGACCGGCGCCAAGCGCGTCGTCGTCTTCGACCACACGATCCGCACCGCCGACGACGGCCGCCATGCCGAGCGCTGGATCCGCCAGACGGTCAAGTCCGTACATAACGACTATACCGAGCGCTCCGCGCCCAAGCGGGTGCGCGACATCCTGCCGGACGAGGCGGACGCGCTGCTGCAGCGGCGCTACGGCATCGTCCAGGTCTGGCGCTCGATCGCGCCGCGCGTCGAGTCCCAGCCGCTCGCCCTATGCGACGGGCGCAGCATTCCGGAAGTCGGCTTCATCCGCAACGAGCGGCGCTACCGCGACCGCACCGCGGAGACCTATCACATCTCCTACAATCCGGCGCACCGCTGGTTCTACTTCCCCTACATGACGCGGAACGAAGCGTTGGTCTTCAAGGTATTCGACAGCGACGCTTCTGCCGGCGTGCGCTATACGGCGCACACCTCCTTCGACGATCCGACGACCCGGCCGGACGCCAAGATCCGCGAGAGTATCGAGATGCGCGCCTTCGCTTTCTACTGAGGCAAGCCCAGGGAGGGACAATATGGACCGCAGGAAAGCCAGCGACTACGACCAGGAGCTGCTGGACCTTTACGACAGCTACGCGCACAGCCGGATCGACCGGCGGGAGTTCTTCGATCGCGCCGCCAAATACGCCGTCGGCGGGCTGACCGTCGCCGCGCTGATCGACAGCCTGATGCCGAACTACGCGCTCGCCAACCAGGTCGAGGCGAGCGACCCGCGCATCAAGGGCGAGACGATCGAATACGACTCGCCGCAGGGCTACGGCAAGATCAAGGGCTATCTGGTGCGGCCGGCCAAGGCGGGCAAGGCGGCGGGCGTCGTCGTCGTGCACGAGAACCGTGGCCTCAACCCCTACATCGCCGACGTGGCGCGTCGCGTCGCCGTCGCCGGCTACGTCGCGCTCGCGCCGGACGGGCTGACGCCGCTCGGCGGCTACCCCGGTAACGACGACGCCGGGCGCGAGATGCAGCGCAAGCTCGAGTCGGCCAAGCTGATCGAGGATTTCATCGCCGCGCACGGCTATCTCAAGGCGCACGATGCGTCGAACGGCAAGGTCGGCGTCGTCGGCTTCTGCTACGGCGGGCTCGTCTGCAACATGATGGCGGTGCGCCTGCCGGACCTCGCGGCCTCGGTGCCGTTCTACGGTCGGCAGGCCCCGGTGGCCGACGTGCCGAAGATCAAGGCGCCGCTGCTGCTGCACTACGCCGAGAGCGACGAGCGCGTCAACGAGGGCTGGCCCGCTTACGAGGCGGCGCTGAAGGCGAACGGCAAGGAATACGTGGCGCACGTCTATCCCAAGACGAACCACGGCTTCCATAACGACACGACGCCGCGCTACGACGAAGCCGCCGCCAAGCTCGCCTGGTCGCGCACCGTCGAGTTCTTCAACGCGAAGCTGGCGTAAGAGGTGTCGTGCCACCTCATGCTTCGACAGGCTCAGCATGAGGAAACGTTAATATAGATCAATAAAATAGGCCTCATCCTGAGCCTGTCGAAGGATGAGTACGCGCTGCCGCCTTACTCCTTCGGCCGGCCGCGCAGGAAGAAGACCAGCGGCACCATCAGGACGATGAGGATCGCCATCATCTGGAAGTCCTGCAGGTAGGCGAGGAACTCCGCCTCGCGCTGTACCTCGCGGGCGAGGCGCGTCAGGCCGGTAAGCGTCTCGGTGTCCCACTGCTCGGGCAGCAGTCCCTGCTGCAGCAGCGCGTTGTAGGGGCTGATGTGCTCGATCAGGCCGG
>Ga0302046_10002444_pt1 | contig 17277 bp, 12 predicted proteins | sample RVTome_11_FD_200261 | JGI IMG/M metagenome (GOLD analysis project Ga0302046, IMG submission 200261) | Soil microbial communities from uranium-contaminated site in the Upper Colorado River Basin, Wyoming, United States - RVT147D111 (version 2) ...
GACATCGCCGCCCGGGTGTTGGAGCGGCTGCCACCGCTGCTCCGCCGGCTTCGCCCCGATGTTCTGCTGGTACAGGGCGACACGATGACGACGTTCGCCTCCGCATTCGCGGCGTACCTCGAGCGCATCCCCTCAGGGCACGTCGAGGCGGGGCTCCGGACCGGAGATCGTTACCAGCCCTTTCCCGAAGAGATGAACCGGGTGCTGACCACCCGGCTTGCCGCCATTCATTTCGCGCCCACGGAGCGGGCCCGGATGGCGCTGCTGGACGAGGGGGTGTCTCCGGCCGACGTGCATCTCACCGGCAATACCGTGATCGACGCCCTGCTCCAGACCGTGCGTCCGGATTACTGCTTCCGGTCACCGCAATTGGCTGCCCTGGATGCCAAGCGCCGCCTCATACTCGTCACCACCCATCGCCGGGAGAACTTTGGGGCGCCGCTGCGCGGCATCTGCGCGGCCATCCGCGAGCTCGCCGCGCGCCACCCGGATCTCCAGTTCGTGCTTCCGGTACATCCCAATCCCGAGGTCAAAGACACCGTGGAGCGGCTGCTCTGCGATCTACCAGGCATGCACCTGATCGAGCCGGTCGATTACCTCGAGTTTGTGCACCTGCTGAATCGCGCGTTCCTGGTGCTCACCGACAGTGGCGGGGTTCAGGAGGAAGCACCCTCTCTCGGGAAGCCGGTTCTGGTGCTGCGAGAGGTGACCGAGCGCCCGGAGGGGGTGGAGGCGGGCACCGCGGTTGTGGTCGGCACCGATCGCGAACGAATCGTCAGGGTTGCCAGCGAGCTCCTGTCCTCTTCGGCGGCATACCAGCGAATGGCCAGCGCCGTGAACCCGTACGGTGACGGTCTGGCGAGCGGCCGGATCGTGGCCGCGCTGGCGGAGCGGTTCGGATGAGGCTGCTGGTCACGGGTGGCACCGGCTTTATCGGCTCGCATCTCGCCGAAGAGGGCAGGCGGCGGGGCGCGGACGTGGTGGTCCTCGGGTTGACCGACCGCCCCGAGGAGCAGGCCAATGCCGACCTGCTCTCGCGCAAAGGTGTGGAGGTGCTGTCCGGCAGCATTACCGATGCCGACCTCTGCCGTCGCGCGACGCGCGGAGCAACCCATGTCTTCCACCTCGCGGTGGCGATGCGCGAGGGCGGCAAGAGCGATGCGTTCTTCGAGTCGATCAACCTGAACGGCACCCGCCATCTGCTCGAAGCGGCCACGGCTCAGCGGCTCGAGCGCTTCGTGTACTGCAGCACCATCGGCATCTATGGCCACCGCGCACCCGGTGTCACCTCGGAGGAGTCCGCGCTGGCACCGGGCAATATCTACGAGCGCACCAAAGTGTCCGCGGAGCGACAGGTTCGGGAGTTTGCCGAGAAGTGCGGACTCGCGGCCGTCGTGCTTCGCCCGGCCGATGTCTATGGCCCCCGCGACCAGCGCCTGCTCAAGCTGTTCAAAGCCGTGAGTCGGGGCAGGTTCCCTCTCTTCGGAACCGGAGAGGGACGTCGCCACATGGTGTATGTGGACGATGTGGTATCGGCCTTCTTCAAGGCGTGCCAGCGGGAGGAGGCTGTCGGCCAAGGACTCATTGTGGCCGGCCCCCAGGCATGCACGCTCCGGGAGTTGGTCGACGAGGTCAGGCTGGCCACCGGAAGCCGCCGTTATGGATTTCGAGTGCCGCTCGCACCCATGCTCGCGCTTGCCGCGCTGGTGGAAGACACCTGCGCCGCCGTCAAGATCGATCCTCCCATTTACCGGCGCAGAATGGACTTCTTTCACAGTGACTCGGAGTTCGACATTTCCCGGGCGCGGCGAGTGCTGGACTGGGAGCCGAGGGTAGATCTGCGCGAGGGCATCCGCCGCACACTCGAGGACTACCGGAGATCGGGGGAGATCGTCAATGGCTGAACCCTGGCAGCTTCAGCTCTTCCGTCGCTCACTCAAGAAGAAGCTCACGGTGAGCGCCTTGATGGAGCGGTTACCGCCGGCGGAGGGGCGGCTGTGTCTCGAGGTCGGGTGCGGCACCGGTCTCACTTCGCATTTCCTGCGCTCTCGCGGGGGCACCTGGGTCAGCACCGATTTCGAGCGCGACCACGTTCGCTCGGCCAGCCAGCTGGTGGGTGACCGGGTCCTGCAGACCAGCGACGCCGAGCTGCCGTTCCGGAGCCGGGCGTTCGACCTGGTCGCGGCGATCAACTTCCTGGAGCACATCGAGGACGACGAAAACTTCTTCCGGGAGATGGTTCGGGTCCTGAAGCCCGGAGGCGACTTCCTGTTCATGGCGCCGAAGGGCGAGACGGGCCGGCCGGGCTTCGCGCTGAAAAGAATCCTGGGATTTACCGCGGACACCGAAGGCTTCGGTCACGCCCGTGACGGCTATCCACCGACCGCGGCGCGCGCCTTGATGGAGCGGCATGGCCTGGTAGTGTCCGGGATGGACGACTACTGCCGATTCTTCACCGAGTCGATCGAAGACCTGCTAAACTACGCCTACCACCGGAAGTCGATGAAGGGTAAGGAGGCCAAGGAGCAGGACTTTCACGGCGACACGGCCCCGATGTCGGCCGAGGCGCTGAACCAGGTGGGGACGGCGTACAAGTTGTATTCGGCGGTCTATCCTGCCCTCAGGGCCTGGACCATGCTGGATCACCTCATCCCGTTCTCGCCCGGCTATATGATGGTGGCATGGGGAAAGAAGAAGGCGGCCTGAGATGTGTGGCATCGCGGGTAAGGTTGGAGCGCCACCGGTCGGCGAAGCGGAGATACTCCGGATGTGCGATGCCATCGCGCACCGCGGTCCCGACGATTGGGGCACCTTTGTAGAGGGCGGCCTCGGGCTCGGTATGCGGCGTCTCAGCATCGTCGACCTCGCCGGCGGTCACCAGCCCATCGCCAACGAAGACGGCAGCGTCGTGGTGGTGTTCAACGGTGAGCTCTACAACTACCCCAGCCTGCACGCCGAGCTCCTTGCCAAGGGACACCGTTTCAGCACCCGAGCGGATACCGAGGTGCTGGTGCACCTGTACGAGGAGCACGGGGAAGACCTGGTAGCGCGGCTGCGCGGGATGTTCGCGTTTGCTCTCTGGGATCGGACCCGGCGCCGGCTGCTGCTGGCCCGGGACCATTTCGGGCAGAAGCCGCTCTTCTACACTGAGTCGGGTGGGGGCCTGATCTTCGCCTCCGAGATCAAGGCGCTGCTGGCCGATGATCCCACGCTGGCGGAGCTCTCTCCCCGGGCGCTCGATCAATACCTCACCATGCGGTTTGTGCAGGCTCCAGAGACCTTTTTCCGCCGGGTCCGTGCGCTCCCGCCGGCCCACTACATGGTGTGGGAGAATGGCCGGTCGCGGATCGAACGGTACTGGGATCTGAGCTACGGGCCCAAGTGGACCTACTCGGAGGCCGAGACGCTGGAGCGGATCGACGAGCTCCTGGCGGAGACGGTCAAGCTGCACCTGTTGAGCGATGTGCCCGTCGGCGCATTCCTGAGCGGGGGGCTGGATTCGACGCTTATCGCTTCGTACGCCGCCCGAACCCTGGGCTCGGAGCTGCGAACTTTCTCGATGGGCATTCCCTATCGAGACCTCAACGAGCTACCCTTCGCGGCCGCTGTTGCGGCCCGCTACGGAACCCGTCACTTCGCCGAGGAAGTCACGCCCAGCGTGGTGGACGATTTACCCCGGCTGGTCTCCGCTCTCGACGAGCCCGCCGATCCTCTATCCATCTGCCTGCTCCACCTGGCCAGGATGACCGCCCGGCACGTCAAGGTGGTGCTGGGCGGGGACGGTGGTGATGAGCTCTTCGGCGGCTACGACCGTTACGCTGCCAACCGCTGGCTCGATCGTTACCGCGTGGTGCCCGAGGCCGTTCGGAACCTGGTCTCGAAGCAGGTGATCCGGCGGCTCCCCGATCAGTTCACCTTCAAGAGCATCACCCACAAGCTGCGCTGGGTCGACCTCATGGCGCGGAAAACTGGAGGGGAGCGGTACGCCGAGAGTCTCCAGTTCTTCTGGTTCAACGAGGCCCATCGGGCCGAGCTGTACGCGCCCGGGTTCCGGAATCAGCTGCTCAATGCACGGCCCGATGCCTGCCTGGTCGACCTCTATGCGGCCCCCAATGCGGACGAGCCGATCGACCGGATGATGTACGTCGACTGCATGTCTCGGTTGCCGGGGCAGTCGCTGACTATCCTCGACCGTGCGACCATGGCCTACAGCCTCGAGTCGCGCTCGCCGTTCCTGGATCCCCGCTTCGCCGAGTTCATGGCTCGGGTTCCCACGTCGCTCAAGATCCGGGGCCGCCGGTTGCGGTATCTCGAGCGACGACTGGGGGAGCGCTATCTCCCGGCCGAAGTTCTCCGCCGCCGCAAGCAGGGATTCGCGTCACCCCTGATGTATATCCTGGAGGGCGAGGTTCGGGCCCTCGCGCCCCGGCTCCTGCTGGACAGTGAGCTGGTACGGGCGGGCTATCTCCGGGGCGAGCAGGTACGCCGGTTGGTGGACGAGCACCTGGCCCGGCGATACGACCACGGAAACCGGATCTGGCTCCTCCTGAGCGCAGAGGTCTGGTACCGCCGGTACATCACGAGACGGTCCGAGACCGATCTGGAGACCGAGCTCGCCGACCGGCTCCGGGAACCCGGTGCCGCCGCCCTGGCGCGGAGTGCGTCATGAGCTCCCGGCTCCATCCCGCGCCGGAGACACGCCGGAGTCCGAGCGCGGAGCGGACCACCGCCGCGTCTCTCCTAATCTCCTCCTACGACTGGGAGCGCGATCGCGAGACCATCACGCTGGGAAATGCCATCGCACGTTTCCGCGACGTGAACGGATACGTGGGGCTTCCGATTCCGGCAAAGCCGCACTTCCTCAAGGTATTTCGCAAGCTGATCAACGGGCCTCGGGCGCCGGAAAAGATCTACCTGGTCCACGATGCCTCGCACGTGCTCACCGGCACCACCTTCACCCACAATGAGCCGCAGCTGGTGCTGCTCACCGGCGAGGCAGCGGAGCAGGGGCTGTACTTTGCCTCCAGGGGGGTGCCGAAGGCCGCAGGATGGATGCTGTTCTATGGCGGTGCGTTGGTGGAATGTGTCCGGCGGGTCTCCTCGTTCCGCCAGGTGGCGCGGGGCATCCGGCTCGGCGTCTTCAACGCCGCTTACGACCACGCCCGGCGAACCCGGTTGACCAACCTGTTCGAGATCCCCGTTGACAAGTTGTGGGATGTCCCGGTGGGGGACGCGCGGCGACGCCTGGGACTGCCGGAAGGCGGCGTAGCCGCCGAGGTCTACCAACAGATCCCTATAGGGCCGAAGCTGGCTGCCGACCTGCGGCGAGAATGGGAGGCGTACGATGTGAAGCGGTAACCGTCGGCCCAGCCGGGTCGGCCCCAACCCAAAACCCACCAAATCAACGGCTTTTCGTGCGGCTGGCCCGGGCCGTTGGCCGCCGCCCAGGCTTGACAAGTCCCCCCAGGATGCCAAGAATTGCACATGAGGTCAGTGCCGGACCGGGTGCCTACGTCGACCACCCCTTCCAGCCTGACGTTATAGTGCTTTGTCTGTCTCCATCGCCGACGTACCTGAGAGCGTCGTATGGTGCTCTGGGCCCTCTCCGTCGCTCGAAGGTCATTTCAGTCCTTAGGTCCACTGCTCATCGTCCTTGCCCTGGCCATCCATGGGTGTGGGGGCGGCGAGCGGCTGGTGTCTTCGGAAACCCCCTTGCCCCCTGGGGATCCAACCACGCCGCCTCCGGTAGACCCAAACCCGCCGCCACCAGAGCCACCGCCGCCGCCACCACCACCACCGCCGCCGCCCGGACCAGGCAATCCTCCTTACACTCCGGTGCATGAGGGCATTGCGTTTGGGGTTTCCCAGGTGCCCATGACCCTCTACTCGCCGGTATACAATGGCGCGCAGCAGAACGGACAGCCCGACTCAGTCATGATGGAGCTCGAGTTGGCCCGCCGCGCCAATGCCCGCTTGATCATTCGCTTTACGGGCAGCTCGCACTCGAATCGCGACGAGAACGGCCTCAGCATCACCACGTGGAAGCAGCGGGTCGATCGGTACAGGCACCTCGATTTCAGCTCGTACATCGAGGACGGCACCCTCATGGGTCACCTCGTCATGGACGAACCGACCGATGCTACCGACTGGGGCAAGGTGGTCACGCACGAGCAGATCGAGGAGCTTGGGAAGTACAGCAAGGAAGTGTGGCCAACGCTGCCGGTCATCGTCCGCGCTTGGCCGGAGTGGCTCAAGGGAACTCAGTGGAGGTATGTGGACGCGACTTGGGCCCAGTGGGTCAATCGTAAGCGGTTCGGTACTCTCGAGGAGTTCATCGCAAAGAATGTCCGGGAATCCAAGGAACTTGGCCTCGAGCTGGTGGCGGGGCTAAACATACTCGCAGGTGGAGGAGACGGAGACGAGGGTCTCCCCGGCTACCACGGCAGGAACTCAATGACTGCCGCGCAGATCAGAGAGTGGGGCACGAGATATCTGCAAGAGCCCTACATCTGTGCGTTCTTTCATTGGCGGTATCATTCGGGCTACCTTGCCCGACCGGACATCCAGGCTGCGCTCGAAGACCTGGCCCAGAAGGCACGCGCCCGTCCCAAGAAGACGTGTCGTAAGGCATAAGTAGCGCCGCAGATTCGACCGGGGTTGGACGTCGGGTCCGTTGAACGGCGTGGGTGAGATTCGAACTCACGGAACGGTTTCCCGTTCGGCGGATTTCAAGGCCGAACTCCCCCAAAGCGTCTACCTCCACTCATGTCGGTTAGGTGCCTTCCAGCAGGCACTTACCTCGTTTGCCTCACCCATATTGTACTTGCCAGAACCATCCTGATCCACGGAGTTTAGGTACCAGTTAGGTACTGGCTTTTGCGCGTCGGAGAGTCTAGGGGAAATCCTGCGGCGGTGATTAGCTTACCTCTGCCTGACCGAAGTGCCTTCTCTTATAGCATACTAGCGGAATGTGCGTCCGATTCCATCGCCACCGCGGACCATCGCGCCAATGTAACACCCACCTGTGGTTCCCCTCAAACTGACCGCCTAGGTGGTTAGAAACGCTGGCTGGCTTCGGCTACCAACGCTCGCAGTTCCGGGTCGCAGTCCTGCCACCATCGCAGGAAGTGCGCATGGTATCCTTTCGCCCGTTCCGGTGTACCCCATCGGTCGTGGAGCTGCGCCAAACGCATGGCGGAAGGTCCCCCAGCGTACACGAACGCATCCACCATGGGCTCGTACCAGCGAGCCGCCTCCTTCCATCGGCCGAGTCCATGCAGCAATTCGGCTCGCGCGAAGCGCTCATATGATCGTTCCAGGAAGGGAGAATTGTCCGCCGGAAGGTCAAGCTTCGACCAAAACCCGGCACCTTCGAGTGTCGAGAGCGCTTCCTCCAGCCGTCCGGCCACCCATGCGACATCCATCCGGACGACTCGGCCGAGATCGGCGACGAAGATCGGCGCGTGCGACCGCCGGCTCAGCCGCTGGAGCTTGCTCGCGTAGCTCCGCGCAGCTGCTGTGTCGCCCAGTCGCGCGTTAAGCAGTCCGAGGAGGTACAGGCGAAGATATGGGTGGAGTTTGGCGTGCAAACCCAAAAGACCGGTTGTGTCAGGCGACCCCGGCGCGGTCGCATCCCAATGCAGCACAGCAGTACGCAATGCCTCTAGCTCGGAGCGTGGCACGGCAAGAAAACGTGATAAGGCGAAGTATGCCCGGTGCTCGATCCCAATCGAGTAGTCGATGGCCTGCAACGAGTCGAGCTGCGCCTTGGCCGCTTGCCACCGGCCGGCTGTAACCTCGAGCTTGGCCAGCGTCATCCTGGCCAATGCGCGCATTCCGGGAGGTCGGGATGGATCCGCTACCAGGCGCCAAAAGCGACGCCCCACCGCGATATCACCGGTGGTCCAGGTGACCATGCCACCGGTGAGTTGAACCTGTTCCGCGCTGAGGCCTTCAATGGTGGCCACAAACCGCTCCACCTCGACCACGTCTTTCTTGAGTATGGCGCGCTGACCACGAGCAACCAATTCCGCTGGCGCGAATGCTCCGGGCTCCAGCTGAAGCAGTTGGTTTGTAATGGAATCAAGCTCCGCCAGCCGCCCTTCTCTCGCGGCGATATACGTCAGATACCAGAGGGGGTGAGCGTCCCACGGGTCTACCGCCGCCGCGTGCTGAAAGGCCACCCGAGCTTCGTCCCAGGAGCGGCCCAGAAAAATTCCATAGTGAAAGAGTGTTCCGCCGAGGCCCAGCCAGGCCTCGAACTGGTTGGGGTACCGGGCGAGGATTTCCCGGTACAGGTGCTCCGCCTCGGCATACCGGTGGTGCACTCGCGCATCGAGCACCTCGATCAGCCGGCGGACGCGCCAGCCGACGCGGTCGCGGTGACGGTAGGCTCGGCGTGAGGCAGCGTAGGCCACGCTAGGATTACCCCTCCACCAGGCTGCGGCTCGCGCCACGCCGTAATACGCGAGGGCGAACGTGGTGTCGAGCCTGGTTGCTTCTTGAAAGGCCTCGAGGGCGGCGGGGTGCCGGCCGGCCCGGAGAGCGGCTTCACCGGTGAGGTATGCTTTGAGGGCTGGGAGCGAGCTCGTCGTGAGGGCTGCCAGGCCCGCGAAGCCGCGACCGGAAACATCGGCCCGGCCCGCAATGAGCTGACCTGCCAGTGAGTCCACCAGTTCAAAGAGTCGTGCGGGGTAACCCTCCACGCTCGCGAGTACCGGGGTCTGGTCGGACCGGCCCACCGTGTGGAAACGGGCGCTGATTCGTAAGCGGCCGCCCGCCTCCACGATGTCACCCACAACGTAGGACCCGGCACCGAGCTCCGCAGCCGCTCGGGCGAAATCCCGAGGAAGGCGTTGTAGACCTCCCTGCCGTCTCCCGCGGCTCAGAACCGCGCGAGAGTCTACGATCCGGAGCTCCCCCAGGCCGTCCAGGCCAGCGCTGAGGAGATCCACAATGCCTTCTCCCAGGTAGGCGGATTCGGGGGTGCCCCGAACCGTGAACGGGAAGACCGCGATGCGTGCCGGGGAGAGAGCCTCGGCTGAAAGGTGGCGTTCCCGCCAGACTAGCCAGCCAGCACCGAGTAGGAAGAAGACGACAACCATCAGTACACTGGTCTGGCGGAGGTCAAGCCGAGGTTCGGCCACGCGAGCCGCTGGTTCGACTACGCCACGTAGTGATTCGGACTGCTCCGGAGCGGGCCGTGCGGCTGTGGGCGGTTTCGAAGATGGAGCACGGCGTGGTGTGGTCCGCGTCCGGATGGCCTCGGCGACGGATCGGGTCTCGGGCGAGGGCGGTATATCCAGATCCTGGGCCAGCCGTCCTTCTAGCGTCTCATACTCCTGCAAGGCCGCCGCGCGGTCCCCGGCCCGGTCCAGCAACTCGATCAAGCGGCACGCCGGTTGTTCGTAATCGGGCGATAAGGCGACAGCGCGCCGGGCGTACCCAGCGGCAGTGACCCAGTTTCCGGCTCGCTCGTGGTTGGTCGCCAGTGCCCACGCTGCCTCAGCCGCCCGCGCCCGGAGTCGGGTCCGCTCACCCTCGAGCCACCGGTCGAAGTCGGGCGCATCGGTGACATGGAAGCCCTCGAGGAGATCCCCACGATAGAGTGCCAGGGCCCCCTCAGCCCCGCGCGCATCGGCGCAATCCATGAAAGCCGTGACGTCGCACCAGAACGTCGCCGGGTCCAACCCGACCTCGTCGCCGCGGGTCACAATCACGTTGTCGCCGAGCTGGTGCCGGAGAAAGGAGAGGGCATTGCGGAGCGCGCCCCGGGCGTGCGTCTGGTCCGACTCCGGCCAGAACAGGGCGAGTAGGCTGTCACGACGGTGGAAGCCCCGGGGGGTCGCGATCGCGAGGTAGGCCAGCAACCCGAGTCGTTTGGGTTGGGATAGGAGCGCCTCGACGCTCTTAGGATCGCAGCCCCGCAACTCCAGGGAGCCGAGGGTCCGCAACTCGATCAATTGATCACACCCTCCTGTGCCGTCACTCCGTCGCACCCGCCAGGAGACGGCCAGCGTACGAGTGAGAGACGCCACACCTCTAAGGTATGCCCGGGATTTGCTCTGAGACAGAGCTTATGCCCCCCGGCCATACCACTTCCCCTTACTTCAGGAGTAGTCCCGTGATCCGCAAACTTCTCATGGCCATCGCCGTTATCGCTGCTGGCGTCATCACTGCCTGCTCGGACATGACGGCTCCGAAGAACAACACACCCGTCAATCCTTCCACCGCGACACCGCACATCGAAGTCACCTTCACGAAATGGTTTACCACATTTCCCGACATGACGGGCTTCACCGGAGGCGATGTCGCTGGCACTTTCGCCGGGCAGGTTCTCAGCGTGAGCCCGTTCGACAACGGCGTGATTGTTCAGCTGCAGGCTCGTTATGAGGTCACAGACCCAAGCGGGGACCGCTCGTTCAAAGCGGTCATTAAGGGCAAGCAGAATAACAACACCGGGAGGGCCGTGCTCAACGGTGTCATCACGGACGGGTGGCGGGTCGGCGCGCGCGTGCATGTGACTTTCCAGGTGATCACGCCGTGCCCCCAATCTGGGGGAGCAGCAGAGGTATGTTTCCAGGGCACCATCCGCATTCAGCGAGGGTAGTGTACTGGACTGCGTCGCGGCCGTATGCGGGTGAGGACGAGGTGCTTGCTGACTGGTGGCGACTTGGGCCCCATACTGCACCCATGTTGACCGGCCAGCATTGCCGATGCGGCGGGCTTGCCGTTAGGTACCGCCGGACAAAAACGGCCACCGTTTGCTGGTGGCCCGACCGAAGCTAAGTATGTTATCTACAGCGGCGTGGGTGAGATTCGAACTCACGGAACGGTTACCCGTTCGGCGGTTTTCAAGACCGCTGCATTCAACCACTCTGCCACCACGCCTCGAGCCTCAAAGGTCTTACAGCCCCGCTGGTTACGCAAGAACCTTCCAGTAACTTATAAACCCATTTCCCAGTCCCGGCGCTATCCAAACCAACCCTGCCAGATCCTGCACTACTGGAAACCTCTAGTTCCATCCACCCAGTGCCGATACCAGCTATGACCCCGTTTGAACCAGGACTCCTGGGGCCGACTGGTCTTCGGAGGTGGAATGGAGCAGAGTCGGATTCCACCGCGGCTCCGCTGGGCCGTGGGACTACTCGTGGCACTGGCCGGGTGCGGCTTCGATCCCGAGGGGGACGTGCCACTCGACCCGCCGCCGGTCTACCGGGAATGGTGGGCCAAAACCGAGGCGTGCTCCGGACGCAAGGGGAACTACGACCGGCTGCGCTGGTCGGTAATCGAGGGTCGCAGCTTCCCCTGCTCCAGCGGCCAGTGCGCCGGACACTGGAGGACGGATCACCACATCTTCCTCGCCGGTGAGTGGGTCATGGACGAGATGGTCGTACGGCATGAGATGTTGCATGATTTGCTCGGGCGCCCGGGCCATCCCGATCCTCCGTTCGGTGAAGGCTGTCCCCTTACCTGGGAGAGCTGGAACGGCGGCGCCGCCGGCTTGAACATCGCTCGCGTGCCACCGCGCAACATCGACTAGAGAGGATTGTCGGGGTTGAGGCTCGCCGACACTCCCTTCGCCACCGAATCCGCGCGGGCGGCAAGCACACCTTGCCCTGCGGCTGCAAAAGCTCTCGCCGCTCCGCCGTAAACCACCGAATACAGCTGTAGAATCGATCCGGAGGGCTGGTCAACCCAGCCGCGCGGTCGCTCGCGTGTGGCTGCCTGCCAGTGGTAGACGTTCCAGAGGAGCTTCTCGGTGCGGGGCAGGTCGAGGAAGCCCAGGCTCGGGCTCAGTACGATGGAGTCGTTCGCCACGACCGGCTTGGACATCAGCTTGCGCACGAAGCCCTGGGAGACGAGGTAGGGACTCAGTCCCAGGGTCTGGTCGGGATATCCCCCGTCGCTCCAGCTGAAGAAGATCGGCCGTTGGCCCATGTTGTCGCGGATCAGGAAAATGGTGGCGAGATCCTGTAGCATCAGGACCTCCTCCCCGAACCTGATCTGCAGACCATTGAAGGTCACGCCTCCGTTCGGGGGCACCTGCATCGCCTCCGGCAGGCTGTCGAGCGCCGGAATGCTCAGACTGAAGACCGGCTCCGTCGGCTGGGCCCACGGCTGCTTCGATGCCGACTGGCCCGGGGTGGAATCGATGAGTGGCACGCCGGCCTCGGCCGGTTGGGGCTTCCACAGTGCGGCGGCCTCCGCCGCGTCGAACCGAGGTGTTTGCCGCCGCTGCAGTTGCCGAAGGTGCCAGCGGGTGTTCATCAGGGATAGGTTGGCCAGCGTGACATCGCGCCGGATGCCCTCGACCTCCTGGGCGTACCACAGTGGGAAGGTATCGTTGTCACCCGCAGTGATGAGGATGCCATACGGCTCCACCGACTGCAGTATGTCGTAGGCAAAGTCCCGAGCCAGCGTTTCGTTCGCCCGGCTGGCCGTGATCCTATTCCCAAAGAGAGGAATGAGAGCCAGAAGAAGCACCGGGCTCGCCACCGCCCAGCGGCCGGTAACCGTGCCGCTGCGGCTGACGAACTCAACGATCGCCCGCATCAGCGCGCCGAACCCCAGGGCGATGAACGCGCCGAAGACGGCAAACGAGCCCACGAAGAAATAATCCCGCTCGCGCACTTCCCGGGGCAGCGAGGTCTCGCTGGGGTACAGCGAAAACCCGTACTTGAAGTTCATGTAGTACACCAGGCCAAGCGAGAGCGTGCCCAACAGCGCCACCGCCGCAATGCCAGCTCGGCGGTCGCTCTTCCAGAGAGCCCAGAGACCGCTCAATCCCAGGCCGGTGAAGATCACCGTCACCACTACGCCAAGCCGGCCCCACTCGCGGGCAAACTGCCAGGAGAAGTACTGCCAAAAATTGGCAAGCTGGGCGGTAAAGGTGGCCTGGCGCTCGGAGAGGGGAGGCTTTCCGTACTGCACCCGGTTGAGCACGTCCTGGAGCGCCTGGCTGAGGAAGCCGACCGGCTCACCCTCATTGATCGGGGGATACTGCGCGGCGCGCAGAGGGAGCCAGAGATAATTGAGGGAGATGCCGATGACCACGGCCGCCAGGCCCAGGTACACAAGGGGCTCACGCGGCGTCTTCCAGAGGGCATATCCGAGGACAGCCAGCGTCGCCAGGATCAGCACCACCTGGATGGCGCCGCCGTGTAGCATCGAGATCCACTCACCGCTCACGGCCAGGAGCAGGACCCAGAATGTCACCACCGCCCAGGGCCGCAGCACCGTGCGCCAGTCGGTCCACAGGACGTAGACCGCCAGAGCGGGAAGCGCGAGAACACCCATCAGATGATTGGTGGACGTCAGCGCGAGCACGTACGCGATCAGCACCAACCACCGATCCCGGTGCGTGCCCGGCTCGTCATCACCCCACCTGACCACCAACCACATCACCACGGCCATCGACAGCAGCGACAGCGTGTAGACCTTCTCGTTCACCGTCGACTGGTTCCACACGGTCCACGAGGTGGCACCCACCAGTACGCCGGCGAAGGCGGCCCCGAATCGGGCCCACCGGTTGGGAACAATGCCCCGCAGCCACCGCTCGGCAACCAGGAACCAGAGCCCCGCGGCGGCGGCACTGGTGACTGCCGCGAAGAGATTGATGCGAACGGCGTACGACTCGGCGAGGGGCAAGAGCCCGAAGCTGTGGGCCAGGATCACGAACAGTGGGTTACCGGGTGGATGAGGAATCCCCAGCACCTTGGCGGCCGCGATGTACTCGGATGTGTCCCAGAAGGCGGTAGTGGGCGCCAGCGTCGCGAGATAGATGGCGAACACCACGATGGCCGTCACTGCGGCGAAAAGATACGGTGGCTTGTCTGGCTCAGGCTTCATGTTAGTCAAAGGCCCTCTCACTTCTCTTACCGAGTCAATGTCTGAACTGCCGTTTGCCGGTCGTGACCATTGCTATTCCATGATGGTTGGCGGCCTCGACGATCTCGGCGTCCCGGATGGAGCCTCCCGGCTGGATGATGGCACTCACACCCGCCGTCGCCGCCAGCTCAATCCCATCGGCAAAGGGGAAGAACGCATCCGAAGCAAGCACGCTGCCTGCCGGGTCGTGTCCCTGCTGCCGTGCCTTATGTATCGCCAGAAACACGCTGTCTACCCGGCTCATCTGGCCCGCGCCGATGCCGATGGCCATCTCGTCCCGCGCGAGGAGGATTGCATTCGACTTGACGCTCGCGACCGCGGCCCAGGCGAACCGGAGATCGTTCCACTCCCGCTCATTCGGTTGCCGGCTGCTCGCGATCTTCCACTCCCGCTCGGAGGGGTCGAACTGAAACTGATCCTGCACCAGGAAGCCGCCTCGGACACGCTTGTAGTCCAGAGTTCCGCCTCCGCGGGTCACCGGCAACTCCACGACCCGGACCTGCTTCCTCGCCGCAAATACCTCGAGCGCCTCGGCGTGAAACGACGGGGCTACGACCACCTCCACGAACAGATCGGCCATGGCCTGGGCCGTGGCTCGGTCCACGACCGTGTTGAACCCGACCACCGATCCAAACGCGGAGACGGGATCGGTGGCACGCGCTCTCCGAAACGCCTCCGCCGCCGAGCCGGCGACGGCGACCCCCGAGGGCGTGGTGTGCTTGATGACCGCGCAGGCGGGACGGGTGGCCCAGGTGGCAACGGCCCACATCGCCGCGTCCACGTCGAGAAGATTGTTGAACGAGAGCTCCTTCCCTTGACGCTGAGTGAGATCGCGCATGCCGCGCGGCTCCTCGGTCACGTACAACGCCGCGCGCTGTCCTGGGTTCTCTCCGTAGCGGAGGGCTTGCACCCGCTCCATCGCCACACCCAAGCGCTGAGGCAGTCCGTCTTCACTCGGCGTGAGGTACGCAGCCACGGCGGCATCATAGTCCGAGGTGTGAGTAAACACCTTGGCCGCAAACTCCCGGCGGATCTCGGGCGTGAGGGTCTGCTTCTTCAGTAAATCGAGCACGACGGGGTAATCGGTCGGATCCACCACTGGAAGAACAGACTCATGGTTCTTGGCAGCGGAGCGAAGCATGGAGGGACCGCCCACATCGATGTTTTCGAGGGCATCTTCCAGGGATGCACCTTCCTGCGAAATCGTCGCCTGAAAGGGATACAGGTTGACGGCGACCAGATCGATGGGGGTGATCTGATGCTTACGCAGCGCCGAGACATGCTCGGGAAAGCTGCGCCGCGCCAGAAGCGCCGCGTGAATGGCTGGATGCAGGGTCTTCACCCGGCCGTCCAGCAGCTCCGGAAACCCGGTGACCTTCTCCACCTCGAGCACCGGCACCTTGGCGGCGCGCAGGGCCGCGGCGGTTCCGCCAGTGGAAACGATCTCCCAGCCGAGCTGAACCAGGCCCTGGGCAAAGGCGACCACCCCTCGCTTATCGCTGACCGAGATCAGAGCGCGCGGCATGGAGTCAGGAGTCGGGAGCTGGGAGTCGGGAGCTAGAACTTTGGAACCGGGAGTCTGGATTTGTAATTCCTGCTCCTGACTCCCGACTCCTGACTCCCAGCTCAAACGGAACCGGGCGCCCCGCCGCGGCGGCCGCAAACACTGCGGCCGGTAAAAGCCGATGCTCGACCTCGAGCACCCGAGCCGCCAGCCGTTCGGCGGTGTCATTCGGCAGCACCGGAACCCGCACCTGAGCCAGTACTTCCCCACGGTCGTAGACCTCATCAACCAGATGGATGCTGACCCCGGTCTCGCGGGCACCGCTGGCCAGGACCGCCCGGTGGACCCGCACGCCGTACATGCCTTTGCCTCCGAACGCAGGAAGCAGCGAGGGATGGGTGTTGATGACCCGGCCGCGGTAGGCGGCAATCACCGGCGCAGGAACCAGCTTCAAGTACCCCGCCAAAACGACCAGATCGATCTTGTGCTGGCCCAGAAGCCGAAGCCACACCGCTGGGTCCGCGTGGTCCGACAGGACATGCGCAGGTATGCCTCTGCTGGCGGCATGCGACAGCCCCGCGGCATCGGAGCGATCACTCATCACGAGCACGATCTCCGCCGGCGCGCCGGAGTTGAGGGCTCGAAGCAGCGCCTCGAGGTTGCTGCCGCGGCCCGAAATGGCTACGGCAATACGCATTGTCATGGCGGGGGAAAGTAATGGGGAAGGGGGGCCTGGAGCTATTCGATCGAATTGCTGGCCAGATCCCTCAGTCGCTAGGCTCCCTCGGGAGGAGCGTAGGATTGCTGACATTGTTCAGTATCATGTCCACCGCCTCCGAAAGATCTCCAGCCCAGATGAACCGGGCAGATGCAGGATCAGCGGCTTCAGCCTTACCGGCTCCGGACCGCACCAAGATGCCACGTGCGCCGAATGCTTCCGCCGGCAGCACGTCTCGGACTCGGTCGCCCACCCACCAACTCCGCCCCAGATCGACGGCGAACCGCTCAGCCGCCCGGCGATACAACAACAGGCCGGGTTTGCGGCACTCACACGGCCCGCTCACTTCGGGCAGGTGGGGGCAGAAGTAGTGGGCGTCCAGACGGGCGTTCTCCCGTCGCAGCAGCTCGTCTACCCGCCGCTCGCTCGCCCGGTACTCGGGTTCGGCAAGAACTCCGCGCGCGATGCCCGACTGATTGGTGACCACGATGGCCAGAAGGCCGCCCACATTGAGCTGCCTGATGGCGGTGGCTACCCCGGGAAGCAGACGAACCTGGTCCGGATCGCGGAGGAATCCTACATCCTCGATGATGGTGCCGTCGCGATCGAGGAACACCGCCGACCTCACGACAGGATCGCCTGCTCGATCGCCCGCACAATTATGGGGAAGCTCTCTTCCGGAAGGGTGCGGGGGTCCAGCAGGACCCGGTCTCCTGCCACTCGCGTCACAACGGGCGGGTCTCCCAGGCGGAGCCGGACCGCCAATCCGTCCGGGCCGAGCGCTCCCGCATCGATCGCCACCAGCGTCGTGGCCAGAACCGCCCCCGGAAACGCGCCACCCCCCACCGCAGACTCCCCGGGCATCGTGCGGGCTCCAATCATCGGAGGGCAGAGCTCGGCCAGTCGCTCGGCCCGGCGCGCCAGCTGTTCCGCATCGAGCGTCAGCATAGCCAGCACGGGGATCGAACGCACTGCCGTCTCGATATCCTGGTACAGGTCCAGGGTGGCCGCGAGGGCCGCCAGGGTCAGCTTGTCCGCGCGCATGGCTCTCGCGATCGGATTCTCGCGGCAGCGAGCCAGGATCTCGCGATGTCCTACGATACAGCCGGCCTGGGGACCGCCGAGCAACTTGTCTCCGCTGAAGAGAACGAGGTCGGCACCTGCC
>Ga0302046_10002445_pt1 | contig 17276 bp, 15 predicted proteins | sample RVTome_11_FD_200261 | JGI IMG/M metagenome (GOLD analysis project Ga0302046, IMG submission 200261) | Soil microbial communities from uranium-contaminated site in the Upper Colorado River Basin, Wyoming, United States - RVT147D111 (version 2) ...
TGCACGACGCTCAGGTCGGCGATGTCGATCCCCAACTCCATCGTGGGCGAGCAAAAGAGGGTATTGATCTCGCCTATTCTGAACTTATCCTCGCGATCCTTGCGGTCGTCGTTCTGAAGCTGCCCCGTGTGCTCAGCACCGTGCAGCGTATGGGTACCGCTTGCAGGCATCTCGTACATCTGTTTAAAGTGCCGGTTGACGCGCGGCGGCGGGAGCTTCTTGTAGGTGCGAACCCGGACGATGTCACGGTGGGCAGTGACGCCTTCGCCGGCGGTCCACAGGACCGTGCCCACCTGAAGCCGGTAGAGCTTGACCGGCTGGCCGTTTTGCCGGCCGTCTTCAACCGTGAAGTAGAAGCCGACAAACAGGTCCAGCAGGTGCTCGACGAAGGCCTCGTAGTCAGCGCGGTTTCCAAGCAGGGGCTGGAGCGCCTCGTGCTGGCGAAGGAACTGGCCGAGTTGGCTCATATAGCCGATGCTGGCCGTACGGCGCCCCCGGCGGCTCACGTAGGGTTGCAGACGCAGGTAGGACGGTTCTACCAGGCGCTCTGTCTGGTCGAGACCCCAGGGGCTTTTCAGCCGATCCCGAATCAGGTTGGCGTTGTCTTCCAGCTGGCTCCGCCCCAGCTCGTGATGATCCAGCGCGTAGCTGGTCCGAAAGTAGTCCAGGATCAGCTGCAGCAGCCGTCTACGCTCGGCCGGCTCCATGCCGGCAAACCCCGGTATGCCGCGCCAGGCGTCATCCTGCGCAGCAACGCTATCTAGATCTTTGTAGTCGATGGCCAGCAGGGCACACTGTTCCAGGTTCGGAAGGATCACCCGCCAGGAGCGTCGCAGGTCGTAGAGCGCCCGGTAGAAGATCATCTTCTTGAGCGCTTCCTCGTTCTCATTCGTGGCGAACCGAAAGCCACCACTCGGCGTGGGATTCCTGGCGTATTCGGTCTCCGGGAGGCCCAGATGCTCGAAGATGGTCCGGGCCAGGTTGGACGCTTCGAGCCGTTGCCCCGGCGCCTGCGCTACCGCGTGATAGATGGCCGCGCGGAGCTGAAGCACCTGGTTGAAATCATTGAAGTGGCCGGCCTGGAGCGAGGCGTCCTGCCGGTTGTCGGTGAAGCTGAGCAGTTTCTGGCCCTCCGTGTGGACCTCCGCTTCGCGTAGCTTGCGAACGACACTTCTGGCAATCACCGACGTCGACGTGCTCCGGGCTTCGCTGCCCAGCCGCGCCAGCTTGGTATATTCACTGGTGCGACTATCGTAGACGATCCCTGTGGTGGGATCGAGGGGAAGCTTGGCAGGCACGTACCAGCCCTTGTATGGAAAGATCAGGTCGGGATCCTCCGAGAAGGCTCCGCTGGCATCGAAGTAGATCCGCTGTGGAATCTTGTGTCGATGCTGCAGCTTTACCGAAGTGATCTCTCCACGCTTGTTCCGGTTGAGCCAGGACTCCGGCAGGCTTTCCAGGTCGGCCGCCTCGTCCCAGAGCACCTCCTCCTCAAAGTCGAGCAGGACGTAGCCGCTCCCACCCAGGCCGGTTTCGTCGTCGTCATCGGCCCGAGGTAGGTCGAAAAACTCGCGCGGGATGAGTTGTCCGTCAACGTCTTTGCGGAAGACGCAGGTAAAGTCGTGACCGGAAAGCCGGCTGAAGGCCACGGGGAAGATCGGCTTGTCCTGTTTGTCCTCCTCATCCCGGATGTAATAGCCCGCATCCAGCGTGATCGTCCGCGACGCCCGGTCTTCCAGCGTCACGTACACGGAACCGGACTGGGCGATGAACTGGTGCAGTTTGAAGGGTAGGAAGGGTTTCTCCCCCCGGCCCTGGCGCTTCTGGTTGATCACCTCCACCCATTGCAATACGCTCATGATGGCATGGGAGCAGGCCGGCTCGTCGAGGCCGGTCTCGGCCATCAACAAGGCAGTGATTTCAGGCCGTGAGAGTGGTTTTCGGCGTACCCATTGCCCTTCTTGCTGCGCCAGCCCTACTGCGTTCTCCAGCCAGGAGGCGATAGGATGGCGCAGCAGGCTTTCCTCATCGGCGTTCACGTCCACCGGAACCGTGACGGCTGCTGTCAGGGCTGCCCTCATGGAAGCGTCGCCAGCCAGCGCCTCGAACTGCGTCGTCAGGACCTCGCCGATGACCTGGTCCGTATCGAACGACTTGCCGAAGATCAACCCGGCCACGTCGGCTACCTGCCGGCGCTGCTCCGCCAACGTACCTTTCCCGGAAGCCATCGTGGCGCTCGTTCCGATGCAGACGAGCGGCCTGCGGGCAAACTCATGGATGCGGCGGTTGAGCATGCCGACGTCAGCGCCCTGTCGGCCACGGTAGGTATGGAGTTCATCGTAAACGAGGTACTTAAGGTGCTGCTGGATGGAGGCCCTCAGGCGCTGCTCCCGCTGGCGGGTCATGATGAGTTCCATCATCATGTAGTTGGTCAGCAGGATGTGCGGTTCGGTCTCGATCACCTCGTGGCGTTTGTCCTTTCCCTCCTGACCGGTGTACTGGGCAAAGCGGATAGGGAACGGCTGCCCGGTGTGTTCCTCGTAGTTGCGCTGGTATTTTTCGATCTCCTTGTGCTGCGAGTTGATGAGTGCGTTCATCGGGTAAACGATGATCGCCAGGATGCCCCGCTCAGGCCGGTGGTGCAGGATGTGATGGAAGATGGTTCCCAGGTAGGTGAGCGACTTGCCGGATCCAGTTCCTGAAGTGACGATGAAGTCCTGATCCCGAGTGCCCAACTCGATGGCTCGGACCTGGTGTTCGTAAAGCCAGTAGCCCGTGAAGACACGCTTCAAGGCTGGGTGCAGCAACCCGGAAGCACAGAGGTCATCGATCTGCCCGGTTTCGCGGTAGGCCGGGTTAAACTGGATCAGGGGCTGGGGCCAGAGTTCACCGCCGCTGAGGCTTTGTGTGACCTTGTCGCGAATACGGTCGTCCCGGATGTCGATGAAGCTGCTGACGTAGCTGGCGTATTCGTCGACGACATCACGGTGAAAGGCGAAAATGTCCATGCCTGTGCTTCTTTGAAATAATACCGATCTTTACAGACGGGCCTATCTATTATTTTATGGATTTCGTCGGCGAGAGTAGATACAAATAAAATCTGTGCATAGAGTCAATCGGTTTCGCAACACGATTAGGAATCCTCCGAGAGGAAACGACGCATGGATGCTCACACATTCACCCGGAAGGCAAGGTCGTTGCTGACCGGGCTGCTCGACGAAAGCGGGGCCGTCCTCTACAGCGCACCCGAAACGCTGAGATGCGGTCCTCTCTACATCATGGGCATTAACCCCGGAGGTAGTGTGGGTCCAACGATACGGGAGGAATTGCACACCTTCCCGAAGCGAACGTGCAACTACTACCTTGACCAGGACTGGTACGATGGGAGCGGGAAACGCGCGGGTCAGTATCCCTTGCAGCGACGCCTCCATTGTTTAATGAGACGGCTTGGATACGACCTTCGTCAGGTGTGCGCCTCCAACTTGATCTTTACACGGAGTCGAGGTCAGGGTGCAGCCGGTGGGTGGAAAAGAGCTGACGCGTGCTGGGATGTCCATCAGCTATTGTTGAATACCGTGCAGCCTGCAGCGATCATCACCTACGGAAAGCTTCCCTTCGAGTATGTATTGGAACGATCGGAGGAAGTCCTGGAGAAAGTATCCGAATGCAAGAGTGGACACGACAACTGGACGTGTAGAGCGGCACAAATTGTTTTGTGTGGTCGGGAGACGATTCATATCGGGGTACCCCACTTAAGCCGGTACGACATCACAACCAAAGCCCCTGTTCTTGATTGGATCGACGATTTGCTCAAGAACACCCGTAGGCTACCTGGCAACGTACAGCAAACACAAGATAGACCCGACAATAGCGATCCTTGCATTTCGCCAAGCGATCCAGTGTAAGTATGCCATCAAGCGATCTACATCTACAGGATGGACCTAATCACCAGAGAGGTGATAATGTGGACCTGGGCTTCTTCCTCTCCTACGCCCACGCCGACCAGCAGGCCGTCACTCGCCTCCGGGCTTTCCTCCAGCACTACCCCCTGCCCGTAGACGAGCAAGGCCAGACGCGCCGCCTCGTGGCCTTCCGCGACGTCGAAGACCTGCGCGCCGGACGCCTCGACCACGAACTCCGGGCGACCCTCCACGACACCGGTGCCCTCCTCGTCTGCTGCTCGCCCAGCGCCCAGGACTCGGCGTGGGTCAACAAGGAGGTCGCCTGGTTCCTCCAGGGCGATTCCGATCGGCCCCTCTGCGCCGCCCTGCTCGCCGGTACCCGTGAGACCGCTGCGCCGGAGCCCCTCGAAGCCAGCCTCCGCGCCCACGAGGATGCCGACCTCTACTTCGCCGACCTCACCCAGGGCTGGTTCCTGGGCAGGCCCCGCTCTAAAACGCGCCTGGAGATCCTGCGCCTCATCGCGGCCCTCGCCGACGTCGACCTCAAAGTCCTCATCGACCTCGACCGGCGTCGCGTGGTACGCCGGCGTGCGCTTAGCGTCGGGATCGCCGCCGTTGTGCTGGCCGTGATCCTGCTCTGGCCGATCACCACCTGGGAGCCGGTGCCCCGCATCGACGAACTGACCTATCCGGTCGTGGCGGCCGAGGTCATCGACGGCGCGCTCGTCGTGGCCACGCGGCTGCGTCAGAACGATGTCGAGCGCAGCCGCAACTACGTCGAGCTTTACGGGCTGCGCGGCGAGGACGGGCCGTGGTCGGAATGGATCGATGACGTACCGTACGTGCCCCGACGGCACCTCCTGCCGGTCGAGTACCTTGACGGCGGGGTCGTCAGCGAGGCGCTCGCAGCGCTTCGCATGCCCCCGCCCCGCCGGATACCCGCAGAGAATTCCATGCTCACCTGGATAGCCCGGCCTGATCCGGATACCTACGTGGCGTTGCAACGGGGCGTGGACGAGGGGGCCACCGCGCTGAGCCACGAGCATTACAGCGGGGGCTCGACGGTGTACGTTCGCCGCGAAGGACGGCTCCTGCCACCGGCTCATTTCGATCTGTATCCAGAGCCGCTGGTGCTGGACGGGCCACGGTCGATCTCGCCATCAGACGGCTTTGCGGTGGCCGCGCTGCCCTCGGGCCTGTGGCTGGGCGCGCCGCGACGGTCGGATGGCCGGGGCAACGGGGGGCTATGGCATCTGGCACCCGGAGATACCGTGTGGCAACAGGTAGCAGGGCTGATCAACGTCAACTCGATCGGGAGCTTGCCGGGAGATTCAGCCAGGGTACTCGTGGCGCAGTCTCACAGGCCGCTGAGCCCGGCGGCGGCCGAGAACCCGCACGCGACGCGGCTGCTGGTGCTCGACGCGGCGACCTATAGCCTCAGCGACTTCGTCGGTCCGCGTTTCGATGAGACGGCGGAGGTCGAGATCGCGGGGATCGATGCCGAGCACGGGCTGGTGATCCGGGTAGCGCGCACGGTCTATGCCCGGCAGCGGCGGGTGCTGGGCGCGCGGCTTCGGGGGTATCTCGGGAAAGGCTCAGGCGGTTGATCCCTTGTACCTGTCCTGGCTTGGCGTCCCAAGCCTGCCTCCGTTCTCTATAGAATGTTCTCTATAGAATGAGGTGTTTGCTTTCGCCGCGACCCAAGACGTACTATGGACCTCGACGCCTTCCCTCGCGACCGAACTGCGTACTCCTCCCGCTGAACCGGAAACCGATACCTGCCGTGCGTGCCCTCAACACCCAGGTCATCCTCGTCACCGGCGCCACCGACGGCCTCGGCAGGCACGTCGCCCAAGACCTCGCTGACCAAGGCGCAACCGTCCTCCTCCACGGCCGCAATCCCGACAAAGGGGCTGCCACCCTCCGCCACATCCGGCAGGCCACCGGCAACGACACCCTCGTCTACTACAACACCGACTTCGCCTCGCTCGACAACGTACGCCACCTCGCCGAGACGATCCTCGCCGAGCACGACCGGCTCGACGGGCTGATCAACAATGCCGGCCTCGGCGCCAGGGCACCCGGAGCCCTGCGCCAGCTAAGCCGGGACGGCTACGAACGCCGCTTCGCCGTCAACTACCTGGCGCCCTTCCTGCTGACGCACTGCCTGCTGCCCCTGCTGCGCCGTTCGGCACCGGCCCGCATCGTCCACGTCGCCTCGGTTGGCCAGCAGCCCCTCGACTTCGACGACGTGATGCTGGCGGAGGGCTACGACGACCTGCGGGCCTACCGGCAGAGCAAGCTGGCACAGATCATGTTCACGTTTGACCAGGCCGAAGCGCTTGTGGGCAGCGGTGTGACGGTCAACGCGCTGCACCCGGCCACGCTGATGAACACGCCGATGGTGGGGGCGGCGTCGGGGTACTTCAGCGGTCCGATGAGCACGGTGGAGGAGGGAGCGGAGGCCGTGTTGTACCTGGCTACGTCGCCGGACCTCGACGGGGTGACGGGGCAGTACTTCGACGGGAAGCGCCGTGCGCGGGCTCACGCGCAGGCCTACGATGCGCAGGCGCGGCGCCGGCTACGGACGCTGAGCGAAGCGTTGACCGGGCTACGTGCTTAGCGTGCCGTAGCGCCGGCCTCGTCTTCGCTGCGTGTATCCAGCCCTTATGCACGTCAACTTTGGGGGGCTTTGTGCACGCGGTCGACAGCCGCTTTAGTGGAGCACCCACCGCGCCAGCGTGAAGGCGACCCCCAGGACAAAGAGCCACCCGAAGATAAGCTTATTGTGGCGAGCCAACCAGAGCGGGAGGTAGATGTCGAAGTTGTCGAGCCTGTCGTCCGTGAATCGGGCGGCGACGGCCGTAAGCGGGCATCGCATCCCGTTTGCGACCAGGACGGCCACTTCGATGAGAACAATACCGATGAGCGCCGTGGCGAGCGTGAAGTGGTCTCGCCACGCGGCTACGGGTAGCGCAAGAATACACCCTGCGAAGAGGGCCCACGCCAGCGTGTGGACCATCTTCACTACGCGGAGCGATAAATCAGGCGTGCGCACGGCTTTCTAAGCGTAATTGCGTGATAGGCCTACCTTCCGGGCTGCACGGCCACGTCTTCCGTGTTCGTGTGCCATCGCGGTTAGGTGCTTCTGGGCCTGGGTCTTCAGGCTGGGAAGCTGGGCGACGATCGGATCGAACCCGTAGAAGGTGGGCGTAATCGGTTCGGCTATCACATGCAGCAGATCGAGCTCTGCGCTATAGGCAGCGGCCAGATCTCGGGCATAGGCCACGGCCAGGTGGGCGTGCTCGGAAAAATCAACGGGAATAAGGAGGCGCCGGTTACTTTTGTTTGAGGGAGGCTCCGCGTGCTGATGTACTGTAAAGACCGGGCACGTAGCCAGCCGTACCACCTTGGCGGCCACGCTCCCCGGCAGGAGCTGCTGCGCCCCACTGCGCCCGTGTGTGCCCATGACGATCAGGTCAATATCCTGCTCCCGGGCATAGGCGAGGATGGCGCGCCACACGGAGCCTTCCAGAGGGGGGATTTCCAGGTTCACCACGTCACCGGCTTCGGGCGCTCCTACAGAAGACGGCTCTGCGCAGGGCAGGTGCAGGTCGGCGGCGACGTCCGCTTCGGTGATATCGAGACGCGGGGGGGCCAGGGGCAACTCGGTCACATGCAGCACATGGAGGTTCGCCTCATAGCACGCTGCCAGGTACGCGGCTTGTGAGAAAGCCTGCTCGGCGCAGGGCGAGTAGTCGGTAGGAAAGAGGATTTTCTGGATGGCAAGCATGGCGCGCCTTCCCCCTGAGGGCTGTTGTAGATAGACTTCGCCGCTGTGAGACAAGCCCAACGGCGGCTCATGCCGTGGCTTCCGTGGCGTCCTGAGCGGGTTCCGGCACTAGCGTCTTGCCGAACGCCTTCACTGTAAAGACCGGCACGGGCGACCAGCGCACCACCTTCTCCGCCACGCTGCCCATCAGGACGTGGTCCAGGCCCCGCAACCCATGGGTAGCCATCACAATCATATCGATGTCATGCTCCCCGGCGAACGCAGCGATTTCGCGGGCCGCATGCCCGGGGCGTACGTGGAAGTGCACCTCGACGGGTGAGCCCTCCGTCTCGCGATAGAACGTCATAAGCTCGTTGATCGCTTTCTCCTCGATGTCCGGGATCACATCGTAGACGGACCAGACGCCTGTGTTGTAAAACGCCGGGTGCAGGTGTTCTTCGACGACGTGCAGCAGGTCCAGGCGCGTGTGGTAGAGGGCCGCGAGCGCTTTGGCATGGCGCAGTGCTGTCCGTGCATGCCGGGAAAAGTCGATGGGGACGAGGATGGCATCGATGCCCTCCAGGGCATCGACCGGCGTTTCCGGAGGACGCACGGTGAAGACCGGGCAGGGAGCCGTCCGTACGATCTCCTCGGCGGTGCTGCCCAGGAGCAGGCGGCGGAGTCCTCGCCGTCCGTGCGTGCCCATGACAATCAGGTCGATGTCGTGTGCCTCGGCGTAGGAGACGATAGCCGGGGCGGGGGCTACATCCCGCACCACCGCCGGCACGAAGCGGATTTCCGGGGCGGTGCCGCGCGGCTCGGTGCCCTCAAGAAGCCGCTCGTACAGCGTCTCTTGGACGACCGTGCTTCCCTGATTCATTGGGACGTGAACGTCGGCATAGAGGACCTCGGCAAAGAGCAGATGCACCTCGGCGCCGGTGCGGCCTGCCAGGTCCAGCGCATGATGAAGCGCGTGCCCGGAAAACGGCGAGAAGTCACGCGGGACGAGGATTCGCTGTAGCTGAAGCATGGTCGTGATTCCTTTCCTGGATGTATGTGGAGATCCTTCGCCTGCATAGTAGGACGGCGCCGCGTTCCGTAGCGACAGCAAGGCCCGGCTCAGGGTGTAGGGAAAGGCTTCAGCAGCGTGTAGGGAATCTGCTCAAGGACGTGATAGTAGCTTGACGGCCTGGATCATCGGGTCCGTCAGGTCATCCGAAGGCACCGCGTCGAAGCCCAGCTTTCGGCAAACCTGTTGCATGACCTGGTTCTGCCGGAGCATCACGGCGAGGAGACGCTGCAGCCCCTCGTCGCGACCGATCTGCACCAGCCGACGGACGAGTTCGGTACCTAGTCCCTGACCCTGATGCGCGTCGCTTACGAGGAGAGCGACCTCCCCGTCGCCCGTGTCGTGCATCTTCATAAGCCGGCCCACGGCAATAATCTCGGATTCGCCGGAGGCGGGGTCCTCGCGTTCGGCCACCAGGGCCATCTCGTGGTCGTAGTCGATGAAGCAGAGGCGCGAGAGCCGTTCGTGCGCTACGCGCTGACTGATCTTGAACTGGCCTGCATAGCGAAAAAAGATGCTCTGCTCGGAGAGCGTCCCGTGAAATCGGACCATCATGGGCTCATCTTCCGGGCGTATCGGGCGGAGGGTGACAGGGGTACCATCCTCCAGGGTCCAGGCTGCTACATACTGGTGCGGGTAGGGGCGGATCGCGAGTTTCGGCAGCGTGTCCGCCGTGACCTCGGCGTCGTGGAGCACGACGCGGGCATCGAGGGCCAGGAGGCGCGGCGAGCCCGGCGGAGCCAGCAGCGGGTTGATGTCGATCTCTTTGATGAAGCGCTGTTCACCACGAGCTGGCTGAAGCGCACCATCAGCATCGCCGGCGCCGCCAGGTCTACGGCTGCCCGGCCGCGTACGCCCTGGAGGGCCTTATAGATCTTCGTCTGCTCCATCATACGCCGGGCCAGCGTGGTGTTGAGTGGCGGCAGGCCGAGGGCGCGGTCCTGGTAGACTTCAACGAGCGAGCCCCCCGAGCCGAACAGCAAGACCGGGCCGAACTGCAGATCCAGGCTGCTGCCCAGGATGATCTCGTAGCCCTCCAGGCGCACCATGGGCTGGACCGTCACGCCGTCAAACGCCTCCGCCCGGCCGGCCTGCGCCAGGGACTGCTGAATGGCCCGGAACGCGTCGCGCACCGCCTCCTCTGTCTTCAGGTCGAGCTTGACGCCGCCTACGTCCACCTTGTGCGTGATCGTCTTCGAATGGAGCTTGACCACCACGGGATACCCGATCTCTTCCGCGTGGCGCACGGCCTCATCCTCATCCGCCGCGTAGCGCGTTTCGACGGTAGGAATACCGTACGCAGCGAGTAAGCGTTTCGAGTCGTACTCAGTCAGGAGCCTGTGACCGCCCTGGCGCGCGGTCTCTATGATCGTCTGGGCCAGGGCACGATCAGGCAACCCTTCGGCGTCCTCGGGCAGCACGGGCGTCTCGTAGAGGCCACGCAGGTTGTAGCTGTACTGCCACATATAGTTGAACACCCGGGCGGCCGTGTCCGGATAGGCGAACGTCGGGATGCCGGCCTGATTGAGAATGGCCTCGCCGGCAGCGACGTCGGCCCCACCCATCCAGCTCGCCAGCACGGGCTTGTGCCCCAGCCGGGCATGCGACTTGAGCTTTTCAGCCACCTGGGTAGGGTCAGACACGCCGACAGGGACGAGCGTGACGAGCAGGCCGTCGCTCTGCGCGTCGTTGGCAGCGACCACCAGGGCGCGGGCGTAGCGCTCGGGATCGGCGTCGCCCAGGATGTCGATGGGGTTGCTGTGGCTCCAGTGCTCGGGCAGGAAGGCATTGAGGGCCTCCCGGGTCTCCTCCGAAAGCGTGGCCAACGTGCCGCCGCCCTGGATGAGGGCGTCCGTGGCCAGCACACCCGGCCCGCCTGCATTGGTGAGGATCGTCAGGCGTGGTCCTTCCGGGCGGGGTTGCTTGGCGAGCACCTCGGCCATGTAGAACAGGTCGGCGATGCTGTCGACGCGGAGGACACCCGTACGACGAAAGGCCGCTGAGAGCACCGCATCGCTGCCGGCCAGGGTGCCCGTATGCGAGGCGGCGGCCTGGGCGGCCTGCTTCGTGCGCCCGGACTTGATCACGATGATCGGCTTCCGCAGGGCCACTTCGCGGGCCGCCGTCAGGAAGGACCGGGCGTCGCCGATGGACTCCATGTAGATCAGGATGCTCCGCGTCTGCGGGTCGTCGCCGAGGTAGTGGATCAGGTCGCCCCACCCGACGTCGAGCATCGAGCCGACGGAGACGAACGCGCTGAAGCCGACGTTTTCGTGGAGGCTCCAGTCCAGGATGGCCGTCAACAGGGCTCCGCTCTGGCTGATGAAGCCGACGTTGCCGGGCCGGGCAATGGTGCTGGCAAACGTAGCGTTGAGCCCTGTCATCGGGCTCATGACGCCGAGGCAGTTCGGCCCGATGATGCGCAGGGAACCCTTGCGCGCCTCGGCCAGGATCTCTCGTTCCAGCTGGCGGCCTTCCGCGCCGATCTCTTTGAAGCCGGCCGAGATGATGATCGCGCCTTTCACGCCGCCAGACACGCATTCGCGAACGAGGTCGGGCACGGTGGAGGCCGGCGTGATGATGACGGCCAGGTCTACGGGCTCGGGTACGTCCGCAAGCGACGGGTACGCCTTGATGCCGAGCACACTGGCGCGCCGGGGGTTGACCGGGAAGACCGTGCCTCCGAAGGGATGGCTGATGAGATTCCACAGCACCGAGCGGCCTACGCTGCCGGGGCGTTCACTCGCCCCGATGACGGCGATGTTTTTCGGGGCGAAGATGGGGTGCAAGGTATTTCTTGTCACCGGCTCGGTATGGTTGGCCGTAGCGTCGGGGGGCATGGTTTGTTCGACAGCGTGTTCCATGGTTTATCGTGGTGAATCATGTGAATCATCGCGTATGCTACTCCATGCAAGGACATGGGTTGTTCAGAAGGATAAAGAAACCTTAAAGAATCAACTACTCGAAAAGGCGACGCCGACCTGTCCGGTGGATCCTGTCATTCTCGTTGCTGTCGCCTTGCCCGGTCGTCGCCCTGCTGCGTTCGCTAAAGCTCCTTGCAGCACCGCGCCGCCGTACCTGCGCCTCCGCTACCTCCACCCATCCTTCAAGCCGCGCTGACGCGCCGCTGAATCACGCCCGCGCGCGGCTCCCATGGGCGTCCCCAAGGTCGCTCGCGTGCTCGGGGCCGCGCGCCTCTCGCCGCCATCCCCCACCGCCGTGTAAAAAGCCCCAACACACTGACCCTCCCTCCGCTTTTCACACGCCTCGCTCGCACACACGCCCCGGGCAGTCCCCACCGACACTGCCCCGCAGCGTCCCCTGTGCGCGCTTCCCGACGAGGCAGATACGCCCTGTGTGGCCGGGGCTCCCCCGGCACTCCTTCCCACCGCAGCCACACAGGAGGTATCCCATGACACACGCTACGACACCCACACAGACCGGCAGGCCCACCGGCTTCGTCTACGTCATCCACGCCCGGCGCCGCCTCCACCATGCCCGCCACTACGTCGGCTTTTCGCGCAACCTGCCGCGCCGCCTCACGCAGCACCTCACCAACGCCTTCAACTACTACGGCATCCGGTATGATGTCGTCCACGTCATGCCCGGTGGCTACGACCTCGAAGCCTACGTCAAGTCGTGGCATCACGCCCGGCAGTTCTGCCCGGTATGTCGTGCTCGTGCGGGTTTCGATACGGTCAAGTGTGCCGCCGGCCAGGGCGGCCACACCTACTGTCCCATCGAGGCGGTCCGCGTGCCTGCCGAGGTGCGGGCGCTCACGCAGGGGCCGGGCGCCGTCGTGCCGCGCTGGCGTCCGTTGGTCTCGTGGTCGTGGACGTCCTCGGGCGATGGTCATGCCTCCTGCTGGCAGGATGTCACGCTCAGCGTCGCCGGCGTCGATGTCATCCTCGATGCGCTGCCCTGCTGATGCGCGCGGCCGGGCGGTGGCTTTCTACCCGCCGCCCGGCTTTCCCGTACCCTCATCCATACAAAAGGTGATTATCATGACGCTCTCTGTCTCTTCCCTCACGCCCTACGGTTTCCACTGGCGGGCCGTCTTCGTCGATGAAACCGGCGCGGTCCTCGGCAGCACGCTCGTCTCGGGGCGCACGCGCCGGCAGGCCATGGCCTCGGCCCGTGCCATCGCGCTGCGCGTTTCGTCGGCTTCGACGGCTGATGCATCGACGAAGCCATCTTAGGAGCATGGGGAGCGGGCGAACAGGAGGGCGGCAAGCCTGGCCTGCTGTTCGCCCGCCTCCGGCTCCGTGTGCCTCAACGATCTTGTCGCATGACGCATGCTTCGTCGTTCTCTCTTGCAGCCGTCTCTGACATGCTGTCGGCGGCTACGGTGATCGGCTTCTCCGGCTCGCGTAGGCCGTCGGACGCGTCGCGGCGGGCCCTGCGCTGGGCCCTCGGCCGGCTCGACCCCTCGGCGCTCGTCGTCGTCGGCTGTGCGCGCGGTGTCGATGCGGCCGTTCGCTCAAGCGTGCCCTGTTCTCGACTTCGGGTCTTTCGGGCCTCGTCGTTCGGGGCTGGTCCGGGTGCGTTTGCGGCGCGGTCGATAGCCTGCGTCCGGGCCGTGGCCGGGGCCGACGACGCGCTTTGGACGGCCTTCCCGTCGCGCCCGTGCCCGGTCGGGCTCCTGCCCTTGTCCTCGCCCTCGTCCTGCTTCTCCGGCTTCGGCTCGGGCACGTGGGCCTCGCTGGCCTTCGCGCTGGGGTCAGGGCTGCGTTGCCTGGTCTTTTTGTCGCCCGGCGTATCCGCCCCCGCCGGGTGGCCGCTCGCGAGCGTGCCCGGTACGCGGTCGTGGTGGCACTACGCGCCGGCGTCCGTCCAGGGTCGCCTCTTTTAGCGCTGCCGGCCTGAGCACATGCCAGATCCACATCGGGCTCTTGGGCCGAACGGTTTGCATCCTGGCGAGTGCTGCTCGTCACCAGGGACGAAACCGCTTGAGCCGGGCCACGGCCACCACACACCCCTGCCCATCGCGGACGGCTCCCTCGCCGGGATCCGTCGCCGGAGTCAGCAGGTCATCGCGACCTCCGCAGGCTTCCGCTACCCGAGCCGAGACGAGGTAGGCAACCCCCGGTCGAGGGGCCGGGAGCGCCACATAGCGCGGCGACGACGGCTCGTCGAGAACCTCGACAGCGATGGGAGGGGCGCCGCCTATCCGCATGGAGCAGGCCCATCGACGCGGCGCAGGCGCGACCACGAAAGCGACCCGCCCCGAGGCAGGAAGCTCCCGCGTCTGACCATCCGGAAGGACCAGCCGGAGGCAGTGGCGCGTGAGGTTGACGAGCGCGAGCGGCTCACGAGACGGATCGGTCGAGAGGCACATGGGCTGGTCTGGTTCAGATCACGAGGTAGGGCGAGACGCTGGTTCGTTCCCCGTCTCCGACGACCACGAGCCGATCTGGTGGGAAAGCCCCCAGCCGATAGCAGCGGGCGGAGTAGAAGCTGCCGGCCGGTGCCCGCTCTCGCTCCTCCTGGAGGCGCCGAAGCAGGTAGGCGAACTGGCTGGCCGTGAGGTGACACTCGAACACGCTCTTCTGCACGCGCGTGCCGAAGGCGTTGACCAACCGCGCCGTGCGTCGCAGCGCGCGGGGGTTGCTTATATCATATGTCACGAGGACCAGCATCAGCGCCAGCGGAATGGCACGTAGGGGGTGCCCTCTTCAAGGTGCCGCACCAGACGGCGCACCTGGCCGTCGAGGCGGTGGAGGTAGGTCAGCCGGCGGCCGGAAGGCGTAGCCCGGTAGCGCCGCGTAAGGAAGCCCTCGAACCGGGCGACGAACCGGCGCCGGGCCTCGTCATTCAGGAGGAGCCCCCCGTTGCCTTCCTCGCGGAAAACCGACGGAGGGAACTCTCGCCGGTTCACGACGCCCAGCACGAGGGCGTCGATGAGCGGGCGCCACTCCTCCTGGAGATCGCTCACGAGCGCGGCGTGGCCCTGCCGGGGGGCGTGCAGGAACCCGACGAACGGGTGGAGCCGCCGCAGGCGCACGAGCATGTGCAGCCGGCCGTGGAGCAGCGTATACCCGAAGGAGAGCAGGGCGTTGACCGGGTCGGTCGGGGGGCGCCGGACCCGTCCCGGAAACGACAGCTCGGGCATTCGGACGAGCCGGTCGAAGACGCCGAAGTAGGCGGCCGAGGCGGCTCCCTCCACACCGCGCACGCCGTCGACGGAGGGGCAGCGGCGCAGCGCCCGGAGCAGCCGGACCAGCTCGGCGACGGCGTGCCGCAGGGTCGCCTCCGGATACCGGTTGACGGCCCGCCGGAGCAGCACCACCTGGTTGCGGATCTTGCCGTGGACGAAGCGGCGCGCCAGGTCGAGGGCGGCCTCCGGCTGTGTGCTGGCCAGCACCTGCCTCTGCAGGCGCGCGGCGTCGTGTCCCTGCTCGCCGATGAGGCCGCCGTAGTAGCGGCCCCCGACGGAGACGAAGTGAACCGGGATGCCGTCCTGGAGGCATCGCCGGACAGCACCGGAGGTGAGGGTGCCGGCGCCGACCACGACGATCTCGTCGACCTGCACCGAAGGCACCGACGCGATGGGCGCGGGTTCGTCCGGATGGGTGATCTCGTAGCGCCCGAGGCGGGTCTGCACGAGGCACCCCTGCCGGTTGACGTAGAGCGTGCGGCCGGCCGGTCCCCGGCGGTCGAGGCCGGGGGCCGGTCCCGGACCCTCGGCCGGGCCGCCGGCGAAGTCGAGGTCGGGAAGACGCGACGCCGGGGTGGCCTCTGCCTCGTCGGGCTCTGCGTCCTCCCACGGAGAACCCGGTTCCTCGTCAGGCGCGTGGGGCGGCGCTGTTCCCGAAGGCGGAGGCTGGGCCGGCGCTGGGCGTGGGGCAGCGACGTTCGCTTCCGTTCGAGCAAGCAGGTCTCGCGCCGGTGCCGGCTCGGGAGCCGCAGGGGGTAGGCCGGCAGGCTGCCCGCCGGTCGAGGTGAAGGCCGGCGGGGCCGGGCGCGCGAACGGCGAGACGGGCAGGGCGGCGCGCGGCGCCGGCATGAAGGGCTGGGCCGCGTCGGGGAGGCCCTCGAAGGCGCCGCCGAGGAAGGCGAAGCCCTGGTCGAACGAGGTGACGCTGCTCTTGTGCCGGTGCAACCGGAGGTCCAGCCGCTCTAGCGCCCGCTCGGCGTCGTGCAGCGCGGTGTAGGCGGCGGCCCGGCTGCGGCAGACCACGACGAAGTCGTCGCAGAAGCGGATGAGGCGGTGCCCGGCGTTGGTCATCGCGCGATCGAAGGGGTCGAGGTAGAGGTTGGAGAGCAGCGGCGAGAGGCACAGCCCCTGGGGCAGTCCCCGGCCGGGCTGCCGGGGGTCTGCGGCCCCTACGATAGGCGCCGACAGCCAGGCCTCCAGGAGACCCAGGAACGGCGGGTCGTCGACGATCTGGCGGACGGCCTGGAGGCAGGGGCCGCGCGGGATGCGGTCGAAGAACGCCTCCACGTCGGCTTCGGCGATCCAGGAGAAGCCTTGCTGGCGGAGGGCCTCCAGGGTTGCCAGCGCGTCGTGATGCGAGCGGCCCGGCCGGTAGGCGTAGCTGCACGGCTGGAGGATCGGCTCGACGTAGGGCATGAACAGGTGCAGGGCGGCTGCCTGGACCACCCGGTCGCGCAGGGCCGCTACGGCGATCGTGCGCGAACCGCCCTCGGTCTTGGGAACGACAAAGCCGCGCAGGGGAAGCGGGCGGTAGCTGCCGCCGGCCAGCTCTGCGGCGAGGCGCTGGAGTTGGGCGGCGGCCTCTTCGGCAAAGGCCTCGAAGGTCACGCCGTCGATGCCGGGGGTCCGTCCCTTCGTCTGAAGGCGGGTCCATGCGCGGGCGAGCGTGCGGGCCTGGGCGAGTATCGTGTAGAGGGTCATCGGGGTCGGGTTTGGTTCTTTACCCCCGAGGTGGGGGCTTCTCTACGCCGCCGGACATGCTCCCGCCGAGAATCGTAGCGAACATGGACCGCCGGGCCGGCCGGCAGGGGCCGAAGGCTAAGTGGCGTCGGCACAGCAGGTTACGGGTTCGACGGTGCTGCTATCGCCCATGTCGCCGGAAAACCGGGCGCGGCGCTTCCAAAAAAGCGGTCCGAGGTGGATCTGTGACAGGCGGGGCCTTGATGATGTCACGGGCAAACGGTAGATTCATGTCGTTCGGTCGCGAAGTCGTTGCCGCCCAAGGGCCTGAAGGTCCCGCTCTGCCGAACATCACGCCGAATGAGGTGATCGAAACTTACGGCCTCCGGGTTGTCGTCGACGATGACGCTGCCGAACATCACGCCGAATGAGGTGATCGAAACGAGGGTTGCCCAGTGACGCGGACCGTTGCCGAAAACTGCCGAACATCACGCCGAATGAGGTGATCGAAACTAGTTGACCACGTCCGCATGGTTGAGCAGCCCCATGACTGCCGAACATCACGCCGAATGAGGTGATCGAAACTTCGCCTTTTGTTTGGTTTGAAGTCAATGTGCACCTGCCGAACATCACGCCGAATGAGGTGATCGAAACGAGGTTGAGGGTGAAAAAGGGGAACGCGGCTCTGCCGAACAT
>Ga0302046_10002446_pt1 | contig 17274 bp, 17 predicted proteins | sample RVTome_11_FD_200261 | JGI IMG/M metagenome (GOLD analysis project Ga0302046, IMG submission 200261) | Soil microbial communities from uranium-contaminated site in the Upper Colorado River Basin, Wyoming, United States - RVT147D111 (version 2) ...
GATGCCGTGCTTCGCGAGCACGGCGTCGTCGACGCCGCGGCGAGCCAACAGGCCGCCGTGAATGTGGGGGTGCAAGGTCTTGACGCGGCCGTCCATGATCTCGGGGAATCCCGTGATGGTCGCGACATCGGTGACGGCGACACCCGAGGCGCGCAGTGCCTTGGCGGTGCCGCCCGTCGAGACGATTTCAAAGCCGAGTCGCGCGAGCGCCGTGGCGAACGGCACGAGCCCTTGCTTGTCTGCGACGCTCAGAAGCGCGCGGCGGGGCGCGGCCTTCTTGCGGCGCGCCGTGCCGGCCGAGCGGGTGGGAACGGTCTTGCGCGGCGTCCTGCGGCGTGCGCTCATCGACCCTGAAGCTTGTAGTCTTTGAGCTTCTTGCGCAGCGTCCCGCGGTTGATGCCGAGGATTTCGGCAGCCTCGCTTTGATTGCCCTTGGTATAGCCCAAAACGGCGCGAAACAAGGGTTTTTCGACCTCGCCGATGACGAGCTGGTAGAGGTCGCCCGGCTTGTGGCCGTTCAGGTTCTCGAAGTAGCTGACCAGGCATTCGTCCGTGAGGCTGCTCAGCGGTTTGCTGCGCACTCCCACATGCACCGCATGAGTCGCCGTACGCTTGATCGATTTTTTTCGCGAAGTTTTTTTGTTGCTCGTCATGGCCGTCATCACGTTCTTCCCCCTAGAACGTCCACACCGCTGAGTCGACTTCTACCCTAGCGTTCGCGATCGCGCCGCAATGCGAAAGCAGCCGTGCCCCGGCGTTAGCCAGGTGTCCGATCGTTGGACGCTAACCCCGTTTCTTGCAGTAGAAGTACCGACTCAGGGTGCGGCGATCATAGCACGGCAGTGGAAAAAAATTGCTCGCGTTTTCACGCGTGACAGGACGTCACAGAAATACTTCGTCGGTACCGCAGGTTACTAAGGATGCTTCGACTTCGATGCAAACATCGAGCTCGAATCCGTACGCGTCGGGACCGGGATCGATGACTTCCATCTCGGCGCGCGTCGTCTCGCCCGGCGCCATCAATCGCTCGCGCGGCGACTCGCTCGACAAATATTCCCCGGGCGTGAACATGCGGCTGCTCACCGCTTTGTCCCGGCGATCCTTGAGACGCAAGTGCACGGCGGGATACGGTTGACGCAGCGGCCCGCGATTCTGGATGCGCGCCGTGATCTTCAAGCTGCCGAGCCCGCGCGCATTCGGTTCGGCAGTCGCGACCCAATCGAGGATCTCGTATTGCCGCACGTCCCAGCGCGGCTCGATCTCGGTGCCGAGCAGCGCGTAGGCGCCTCGAATCACGGGGCCGAACGTCGCGTGGCCCGCGATGTCGGCACGAAAGTGGTGCGCGGCCTGTGCGCCGAGCGCGACCAGCGCGAGCGCCACCGCCGCGCTCCAAGAGCGGCTCACGGGTTTGCGCTCACGTGCAGTGCCGAACGCCGACCAGGGCTGCGGGCCGTCCGCGGGCCCGGCGTTCACGGTCGTGGTGAGAACCTCGTCGACGCGTCGCGCGCTGATGGGCTCGACGTCCTGGGCCGCGGTACCGGGACTGCCCTGCGCTTCGCGCGCCTCGGCCGCCGCGATCCCGGTCTCGGCAACGGCGTCGGCGATCGTACGCGCGGCGATGCTGTCGGCGGCCGAGTCGGTCGGCGCTGCGACGGTTGTGGGCTTGGCGGCGTCCGAGGCCGCGGTCGGCTCAGTGTGCCGAGGAGTCGTGAGCACGCTCGTCGTCGTCGGCGCATCGAACGACTTCGCGCCTGGGTCCTGTAGCTCCGCGTAGGCGTTGAACACGCTCGCGCACCGTCCGCACCGAACCTGACCGTTGGCCTTTTTCAGGGTCTCGTCGGTGACGCGAAAGGTCGTGTCGCAGTCGGGGCAGCGCGTGAGCAACATGGCGGCCGCTTAGGCTCTATCGCGGCGATTCTAGCGGTTCTGCGCGCCGTTAACTCGGCTTCCGCACCGCGGCGAGCCGCACCCAGCCGTCCACTTCCGCTCGCTCGAAGCCCGCGAAGTAGGGCGTGTAGGCGGCGCTCACCTCGCCGGCCTGCCGCTCGAGAATGCCCGCCAGCACGACGTGGCCGCCTGGCCGAACGCGCGGCGCGAACGTGGACGCAAGCTCGATCAAAGGACGGGCGAGGATGTTGGCGACGAGCACGTCGACCACGGGCGCGCGCAGGTCCTCGGGCGCGCCGACCTCGAGCCGGTCCGTGACGCCGTTCAGGACGGTATTGGCGCGCGTCGCGAGCAGCGCCTGCGGATCGTTGTCGGTGGCCCAGGCAGCCCGCGCGCCGAGCGCGAGTGCCGCGAGCGCGAGGATCCCCGAACCGCAGCCGTAATCGAGGACCGTCTCGCCCGCCGTCATGTGGGCGTCGAGCCAGTCGAGGCAGAGCGCCGTCGTCGGGTGCTCGCCCGTGCCGAACGCTAGACCTAAGTGCAACCGCACTGCGGCCCGGCCCGGCGGGCCGGCTGCGTGCTTCGCGGGCGCGAGCCAGAGCCGACTGCCGATCGGCCGCGCCGCGAAGCGCTGCTCGACTCCGGCGCGCCAGTCCTCGTCGTCGAGCACGGACACCGCGATGTCGGCGGCCGCGCACGAGCTCGCGAGCAGCGCACGCAGTGCGCTGAGGTCGGCGCGCTCGGGGAACAAGGCGCGCAGCTCGACATCCGGCCACAGCGGCGCGGTGCCGGGCTCGGGCTCGAGCACGGGGTCGTCGGCCGCGTCGTGCAGCGAGAGCGATTCCGCGCCCGCGAGCTCGAGCAGCGCCTCCGCGCGCGGCACGTTGGCGGCCGTGGCGCGGAACGTCAGTCGTTGGCGACTCACGACCAGTCGTGGCCTATTTCAAACCGAGGCGGCGCTCGAGGTAGTGGATATCGGTGCCGCCCGCTTTGAATGCCCCGTGCTGGAAGATCTCCTGGTGCAGCGGGATGTTCGTGTTGATGCCGTCGACGACGATCTCCTGAAGCGCGGTCGTCATGCGCGCAATGGCGGCGCGCCGATGCTCGCCGTGCGCGATGATCTTGGCGATCAGCGAGTCGTAGTAGGGCGGCACGGAATAGCCGCTGTACATGTGGCTATCCACGCGAATGCCGGGCCCGCCCGGCGGATGCCAGAGACTCACGGTACCCGGCGAGGGCACGAACGTCTTGGGATCCTCGGCATTGATGCGGCATTCGATGGCATGGCCGCGCCAACGAATGTCGTCCTGCGTGAACGGCAGGCGCTCGCCGGCCGCGATCGCGAGCTGCATCTTGACGATGTCGATGCCCGTGACGAGCTCCGTGACCGGGTGCTCGACTTGGACGCGCGTGTTCATCTCGATGAAATAGAACTGACCGTCCTGATAGAGGAACTCGAACGTGCCGGCGCCGCGATAGCCGATCTTGAGGCACGCCTCGACGCAGCGTTGGCCCATGGCCCGTCGCTCCTCCTCCGGGAGGCCCGGGGCGGGCGACTCCTCGACGACTTTTTGATGGCGGCGTTGCATCGAGCAATCGCGCTCGCCCAAGTGCACCGCGTTGCCGTGGCTGTCGGCGAGCACCTGAAACTCGATGTGGCGCGGGTGATCGAGGAACTTCTCCATGTAGACCTGATCGCTGCCGAACGCGGACAGCGCTTCGGCGCGCGTGATGGCAACCGCGTTGAACAACGCGGCATCGCTGTGCACGACGCGCATGCCGCGCCCGCCACCGCCGGCCGCGGCCTTGATGATCACCGGGTAGCCGATCTCGCGCGCGAGCCGGGCATTGATCTCCGGGTCGTCGCCGAGCGGCCCGTCCGAGCCCGGCACGCAGGGCACGCCGGCCTCGCGCATCGTCTTGATGGCCGACACCTTGTCGCCCATGAGGCGAATCGTTTCAGGCTTAGGGCCGATGAAGATGAAGCCGCTCTCCTCGACGCGTTCGGCGAAGTCGGCGTTCTCGGACAGGAAGCCGTAGCCGGGATGGATCGCGACGGCGTCCGTGACCTCGGCCGCCGCGATGATCGCGGGCATGTTGAGATAGCTCTGCTGCGCGCGCGGCGGCCCGATGCACACTGTTTCGTCGGCCAGCAACACGTGCTTGAGCGTCGTGTCCGCCGTCGAATGCACGGCGACGGTCTTGATGCCGAGCTCGCGACAGGCCCGGAAGATACGAAGTGCGATCTCGCCGCGGTTGGCGATCAGAACTTTGTCGAGCATGTGATGAGGGCTCGCGCGCCCGCTATTCTTCGATGACGAACAGCGTCTGGCCGAACTCGACCGGGCTGCCGTTCTCGACGAGGATGCTGACGATACGGCCGGCGAACTCCGACTCGATCTGATTCATCATCTTCATGGCCTCGATGACGCACAGCGTGTCGCCGGGCTTGACCTCGGTGCCGATCTCCACGAACGGTTTCGCGCCGGGCGCGGGGCCGCTGTAGAACGTGCCGACCATGGGCGCCGTGACCGGCTGGCCACGCACGGGGCTGGCCGCGGCTGCCGGGGCAGGCGCCACCCCTGCCGCGGTGGCGGGTCCCGGCGGCCCGGCCGGCGCCGCCTGAGCGGCTGGGGCCACGGCCGCACCGGGCTTCGGGTAGCGGCTGATCCGGACGGACTCTTCGCCTTCCGAGATCTCTATCTCCGAGATCCCGGATTCCTCGAGCAGCTCGATGAGTTTTTTTACCTTTCTTATGTCCATCACTTCCCCCGTTTGCTCAAGTGGCGGATCGCGGCGGTCAACGCGAGCTCATAACTCGTGACGCCGAAGCCCGCGATCGTGCCGAGCGCGATGTCGGCGAAGAAGGACTGATGCCGGAACGCCTCGCGGGCCGCGACGTTCGACAGGTGCAGCTCGATGAAAGGAACTTGAGCGGCGAGCAGGGCATCGCGCAGCGCGATACTGGTATGCGTGAAGGCGGCCGGATTGAACAGAATGACGGCGATCTGCTCGTCGCGGGCCGCATGGATGCGTGCGATGAGATCCGCCTCGGAATCGCTCTGGAACGCGGCGAGGTCGTGGCCGGCGGCCGAGGCCTGGGCCCGCAGCGCGGTTTCGATGTCGGCCAGCGAGGTGGTGCCGTAGACGCCGGGCTCACGACGGCCGAGTTGGCCGAGGTTCGGGCCATTTAGCAGCAGAAGGCGGGCCATTGGGGCAGCGACCGAAAGGGTAGATGCCGCCGAGTTTACCTTTTTTCGCCGCAATTAGCGGCACTATGTCGCAACAATCGCGCTAGATCGGCCCAGCGAGACGGTCTTTGGCTGCCTCGACCGTGATCCGGCCGGCCGAGAGCTCGTCGGCGACAGCCCGGAAGCGGTCCAGGTGCTCGGCGTGCAGCTCTCCGATGTGGACGCCGAGCAGGGCGCCGTCGGCGCCCGCGAAGACGGTGAACGGCAGGGCGTAGATGTTCACGCCGAGCGCCGCCGCGGCTTCCCAGGCCTCGCTTTGGCCGATGAGGATGGCGTAGTTGAAGTCCATTTTGGCCGCGAACTCGACGACGGCTTCGCGCTTGTCGATGGCGATTCCGACCACTTGGAAATCGGGCTTGCCGGTCTGGAGCTCCTTGAGCATCGGGATCTCGCGCAAGCATGGCCCGCACCACGTGGCCCAGAAGTTGATGAGCAACGGCTTGCCCGGCCAGCTGCGGATCGATTGTGGCTCGCCGGCCAGATTGTCGAGCGAGAACTCGGGCAGCGTGGCGGCCATGGTCGGGGCGGGACTCTCGGCGGCGGGCGTCTCCGACTCGACGGTCGTTGACGCCGGCCGGAGCTCCGGCTGCAAGCCCCGGTAAGCGAGGTAGCCCAGGATGGCGGCGCCGCTGAGCGCGGCCGTGACGAGCGTCGGCCGCGACCTAGCCATCGGCAAGCTCCCTATAGTGCGGCGAGACTCCGGGCGTGCTCGCTGAACTTCTCGGCCGGCACGAAGCCGACCAGCTTGTAGTTGGTGCGCTCGAAGCCGCTGCGATCGAAGAAGGCGATCGTCGGCGGGCCGAAGCTGCGGAACCGTTGCAACAGCGCTCGATCATCGTCGTTGTTATCCGTTACGTCGGCGCGTAACAACATATACGGTTTGAGTGCGCCGATCACCTGCGGGTCCGGGAAGGTGTATTCCTCCATTTCTTCGCAGGAAATGCACCACTCCGCCGTGAAGTCTAGCATCACGGGTTGCGCGGCGGCCCGCGCTTCGGCCAGTGCCGCGTCGAGCTGCGCGACGGTTTCGATGGCGCGAAACCGGAGCTCGTCCTCGTCGGCCGCGGCCGCCACCATGCCGCCGCCCGAGCCGCGCACGGCGCCTTGCGGGATCGGCTTGAGCGGATCGTCGCCGCCCAACGTGGCTCCGATGAGCAGCAGCGCGCCGTAGAGGCAAGCCAATACCCCGAGGCCTTTCGCCAGGCGTCGCACGGGCGTCGGCGAAGCGGGCAAGGGCTCGAACGCGCCGAGGAACACGCCCGTCAGGAACACGAGCAGCGACCACAACACGAGCGTCACGGTGCCCGGCAAAACACGGTCCATCATCCAGATCGCGACGCCGATCAGCATGACGCCGAAGCCGGCTTTGACGGTGTTCATCCAGGGGCCGACCCTCGGCAGCAACTGACCCGCCGACGCACCGACGAGCAACAACGGCGTGCCCATGCCCATGCTGAGCGCGAACAGGGCGCCGGAGCCGCGCGCGACGTCCCCGGTCTGGCTGATGAACGTCAGCACTCCGATCAATGGCGGCGCGACGCAAGTCGTGACTATCAGGGCCGTGAGCGCGCCGATGATCGCCGTGCCGACGAACGTGCCGCCCTTCTGGCGATTGGCGAGGTTCGCGAGCCTCGTCTGGACGGCGGCAGGCATTTGCAGCTCGAACAGCCCGAACATACCGAGCGCGAGCACGACGAACAGGCCCGCGAACAGCGAGATGAGCCAAGGTTCTTGGAAGATCGCTTGCACCTGGCTGCCGGCGAGCGCGGCGATCGCTCCCGCGGCCGTGTAAGTTGTGGCCATGCCGAGCACGTAGCTCAGCGACAGCAGAAAGCCGCGCTGCGGCGAGACACTCGCGCCTTGGCCCGCGATGATGCTGGAGAGGATCGGGACCATGGGCAGCACGCACGGCGTGAACGCCAGCCCCAATCCCGCTGCGTAGAAGAAGCCGAGCAGCGTCCACCACGACCCGTTGACGATGCGCGCGAGCCACTGGTCTTGCTCCGAAACGAGCTCCTCGCCGTCCGCGGGCGCTGCGGCGGCCGGAAACTCGCTCGTCGCCGGCAAGACGAGCGGCATGACTTGCTCGCCCGGCGGATAGCAGATGCTGCCGTCCTTGCAGCCCTGGAACCCGGCCGTGACTTCGACCTCGAGCTCGTCGGGGCTGGCGCGTGCGAACGGCGCCTTCACTTCCACGTAGTCGCGGAAAATTTCGACGTCGCCAAAGCTGTCGTCGGTATGCGCGACGCCGGCAGGCAGGTTCGGCGCGCCGAGGTCGATGCGGCCCGTCGCCGCGACCGTCAGCTTGTCGCGATAGAGGTAATAGCCCGGCGCGATCTGCCACGCGACGGTGAGCTCGTTGGCTCTGTCGAAACGTGCGTTCATCGCGAACGCTTCGTCGACGGGCAACAGATCGCCGGTCGCCGACGTGTCGACGGCGGCAAGGTCGAGCAGCGATTGAGGCGGCAGGGCCACGGTCGCCGTCCAGTCCTGCGGCAGATAGCAGAACGTCGGCGCGCAGCCCTGCAGCTCGAGCTTCAGGTCGAGGCTCGCGACCGACGCGCTGCGTCGATACGGAATCGCAACCTGGAACTGGCGGCGATAGATTTCTTGCTCGCCGAAGAACTCATCCGAATGCGTCTCGCCGCGCGGGAATCGGGCCGCGCCGAGTGCGACGCCGTTCGTGCCGCTGCCGAAGCCGAAGCGCGTGCGGTACAGGTAGTACCCGTCGAGCACGTCGAAGTCGATGTACACCCGCTCCGCGTCGGCACGCGCCGTATAGCGGAATACGTCTTCCGGGGGCAGCGGGTCGTCCTGCGCGAACGCGCAGCCGGCCGCGAGCGCCAATGACGCGACCCATACCCGTGCTGCAGAACGCAGTGCAGTCATGACAGCGTTAGTCCTTCAACTCGGCCACCGATTCCCCGACCCAGGCGAGATAATCCGCTCCGCCCGCCGCGACGGGCAACGCGATGACCTCGGGCAACTCGTACTTCGAGTGCTTGCGGATCGCCTGCTCGAGCGCGGCGAGCTGCGCGGCCGTCGTCTTGATGATCAACAGAGTCTCCCGGTCCCGCTGAATCTCGCCCTTCCAGCGGTACGTCGACGCCACGTTGCTCACGGCGTTGACGCAGGCCGCGAGGCGCTGCTCGACGAGCAGCCGTGCCAGGGCATTGGCGTCCTCGTCATTACCGCAAGTCGTCAAGACGACCATCGCCCCTACGCTCATTGCGGAGCACCACTGGGCACTTTGGACGCCCGAAAGCATACCGGCCGGTCGCCCAAGATGTCATGACAGGCCTCTCATGGGCTTGCAATCCGCGTGTCGATCCATAGAATTGGCACTCACTTTGATCGAGTGCTAACAAAACTAGGCTCGGTCGGTAAATCCATTCTAAATCAAATGCTTAACTAAAGGGAGAGCATTCATGAAACTTCGTCCCCTCCACGACCGCGTCGTGATCCGGCGCACGGAAGAAGAGCGCAAGTCCCCGGGCGGCATCGTGATTCCGGACACGGCCACCGAGAAACCGAGCAAAGGCGAGGTGCTCTCGGTCGGCAAAGGCAAGATCCTCGAGAACGGCGAAGTCCGCCCGCTCGACCTCAAGAAGGGCGACAAGGTGCTGTTCGGCAAGTACTCGGGCACCGAGGTCAAGATCGACGGCGAAGACCTGCTCGTCATGCGTGAAGACGACGTCATGGCCGTGATCGAGAAGTAAACCGAATCCGCCCCGCTTAGCAATCATTTTCAGGAGAACGAGTCATGGCGACTCCCAAAGAAGTCAGATTTTCCGATGACGCCCGCCAGCGCATGCTGAGAGGTGTCAACGTTCTTGCGAACGCCGTCAAGGTGACGCTCGGCCCCAAGGGCCGCAACGTCGTGCTCGAGAAGAGCTTCGGCGCTCCCACCGTCACGAAGGACGGCGTCTCGGTCGCGAAAGAGATCGAGCTCGAGGACAAGTTCGAGAACATGGGCGTGCAGATGGTCAAGGAGGTCGCTTCGCAGACTTCCGACGCCGCCGGCGACGGCACGACGACGGCCACCGTGCTCGCGCAAGCGATTCTCCGCGAGGGGCTGAAATCGGTGTCCGCGGGCTTCAACCCGATGGACTTGAAGCGCGGCATCGACAAGGCCTCGATCGCGATCACCGAGGAGCTCAAGAAGCTCTCGCAGCCGTGTAAGGACGACAAGTCGATCGCGCAGGTCGGCACGATCTCGGCCAACGCCGACGAAGAAATCGGCAAGATCATCGCCGAGGCGATGGGCAAGGTCGGCAAGGAAGGCGTGATCACCGTCGAGGAAGGCTCGGGGCTCGCCAACGAGCTCGACGTCGTCGAGGGCATGCAGTTCGACCGCGGCTACCTCTCGCTGTATTTCATCAACGACCAGGCCACGCAGTCGGCGAACCTCGAGAATCCGCTGATCCTGATCCACGACAAGAAAATCTCGAACATCCGCGAGCTCCTGCCGCTGCTCGAGGCCGTCGCCAAGTCGGGCCGGCCGCTGCTGATCATCGCGGAGGATCTCGAGGGCGAGGCGCTCGCAACGCTCGTCGTCAACAACATCCGCGGTATCGTCAAGGTCGCGGCCGTCAAGGCGCCGGGCTTCGGCGATCGCCGCAAGGCGATGTTGCAGGACATCGCGGTCCTGACGGGCGGTCAGGTCATCTCCGACGAAGTCGGTCTGTCGCTCGAGAAGGCTTCGATGAACGACCTCGGCGAGGCCAAGAAGGTGCAAGTCTCGAAGGAGAACACCACGATCATCGACGGCGCCGGCAAGAAGGCGGACATCAAAGGCCGCATCGATCAGATCAACAAGGAGATCGAGGAGTCCACGTCGGACTACGATCGCGAGAAGCTCCAAGAGCGCGTCGCGAAGCTGGCCGGCGGTGTTGCGGTCATCAAGGTGGGCGCAGGCACCGAGATCGAGATGAAGGAAAAGAAGGCGCGCGTCGAAGACGCGTTGCACGCGACGCGTGCCGCCGTCGAGGAAGGCGTGGTCCCGGGCGGCGGCGTGGCTCTGCTGCGCGCGCTCAAGGGCATCGCGAACTTGAAGGGCGCGAACGACGACCAGGATGTCGGTATCAACATCCTTCGCAAGGCCGTCGAAGAGCCGCTGCGCCAGATCGTCGCCAACGCCGGCGCCGATGCGTCCGTCGTGCTCAACGCCGTCGTCAACGGCAAGGGCAACTACGGCTTCAACGCCCAGAACGGCGAGTACGGCGACATGGTGAAGTTCGGCATCATCGACCCGACCAAGGTCACGCGTCTCGCGCTCCAAAACGCGACCTCCGTGGCCGGTCTCTTGCTCACGACCGAGGCGATGATCGCCGAGGCGCCGAAGCAGGAGAAGGAAGGCGGCGGTGCGCCGCACGGGCACGGCGGCATGGACGGCATGATGTAAGTCTCTCGGGCACGGATGCTCGAACTGGGAGCCCCGCACGTCGCGGGGCTTTCTTTTGGCGGCCATGGATGGCCGACATGCCGAAAATGCAGGAGCATTTTTCGGCTGCGCGGCAACGGTGGCCGGTGCGCTGTTTCGGCGCCGTGCGAAAAGGCGTAAGTTCTCGCGGGGCAACTCAAGGAGAGCTCGATGACGTGGTACTCGGCCGCACGCGCGCTCGTTGTGGCGTTCGGGCTCACGACCGCCGCGACCGCCGCAAGTCACCATTCTTATGCGATGTTCGACGGCGCGCGCACTCTGACCGTCAAAGGCACCGTCGCGAAACTCGAGTGGACCAACCCGCACATCTTCATTTGGGTCTACGTGCAGAATCCCGCAGCCGAGAACGGCTTCGACCTCTACGCGTTCGAGAACGGGTCGCCGAACGTGCTGGCTCGCGGCGGCTGGTCGAGGACGACATTCGCGGCCGGCGAGGAGCTCACGATCGAGTATTGGCCGCTCGTCGACGGCCGCACGGGCGGGCATTTTGCCCAGGCCACGCGTGCCGACGGCAGCGTCATTCGCGGTGCGGGCGGGCCGCGCGGCGTGGACGGCAGGTTGCCGCCGCCGTCGGCTCCCGAGTGAGCACGTCGGTGGGGAAGCCCTGGGCCGTGCTCGTCGCGCTCGCGGCGGGTGCACTCGTAACGGAAGCCTCGGCGCAGCCGCGCGTGGACGCGGTGGCGCCATCGCTCGCGAGCCTGCCGGATTGGAGCGGCTGGTGGGGCCACCGCACGCCGCTTCCCGACGAGTGGCGCCGTAGTCCGCCGCCCCTTAAAGCCGGTGTGCTCGCGCCTGGTGGCGGCGCACTTGGCGCGGATTCCACTCTCGACCCGCTACGCTATTGCCGGCCGCAGCAGTTCACGGGCTCGAGCGGCGGCTTCACGGAGGCCGTCGAGTTCTTGTTCACGCCAGGGCGCGTGACGATCACCAACGAGATGGGTTTGATCCGCCGTATCTACACCGACGGCAGAATGCTGGCTGCGGATCCTGACGCGGCCAACACGGGCTATTCGGTCGGCCATTGGGAAGGGCAAACGCTCGTCGTCGAAACCGTCGGTCTGAATCCAGAGGCGCTCTATCCCGGCCCGATGCAAGGAGCCGTGCGGCTCGGCGCCGGCGCACGCATCAGTGAACGGATCTTCCTCACGCCTGCAGGGACGTTGCAGTTCGACATCGTGACCGACGCGCCCGCGGTGCTCACGGCGCCCGATCGGCGCTCGCGGGTCTACTCGCGTTTGCCGAAGACCGCGGCCAGCGAGATCACGTTCTGCAGCGACAACGACCGGTCGATCGAGCCCGGCACGGGCCGGCAGCGCTTCGACATGACGCCGCCCCCCGACCTGCCGCCGCCGCCGGCGCGTTGACCGGCGTGCAGTGAGGCTCGACCGCCCGCCCGAGCTGCCGAGCGCGCTCGAGGCACGTTACGAGCGCGTAGCGGCGCGCCTCGCGGAGCTCGACCTCGCTTTGCCCGCATCGTTCGCCGCGAGCGCCGGCAGAGTCGTGCTCGTCAGCGACTTCGTGCTGCGCGTCTTGCTGCGCTACCCGCACGAGCTCGTCGAGCGCCTGCACGACGGCGCCCGGCTCGTCGCGGCCGGCATCGAGCGACGGCTGGCGTTGCGCGGGCTCGCGGATGCGGAGGCCATGACGGCGCTGCGGCGCGTACGTCAAGTCGAGATGGCGCGCATCGCCTGGCGCGATCTCGCCGGGACCGCCGATCTCGATGCGACGCTCGCCGACGTGTCGCTGCTCGCGGAGTGCCTGATTCGCGCGGCGCTCGCGTACGCCGCGACGAGCCTCGAGCCGCGCTTCGGCCGGCCGCGCGATGCCACCGGTCGCGAGCTGCCGCTGCTCGTGCTCGGCATGGGCAAGCTCGGCGGCTACGAGCTCAACTTTTCGTCCGACGTCGACCTCGTGTTCCTCTATCCCGGTGGCGCCGCCCCCGGCTCGACGACCGTCGAGCCCGAGACCTACTACCAGCGGGTCAGTCAGCTCCTGATCCGCCTGCTCGATCAGCGCACCGAGGACGGCTTCGCCTACCGCGTCGACACGCGCCTGCGGCCGTTCGGCACGAGCGGCCCGCTCGCAATGAGCCTCGCGGGATTCGAGGCCTATCTCGTCGAGCACGGCCGCGACTGGGAGCGTTACGCCTACGTCAAAGCGCGGCTACTCACGGGCGAGGCATTCGCGCGCGACGTGTTCGAGCTCATCCTCACGCCGTTCGTCTACCGCCGCTACCTCGACTACGGAGTGTTCACGGCGCTGCGACAGATGAAACGCCTCATCGCGCAAGAAGTCGCGCGCAAGGACATGGCCGAGAACATCAAGCTCGGCCCGGGCGGCATTCGCGAGATCGAGTTCATCGCTCAGGTTTTTCAGATCGTGCGTGGCGGCCGGCAACCCGGGCTCCGCGAGCGCTCGCTGCTGCGTGTGCTGCCGTTGCTCGCGCGCGACCGGCAGCTGCCGGCGACGACGGTCGCGACTCTGGCGAGCGCGTATCGGCTCCTGCGCACCGTCGAGAACCGAATCCAGGCGCTCGACGACGCCCAGACGCACGAGTTGCCGAGCGACGCCGAGGAGCGCGCGCGGCTCGCCTTCGCGCTCGGCGCGTCGAGCTGGGACGCTTTTGCCGCGGAGCTCGCAGCGCAGCGCGCGCTCGTCGAGGCCGAATTCGAGCGCGTTGCCTGGGAAGCGGAAGGCGCAGCCGGTCCCGAGGTTGCGCCCGCGGCGTCGGCTTGGGAGGCGGGCGACATCGCAGCCGTCTTGGCCGGCACGGCGCTCGCGGGCGACGCGCGCGCCATCGATCTGCTCACCGACTTGCGGCACGGCGGCCTCTACCAGCGTATGGACGAGGTCGGCCGGCAGCGCTTGACGGCCGTCATGGCTCGGACTCTCGAAGCGCTCGAGGGCCGGCCCCAGCCACTCAAATACCTCGAGCGTGTGCTGCCCGTCTATCGTGCGGTCGGCCGCCGCAGCGCCTACCTCGCGCTGCTCAACGAGAACCCGGCCGCGCTCGAGCGCCTGCTCGAGCTCGTCGTCGGCAGCGCGTGGCTCGCGCGGCAAGTGTCCGAGCAGCCGTTGTTGCTCGACGAGCTGCTCGACAATCGGGTGTTCGACACACCCCCGACGCGCGCCGAGCTCGAGGCGCTGCTCCAGCGTACGACGCACGGCGTCGCAGCGGGCGACGTCGAGGCGCTGCTCGACGCCATCCGCGTTTTCCAGCGCACTGCGATCTTCCGCATCGCAATCGCCGATCGCTTGGGCTCGCTGCCGCTCATGAAGGTCAGCGACCGGCTCACGGACACGGCCGAGCTCGTGCTCGGGCTCGCGCTGCGTACGGCCGAGCGCGAGCTCGTCGCGAAATACGGCGCACCGCGCTGCGGGCCGCCGCTGCGCGAGGCCAGGTTCGCCGTCATCGGCTATGGCAAGCTCGCGGGGCTCGAGCTCGGCTACGGCTCCGATCTCGATCTCGTGTTCCTGCACGACTCCGCGGGTGCACAACAAGAGACCGACGGTAACCCGCCCGTCGACAACGAGCGTTTCTTCAGCCGGCTCGTGCAGCGGCTCATCCATTTCCTCACGATCCAGACGAGCTCCGGCAGGCTCTACGAGGTCGACACGCGTCTGCGGCCGAGCGGCAAGGCGGGGCTGCTCGTGACGAGCCTCGAAGGCTTTCTGAACTACCAAACGACCGAAGCGTGGGTATGGGAGCATCAAGCGCTGCTGCGCAGCCGCGCGCTCGCGGGCTCGGCCACGGTTTGCGAGGGCTTCGAGCGCATTCGCCGCGAGGTGCTCGTCGCGCACGTGGACCGAGCCAAGCTTAAAGCCGAGGTCGCGAAGATGCGCCGCCGCATGCGCAGCGAGCTCACGCTCGCGAAGCCCGGCTTCTTCGACGTCAAACAGGATGCGGGCGGCATCGCCGACGTCGAATTCCTCGTCGACTACTGGGTGCTGGCGCACTCGGCCGAGCACCCCGAGCTCGTGGAATTCCCCGACAACATTCGCCAGCTCGAGGCGCTCGAACGCGTGGGCCTCGTCCCCGCCGAGCGTTGCGCCGCGATCAAGGCGGCCTATCTCGCGCTGCGGCAACGCATCCACGCGCTTTCGCTCGACGAGGCCGGGCGAGTCGTCGGCGCGGACGAGTTCGTCGCCGTCCGCGCGCTCGTGAGCGGCGTGTGGCGCGAAGTGTTCGCCGACGTCGAAGGCGACTAGGTGCGCGCGACAGGTATAATCCGCGGCGGTTCGGCCGGGGAGCGAAGCAGTGCGCGAGCGTCACGGTAGGGTGCAGGAGAATTTGAGCGCGGCGAATGCCGAGCGCGTCTATAAGGTCACGAGGGCCGACCTCCCGCTGCACTGCCCCAGCCCAAGCATGTACCTGTGGAACTCCCACCCCAAGGTCTATCTGCCCATCGAGGCGACGGGCGAGGCGATATGCCCTTACTGCAGCTCGATGTACCGCCTGGTCGGGGACGATCCGCGGTAATCGTGCCGCCATGATCGTCGTCACCGGCGGCGCCGGGTTCATCGGCAGCAATCTCGTCCGCGAGCTCGGTCGCCGCGGCTACGACCGCGTCGTGGTCGTCGACGACCTCACCGACGGCCGGAAGTTCGTCAACTTGGTCGGCGCCAACGTGGCCGACTACTTCGACAAGACGGAATTCCTCGCGAGGCTCGAGGACGGCGATCTCGGCAAGATCGACGCGATCTTCCATGAAGGCGCCTGCGCCGTGACCACGGAGTGGAACGGCCGCCACATGATGGAGACGAACTACCGCTACTCCGTCCGGCTGCTCGAGCACTGTCTCGCCGAAGGCGTGCCGCTCGTCTACGCGTCGTCGGCGGCTGTATACGGCGCGAGCACCGTATTCAAGGAGAACGATCGTTCGGCCGAGCGGCCGCTCAACGTCTACGGCTACTCGAAGTTGTTGTTCGACGACTATGTGCGCCGGCGCCTCGTCGAGCGGCACAAGCGGCGTTCCAAACGCCGTACACCCGTCGCCGGGCTGCGCTACTTCAACGTGTACGGCCCCGGCGAGGCGCACAAGGGTGTGATGGCGAGCGTCGCGTTCCATCTGCATGGCCAGGTCGCCGCGACGGGCGCCGCGAAGTTGTTCGAGGGCAGCGGCGGGTATGGTCCAGGCGAGCAGCGCCGCGATTTCATCCACGTGGGCGACGTCGTCGACGTGAACTTGTGGTTCCTCGAGCACCGGCGCGTGTCGGGCGTCTTCAATGTGGGCACGGGCTCGAGCGCCCCATTCAACGACGTCGCGCGCGCGATCATCGCTTGGCACGACCGCGGCGCGATTCGCTATATCCCGTTTCCCGACGACCTGCGGTCGCGCTACCAAAGCTTCACCGAAGCCGACATGACGGCGCTGCGCGCCGCGGGTTACCAAAAATCCTTTCGCGACGTGCGCACCGGCATCAAGGACTACCTCGACGCGCTCGGCCAAGGTTCGTGACCGCTCCGGACACAGTCCCCGAAGGGGACAAGGTCCTCGTCGTCGGCCCTTCGTGGGTGGGCGACATGGTGATGGCGCAGGCGCTCTACAAACTCTTGCGGCTGCGCAACCCCGGGATCGAGATCCACGTCGTTGCGCCGAGCTGGTCGCTGCCCGTGCTCCAGCGCATGCCCGAGGTCGCGCGCGGCATCGAGCTCGCCGTGGGACATGGTGAGCTCGCGCTCGGCCGGCGCCGCGCACTGGCCCGCGTGCTGCGTGGCCAGGGGTACACACGCGCTATAGTGCTGCCGCGGTCGCTCAAGGCCGCGCTGGTGCCATGGCTCGCGCGCATTCCGCGGCGCACGGGCTTTCGCGGCGAGTGGCGTTACGGCGTGCTCAACGACGTGCGGCGGCTCGACGAGCGGCTCGATCAAACGGTCAAGCGTTTCGTCGCGCTCGGGCAGGAGCGCGACGAGCCCTATCCCAAGTCGCTGCCTGCGCAATTGCGGCCGCGCCTCGTCGCGGACGCCGACAACCTCGCGCGGTTGCGAGCCGAGCACGGCTTGCCGGCCGCGTCTCCGCTCGTCGCGTTGATGCCGGGCGCCGAGTACGGTCCGGCGAAGCGCTGGCCCGCGGCGCACTACGGCGAGCTCGCGGCGGCGCTTGCGCGTCACGGAGTCGAGGTCGTTCTGCTCGGCTCCGCGAAGGAGCGTGCGATCGGCGAAGAGGTCGCGGCCGTTGCGCGCGATGCGCGCGTGCACAACCTCTGCGGCGCGACCACGCTCGTCGACGTCGTCGATCTCGCAGCGGCGGCCGAGGCCGCCGTCAGCAACGACTCGGGTCTGCTCCACCTCGCAGCAGCGGCTGGCACACCCGTGGTCGCGGTCTACGGCTCGTCGTCGCCGGATTTCACGCCGCCGCTCACCGAGCGCGCGGCGATCCTCACGCTCGAGTTGTCGTGCAGCCCTTGTTTCGCACGCGAGTGCCCGCTCGGGCATCTGCGCTGCCTCAAGGAGCTTTCGCCCAAGACCGTGCTCGCGGCGCTCGACGCGTTGCGCGCACACCGGCGCGTCGGCGCGGGCGGTGTGTCGTGAGCGACGCGCGCATCGTGAGCGACGGCCGGCACGTCATGCTCGTGGGCGTCGACCTGCGCGAGACGCCCGAGGTCCAATGGTTCGACTCGGAGGCCTGGCGTCGCGGCGGCGCCGTCGCCATCGAGGCCTCGGGACGCGGCGAGGTTCTGATCGTGCCGCAC
>Ga0302046_10002447_pt1 | contig 17265 bp, 13 predicted proteins | sample RVTome_11_FD_200261 | JGI IMG/M metagenome (GOLD analysis project Ga0302046, IMG submission 200261) | Soil microbial communities from uranium-contaminated site in the Upper Colorado River Basin, Wyoming, United States - RVT147D111 (version 2) ...
CGCAGGCGATGGCGAATTTGCGGGTAGCCTATGCCAGTACTCAGTGGTCGAAGGTACGCCAGTTGATTCGGAAAGCCGCGTAGTGCACTTTGTCGTACACCCGTTTTGAGAATAAGAACGACCGAAAAAACCCGCCTCATGATACGGGAGGCGGGTCTTCTCAAAAACGGTCGTTTTTGAGGCTGTTGGAGGACTTTGCTTCGCGATCTGAGAGAAGGCTCTTACCGAAAGCCGAGCGCAACAAATCTCAAAAGTGATGCAACTCAAACCAACCTATATCGTACGGGGATATAGGCTATGTCGCACCACGATATAGGTGCGATACCCCGGCCACCTCCACGCCTTGACCTTATGATTCAGAAGCCACTCATTGCCGCCTCGCTCCGGCCCTTCATCCTCTCCATCATCGCCGAGGAGGAAACCTATGGCTACGAGATCATCCACCACGTCCAGGAGCTCACCGCGGGCGAGATCATCTACACCGCCAGCACGCTTTATCCCGTTCTCCACCAGCTGGAGAATGACGGCTTGTTGGAGAGCTTTTGGCGCGAGGTCGAGAAGGCCCCCAACCGCAAGTACTACCGCCTGACGCCGATTGGGGCCAAGTCCCTCGAAGCCGAGAAACGGCAGTGGTTGCACGTTCATCGGGCCCTGATGCAGCTTTGGGGGCCGGCGCCCGGGCTGTCACTCTCGCCTGCCTGAACGGCATACAAACCCCACGCATAGGAGACCTCATGTTCGATCTCGAACTGTCCATCGCGGCCTGGCGCCGGATGCTCTCCAACAACCCTGCCCTCGTCGGCGACGACATCGACGAACTCGTGCAACACCTGCGCGATCAGGTGGCGGCGCTCAGGGCGGAAGGGCTCTCGCAGGAGGAAGCCTTTCGTCGGGCACTGGTGCTTATGGGCGACTACGCCACAGTGGAGCGTGAATACGGGAAAGTCTACTGGGGCAAGCGTCGCCGTCGCGGCGAGCTAGTGCACGAACTCGTCTGGAGAACAGCCATGCTCAAGAACTACCTGAAGATCGCCTGGCGCACGCTGTTCCGGCAGAAGGGCTACGCTTTCATCAACGTCACCGGGCTCTCCGTCGGCCTCGCCTGTTCGTTCTTCATCCTCCTGTGGGTTATGCACGAAGTGAGCGTCGACCGTTTCCACGAGCGCGGTGACCGAATCTACCGGGTCCTGCGCCATGAGACCATCAACGGCGAAGTATTCACTAAAACGGTCACGCCGGGGCCGTTAGGTGCAGCGCTTACGAATGACTACCCTGAAATTGAGAACGCCACAATTACACGGTTGGACCAGGAGTTCCTCGTCACCTACGACGGCGAAAGCTTTCGCGAGCAGGGCAACCACGTCAGTGCCGACTTCTTCGACGTATTCACGTTTCCGCTCCTCCAGGGCAATCCCGCAACGGCGCTCCAGAGTGCGAAAGCGGTCGTCATTTCCGAGCGGCTCGCCGCTAATCTTTTTGGGGCAGACTGGCAGAAGCACGGCGTGCTTGGCAAGAGCATCAACATCGACCACGAAAAGGACGTTACCATCACCGCTGTAGCCCGTGACGTCCCGGACAACTCGACTATTCGGTTTGACGTGCTCCTCCCGATCCGGGAATTCTTCGCCACGCGTGAATGGACCCAGCAGTGGGGCAATAACAGTTTCCCCGTCTACGTGCTGCTGAAGGAAGGAGCCTCCCTGGCAGACGCTAACGCGAAGATCGCCGGCGTGATGCAGCAACATGGTGAACAGGACGAAGCCGTGTTCCTCTACCCGTTCGAGGATATGTACCTCCACGGCAGGTTTGAGCATGGTTTCAATACAGGCGGGCGCATCGATCTCGTCCGAATTTTCGTTGTCGTGGCCGTCTTCCTGCTCGTCATTGCCAGTATCAACTTTATGAATCTGGCAACGGCCCGGTCCACCCAGCGATCGAAGGAGATCGGCATACGCAAAGCGATCGGTTCCACGCAGCGATCTTTGGGGGCCCAGTTCTTGACCGAAACGATGCTGCTCGTTGCCGTCGCGTTCGTGCTAGCCCTGGTGTTCGTCATCGGGCTACTACCGGCCTTCAATACGGTTACAGGGACTAATGTCGGACTACTGGACCTCAGCCCGGTGTTTCTGGCCGCGATGTTTGGCATCGCACTCTTGACGGGGCTGCTGACCGGGAGCTATCCTGCCTTCTACCTCTCTTCCTTCAATCCGGTCGTCACCCTTCGCGGCACATTCCGGCAAAAGCCGGGCGAGGCACGCCTGCGCAAAGGGCTAGTGGTCTTCCAGTTCGCCCTCTCGACGCTCATCCTGGTGAGCACGGCGACGGTGTACGTCCAGATCCGTTACATCATGGAGGAAGATCTCGGCCTGGACCGTGGCCATCTCGTCTCGGTTGAGCTGGAGGGCGGTGTGCAGGAGCGGTACGAGCTGTTTCGTCAGGAATTGCTGGAGAAGCCAGGCATCGTGAACGTCACGACCTGTGATCCCGACCCGCTTTCCATCAACTACTTCTCGTCGGACCCGAGCTGGGAGGGTAAGGACTCTGACAACCAAACCGAGATGGCCATCATCAGGGTCGGATACGATTTCGTTGAGACCATGCAGATGGAGTTGATAGCCGGTCGGACGCATTCCCGGCAGTTCGGTACCGACGCGGGCGGCTACGTCATCAATGAGCAGATGGCAAAGCTGATGGGGAAGGAGGACCCTGTCGGTGCACGGCTGACGGTGTGGGGACAGGAGGGCCCCGTGCTCGGTGTGGTGAAGGACTTCCACATGGCCACCTTCGACACGCCGATCAGCCCGACCATCATCGTCCTCAATGACGACACAGAGCGCGTATGGGTGCGCACCGAAGCTGGCAAGACCCAGGAGGCCCTTGCCAGCCTGAAGGCGGTCTACGAAGAGTTCAACCCTAGCTACCCATTCAGCTACCGTTTCATGGACCAGGAGTACGAGGCGATGTATCGGAGCGTCCGCGTCATGGGTCGGCTGGCGAACGTGTTTGCCGTGATCGCCACGTTGATCTCCTGCCTGGGCCTGTTCGGCCTTGCTTCGTTTACCGCGGCGCGCCGCACGAAGGAGATCGGCGTACGGAAAGTGCTCGGCGCCTCGGTGAGCGGCATTGTGGGCTTGCTCTCAAAGGACTTTCTTCAATTGGTTGGTGTTGGGTTCCTCATAGCCGTGCCGCTGACCTATTTCGCCATGCAGCGATGGCTTGACAGTTTTGCCTACCACATTGAACTCAGCCTCGGCGTCTACCTGCTCACCGGCACGCTCTTGCTAGTGATCGCGCTTTTGACGGTGAGCTGCCAGGCGATCAAAGCGGCGCTGGCCGATCCCGTCAAGAGCCTGCGCTATGAGTAGTCGTCTCAATCTGGGGAGGCACTCTGGTTCGTGTTGCTAACAAAGATCGAGTAGTGAAAGAACGGAACGGATTATCGAGAGCGAAGGAGTACCTTCCCTCCTCATTAACGAAGGTTTTTGAAGCGGTCCAGGCCCGTTTTCATACCTGCACCAACTCGCGACGAAGCACATACTGCCCGTAGAGCATGACGTTCTCCCACCCGATCGGACTCACGTGCGAGAGCAGGTCCAACCGCAGCAAGGCCAGGTCCTCTTCCGAAGCCTCCCCGATCACGCGCTCGATCTCCTTGATCTGCCAGTAGATGATAGAGGCCAGCACGAGGAGCAATGAGCTCGCTGCCGACATCTGCCGCTGAAAATCGCGCCAGTCGGCCCGGCCCAGCTTGCCGTAGAACACGCTGCGGGCCAGGGCATGCAGCTCCTCCGACTTCAAGAGCCCCTGCCGTACCCGCCGTCTCAGCTCCGGCTGCGCCAGGTATGCGAGGATAAATTCTGTCTTGAAAAGGCGTCCGAGCTCGCGCGTGGCTCGGTAGAAGTGGTTGTTCGGACCAAAGGCAACCAGGCGCTTCAGCGCCACCGAGGCCGTTGTGTGACCATAGGCGAAGCAAGCGAAGAGCTGCGCGATGCGGTCCCAGTGCTCCGCGATCCAGTCGAGGTGGATACGGCGGTCCCGCCGGCTGAGCATCGGCTTGAGAGGGCCGTAGTTGCGGGTCGGATCCACATGGTAGATTCGCTGCTTCGAGAGGCCGCGGATTCGTGGGCAAAATCGCTTCTCCAACAGTGTAAAGGCCGCGTGATTGATCTCCGTGAAGCCGTGCGTGTCCGTGTAGTGTTCCTCCGGATCGATGTCGGCTTCGAGGTAGAGCAGGCCATCGAGCACGTAGGCGGCATCGCGTTCCGCGCATTCGATGGGCGTCGTGTAGAAGGGAGCGTAGTTGCCTGTGATGAACGAGTAGAACTCCAGGGCGTAGTCGCTCAGGCGATGGCTGTAGGTGCGCTTGACGGACTTGCGTGGGAAGAGGAACCGCTGGCCGTCGCTGCTGGAGGTGCGGGCCTCCTCCCACACCCGGGCCGTATCGAGCTTCGAGATGGCATTCACGACGTCGGCCAGGGCAGCGCGGAGCACGTCCTCATGCAACTGCCAGTCGGCCACGCGCTTGATCTGCTTATAGGAGACGCCACGGGTGAGCCGGGCCATTGTCTGCGGGCCCAGGTTGCAGCCGTAGGCGATGACGGTGGCGACGACCTGGCATACGCCCTCGGCCGTGCGGGGCGCTTCCTTGTCGGGGAAGAAGTGCCGTGAGAAACGCAGCTCGTTATCGACCTCGATCAGGAGATCCGGCAGGCGGATGCGCCGGATCTGATCTTCCAGCCATGTAGTGAGCATGCTGAGATCTTGCTGCTCCTGGTCCGCTGGCTGCTCGGCTGAGTCAGAGCCGAAGCGCCACGCGCCCTCCGCGGACACCTCCACGTACATGTTCTTCGGCAAGCCCAGCAGGAAGCGGTCGTAGGCTTCGCCGAGACGCCTTTTGAGGTACTGGACTGCCACGTCAGGATCGGCCGGCAATCCGGCACAAGCGAAGAAGGGCTCGCGAAGAGCATCCTACTCGTCGTCGGGCATGAAGAAGTCATCCAGCTTTCCGTTCGGGGAGAACTGCCGGAGGTAACTGAAGCGCTGACGCACGAGCGGAAAGACATCACTACGGCTTCCGGTGAGCCATTCCTCGGCGTCGGCGAGTTGCTGCTCCAATCGCTCGGCTGGGATCGAGCACAGCACGGCCGCCCGGAGGTCCAGGTCGCTGACCTCGCCAGAGAGCACGAGGCGGGTGACGGTTCGAAAGCTCTCCAGCGTGCCCATGAGGGCCTTTCGGTTCGCACGCAGCTTCTCGTTGAGTCGGTTTTGCGCGCGGCGGAAGGTCTGCGTCATCAGCTTCGCGTGCATCTCGACGAGGGTGCGGGCGGTCTCCGCGTGTGTCTCATGCAGGAAGCAGGCCAGTGCTGTGTAGCGGTGCGGTGCCCTCAGCTCATACGCGCGGTGCGCATCGGAGTACCGAATCCGACGTGCCATCGCCTTGCGAAGGCTGCTTCGGATCCAGGAGAGATCGACCTCGAGGATGCTTGCTTCTTCGATGAGCTTCAGCTTGGCCGACTCTTTCAGAAGCGCGCGCGGCGACGCCGCACCGGGCGGCTCCTTGAGCACCTGCAGCCTGGACGTGGCCTCGTCACCTGCGAGCAGGAGTTCGTCTAGCTTCTCGCACACCGGCGCTGGTAGAAGAACCATCATGCGTCTGAAGAGACGCCTGCGATACGCGGCGCGCTCTTCGATGACGAGCCGGCGGAGCGTAGAGGCGGCTGGAAGGAGAATCTGCTGCGCGCGGTTGAGGTCGAGTCTCTGTGCGACGTAGGCAAGGAGGTCCTCCAGAATCTCGATGGGCTGATGGCGGGGAAAGCGGCCCAGGAGGCGGAGAAACGCCATCTGGTAGGCGAAGCCAAGTCGGTTGTAATCGCGGCGGCAGCGAGCGATGCGAGCCCGGTCCTCGAAGGAGAAGTGGACACGTTCGGCCAGGAGATGCCTGGGCAGCCTCGGGAAGGACATGGACTCTGCGGTTTGAGGTTCCGGAAAAACGCAAACGGCAGCGTAGGTATTTGGGCTTATTCAGCCAAGGAGACTGCGCTTAGAGTGCATAATTGCACGAATCTGGGCGGTAGCCCGATAGTAGATACGGCGCTCGTCGCCCATCACGGGATCAACCCGCTTGTCGCTCTCTTTCACCAATCCTGCATCGAGCATGCGCTTGAGCGAGCCATAGCGCGTGCCCGCCCCCATGGTTACCGTTCCCTGCGAGTCCGCCTCGACCTGCTTACGGATATATTTTCAGCGATGAAGCCCGACGCTCAGGAAGCATGACACGCGCCGGCGTGGGCCGAGCCGCCGCAGGCCGTGCATCTTTTTCTCCGGGGCTCATAATGCATCAGGCGGCCCCGGCTGTCGAACTCAAAACGGCAACACGTCAGCAGCATCTCTTCCAGCATCTTTCGGCCGCGCTGGACGCGCGACTTCGCCCCCGAGACGGACAATCCCAACGTCGAGGCGACGGCGCGCTGCGTTTGGCCTTCCAGTTCCGACATCGTCACGGCACGGCGATAGGGTGCGGGGAGCTGCGCTACCAGCGGCGTGAGGCATCGCGCGAGGGCTTGTTCGGCCGATACGTCACGGTCTGCTTCTTCCCCAATAAGATCCCGGCCGGCAAGATCTTCACCGATAAAATCTCCACGGGCAAGATCTTCGGACAACGTGATCCAGGGCTTGTGCGCGCGGTAATAATCGATGACGGCATGGCGCGTGATCTGGTACATCCACTGGACAAACTTGCTGTGGTCTTTGAGCGTGTCGCGTTGGGTATAGGCTTTGACCAACACGTCGTGTACGACGTCTTCGGCCCCGGCGTCGTCATCCACGCGGCTTCGGACGAAGTGGTAGAGTTGCGTCCGGTACGCCTGCCAGTGCTCCTGCTCGCGGCGTTGGACGTGGTCTTGGCGGTCGTGCATGGTGCCGTGCGTGGAAGGTTGATTCTTTTCCGGGTCGCCTACCCCGATGCGTGCCTCGGAATGCAACCGCTTCCTTCGACGGATACCTCGGCGCGTGCTCCCAGGAGGGTCATTTGGTTTTACTCTCAAGATACACTGTCCGGTACAGACGTCGGACATCTTTTGGGGGGTGTGAGGGGTACAACGTAAAACGTAAGGGTGCCTCGCAAAGACCGTGCTGCCGGGCGCCCTCACGTTTCACGTTTCACGCATCAATACAACACCCCGGCTAACACGCACAGGTTTCGCCCACGGCGGTCCCGCAGCAGGCGGCTTTCTCCGCCGGCTCGCAGCATACGGCCTGCTCCTCCGGAGTACAGCACGAAGCCGTCACGACGGCAGCCTTGCGGGCCTGGATCGTCGCCGAGACGACGACGTCTTCGAGCGCACGCCCCGGCGCCCAGCTTCGAATGAGTTCGCGGCTTTCATCCCTGGGCATGATCGCAATGTCGGTGAAGCCCACATCCCGCAGCATGTGCTCCAGCACGTCGATCTCGGAGGCACCCGCCATACAACCGGTGTAGAGGGCCAGATCCTTCTTGACGGCTTCCGGCAACGCGGCGGTAGCGACGATATCCGAAATCGCCAGCCGCCCTCCGTCGCGCAGCACCCGGTAGGCTTCTTCAAACACGCTGCGTTTATCCGGGGACAGGTTGATCACACAGTTGGACAGGATGACGTCCACCGTGCCGTCGGCCACGGGCAGCTTCTCGATCTCGCCCAGGCGAAACTCGACGTTCTTCTGCCCCGTCGTCTCCGCATTACGCCGCGCCTTGCTGACCATCTCGGGCGTCATGTCCACCCCGATGACGTACCCGGCGTCCCCTACCCGACGGGCCGCGAGGAAGCAGTCGAACCCGCCGCCGCTGCCGAGGTCGAGCACGACCTCCCCCGGCTGCAAGGACGCGATGGCCTGCGGGTTGCCGCAGCCCAGGCCCATGTTTGCCCCCGAGGGTACGCTCGTCACGTCGTCCTGCGTGTACCCCAGCACCAACGACACCTGTTCCGGCGACAACGGCGCGTCCCCTTCAGGACCACAACAGCTTGATCCCTCGCCACAACAGCCCGAAGCACGAGCCGCCGAGGCTTCCTGAGCCGCTTGCGTGGCAATCGCTCCGTAGTTCTGCCGCACGGCCTGCCGCAGCGCGTCTTTATCTTGATCCAACATGGTCTTTCTCCGGTTAGTAGGTGATTGAATAACTTCCGTTTCACCCTATAGACGGAGAACGCCCAAAAAGGACGCATATGAATTTTGACAGGGAAACCCCTTTCGGGTTTTTGACCGTCGAGATACCCTCCCGCCTCGCCCCGCCACACCGTCAACATTCATCAAAAGACGGCGCTGAGTTGAAGGCGGACGGTGTGCAGCGTCGGCGCATCGGACGGGCTGCGGCCGTTGTAGGAGAGCGTAGCCCGCAGCAGGCGGTTCAGTTGATACCAGCCGTTGAGCGTCCACAGATACGACGTGCCCGGCCCCCGCCCTTCGGTCAGCTCGAAGTTGGCGAGGCCGCTCGCTTCGCCTTCCAGCGCCACGTCGGCCACTTCGAAGCGGCCCGTCAGGTTGAACCGACGCACGAGCGTATAACCCGCAGACAACGGCACCCGCCACACCTGCGCCGTGCGATCCCCCACGGCGTCGCGCTTCTCCGAAAAGGCAACCCCCGCGGTGAGTTGAACGGCCGTGCTCGGGTTGAACGACACCTCCGGCTCTATCCGTACGCTTTCGATGTCGAACTTGCGCGAGGCAAAGGCTTCGCTGTCGGTTCGGTTGCGCTCCACGGCCGACGACAGGCGAAGCCCCCACGGAGTAGAGGGCTTGTACGTACCCTCGGCACGCCACTGGCTGACGAAGCGCGTCTCCACGCCCGCCGCCAGCTCGTTGAGGCTGCGGACCTGGTTGAACGAGAGGTTGACCCGGTAGCGCGTCTGCTGCTGAAACAACGTGAGGTCTTGCCCGAGACGGAGCGTCCCGTTGAGCGTGTTGACGGGGTCGCGGAAGCGGCCGAGGTTGAGCAGGTAGATCTGCGCCAGGTCGGGGTCGCGGCTCTTCTCCTGGATCTGGATCGTCGTACGCGTCGAGACGTTGGCCAGCACACGCTTCCACCCCCCCGGAGCCCGGCGCCAGAGGCGTGCCGGTTCGAGTTGCACCGTCAGCCGGGCCTGCACGCCGATGACGGACTGGAGGGAGTCCGAGGGGATGAACGTGCGCACGTAGACGCCCTCGTCCTGCGTTCGCTCCGGGATGAACTCGTCGATCTGGAGGATGCCGTCGCCGTTGCCGTCCTCCCAGACGAACTCGCCGAGTTCGGGGCCGGTGCGGACGTAGATCTCCTGCTGCGTGGGCGTCCGCTCGGTAAGCGCCTCGTAAAGCCAGTTGACGTGGACGGCCCGCTGGAAGGGTTGATACCGCCCGTTCCAGCGCAGCACGACCGACTCTCGGTTCTGCTGGTTCTGTTCGACGCGGAAGAACGCGGTGAACCGGCGGATCCGATAGCCGATGCCGCCTTCGGTGTTGAGCGCCGGGCCGGGCCGCAGCTTGAACTGCGACTCGACGGTCCATGCCGTGCTGGCGTCCTGCAAGGCACCGCCGGCCCACAGGTCTTCGGTGCGGACCTCGACGAAGCCGCCGACCTCCACCTTGTCGGTTTGCCAGGAGAGGCCCGGTCGGTATTCGACGAAGGCTATCGACGGCGCGGCCAGGCTGTCGGTGCCCGTGACGCGCTGGCGCCGTCGCTCCTGTTCGAACTCGAAGTGGGGCGTCAGTCGGCCCTGCCAGAGCGGCTGCTCGATGCGCCCGAAATGGCGGAGCCAGGAGCCGTCTTCGCGCTGCACGGCGTCGTCGCTGCGGATGCGTTCCAGCCGGTAGGACAGCCGGGGGATACCCGCCTCGCCGGTCTGGAGGGACAATGCCTGGCGGGTACCCTCGAAGGTGTCGCGCAGCCGGATGCGCCCCACCTCGGCTTTGACGCTGCTGCGCGGCGTGACGGCCCACGTCAGTTCGGCCTCGTCGATCTGCTCGTCGCCGTTCTGCACGATGCTGCCGCCCTGCCCCACCGTCCGCGCATCCAGGTTCCAGCGCCGGGCAAACTCGACGGGCCGCGTCCGGTCGAACGAGGCAAAGTGATCGCCGGTGAAACGGCGCCGTCCCTCGGCCGTCAGGGTGCCGAGGGGCGTCTCGCCGAACGTCAGGGCGAGCGGCTTGAGGCGGACGCCACCCACATAAGCCCTCCCGAGGTCGTCGCCGGCATCGACCGACGAGAAGCGGTTTTCGTCGTTGAGCGACTGCGCCCACTCACCGAAGACTTCCAGCCCCCGGACCGGTTCGAACCCGCCGCGCAGGTCGAGGAGCCGCTGTTGCCGGGGCTTCGGGAGCAGGCGTACCGGCTCGTACTCCCCCCGGCCCGGCCCGCGATACACGTAGAGGATGCCGTTGACCGTGCGCCCCTCGCGAACGTACCGCCCTTGCCCCTGCCCGACCTGGGAGAACTGCACCCGATAGACCGGCAGGGTGCCGGCCGGCGCCCGGCTGAGCGCGACGAAAAAGGTGTCTACCGTGCCGTCGGCCAGGGTGGTGTCCTGCCGGAGGTACTGGACGTACGGCGCCTCCGGGTCGAAGTCGACCCGCACAGCACCGCTCCGCTGGGCCGTCGAGTCGCCGATGAGGGCAATGAGGGCTTCGTCTTCCGCCGTCAACCCGAACTCCTCGTTGAACTCGCGGCTGTCGGCCTCCCGCAGAAAAGTAACGCCGAGCCGGGCGCGGCCGGAGCCGTCGCTGCGCCGCCACAGCGACACGTCCACCTGCGAGCCGAGGAGCGTCCGCGTAAACTCGGTCGTCCGATACTGAAACTCGACGGTGACGCGGTTGTCCTCGCGGATGAGGCGGTTGGCGGAAAAGGTAAGCTCGCCGGTGGCGTAGTCGATGACATAGTCGTTGGTCTCGCCGCGCGTCATCTGTACGCCGTCGACGTAGACCGACTCGGAGCCGGGGATGACGATGATAAAGCGCTCGTTGTTTTTGCCGACGAGGCGATACGGCCCCTGCACACCGTCGACGACGTCGAGGTCTTGCGTCTGAAAATTGCCGCGCGCCGTAGCCCCGGCCACCGCGACCCGCCCCCCCGCCAGCACGGCCGAGGTCGTCTGCGGCAGGTCGCCGTAGACCGTGATGCCCTGCAACTTGCGGTTGAAACGGGCGAACGCGCTCTCTTCGAGGCGCAGGTCGACGTCGCCGAGTTGGGCGGCGCCCTGCCGCGTGTCGATCTGGATGAAGACGCGGTCGAACTCGTCGAGGCGTTGCGTCGTGCCTTCGGGCAGGATCGGCGTGTTCTCGTCGGTAAGTACGGCTTGCACGCGCACACCGTCGGCCACTTCGCCGGAGACTTGCATCTGGAGGCCGGACTCGATGGTAGCGTCGCGGTTGTTGCCGACGAGGAGGCCGCGCGAGATCGAGCCGCTCCGCTGGAGCTGCATGCCGCCGAACGGATCGGGCGCCTCGGTTGCACCGGCCCGCTCTTCCACGACGGCGCCCGCCTCCGCCGAGTCCGCCGCCTGTGCGTCGGGCTGCGCCAGCACGCGCCGTCGATAGCTGTCCCGAAAGGCAAACCCCCACGTCCGGTAGGTCACGACGAGCGTGCGGCGCGGATCCGGCACCAGCCCGTCGATCCAGAGGCGGCCGAAGCGAGGATCGAGCCGGTAAGCCGTCGTGTCGAGGCGGGTACCGTCGAAGTAGACCGCCTCCGTGCCGGGCATCACGAAGGGCCGAAGGGCATAGGGTTGGGGCTGCCCCAGGTCGAGCGTGTCGCGGTAGACGCCGAGTTCGCCGGACGGGGCCGCGTCCTGTCCGGCCGCCGGCCCGGCTGCCAGTATCCCCCCGATCAACAAAACCGCTCCGAGACGCCACACACGCATGTTCCGGATGCCCACCTGTGGCGGAAGAATCGATAAAACAAGGGCTTTACGCAAGGCGGACGGCTGATGCCGAATTCATGCCGACCGTCTACGAACGGTAGTAAGATAGGCTCGATGGGCAGGCGGGTTGCGTGGCCTTTGCAGGAGAAAAGCGGCGTTGACGTAGAACGTACCGGGGGAGCAGCCAGGAGTTTCCCGCCCCCCGTTTCGGCAGTTGCAGGCGTCGACCTCTTTGTGCTACTTTAGGAATGGCCTGGTCGTGTTCCGAAGCGTTTCTCCTGTTGCCGAACAAGCAACCCCAACGACGCCGGAGTCCTCTCGGCGGCCTGCACCAGACTGAACCGTTCGTACCGTTGACCTTCCGTTTCAACCGAAACTCCTCCCATGGCAGACAAGCAATGCATTGTGGTACTGGGCGCTACCGGCGCGCAGGGCGGCGGCCTGGCCCACGCTATCCTGGACGACCCCGGCGGTGACTTCACCGTACGCGCCGTTACGAGAAACGCCCAATCCGATAAGGCAACGGCCCTGGCCGCCCGGGGCGCCGAGGTCGTCGAAGCCGACGCCGACGACGTAGCAAGCCTGAAGCGCGCCTTTGAAGGGGCCTACGGCGCCTACTGCGTCACGTTTTTCTGGGAGCATTTCTCCCCGGAGAAAGAACGCAACCAAGCCCAGCACATGGCGACGGCCGCCAAGGAGGCCGGCCTCCAGCATGTGATCTGGTCTACGCTCGAAGACACCCGCCAGTGGGTGCCCCTCAGCGATGACCGGATGCCTACCCTGCAAGACAAATACAAGGTGCCCCACTTCGACGCCAAAGGGGAAGCCAACCACTTTTTTACCGACCTCGGCGTACCGACGACCTTCCTGCTGACGTCGTTCTACTGGGACAACATGATCTACTTCGGCTCGGGCCCTCAGCGGGGCCCGGACGGCGTCCTGGCGATGACCTTCCCGATGGATGACAAAAAGTTGCCGGGTATCGCCGCCGAAGACATCGGCAAATGCGCCTACGGCATCTTCAAGGCGGGCCCGGCCTACATCGGCAAGACCGTAGGCATCGCCGGGGAACACCTGACGGGTGCGGAGATGGCCGGTGCGCTGACGAAGGCACTCGGCCAGGAGGTGCGCTACAACGCCGTGCCGCCGGACGTCTATCGCAGCTTCGGCTTCCCCGGCGCCGACGACCTGGGCAATATGTTCCAATTCAAGCGTGACTTCGAAGCGTATTATTGCGGGGCGCGAGACCTGGACGTTTCCAGGTCCCTCAACCCTTCGCTGCAAACCTTCGAGACGTGGCTGGCCCGAAACAAGAGCCTCATCCCTCTTGACTAGCACCCCGCCCAGGCCCTATCCGGTACCGGCGTCTATTGCTTCGGAACGCCTCCTCCTGCGCAGGTTTCGCCCCGGCGACCTGGCGCCGTTCACCCGGTTCATGACCCATCCGGAAGCCACGCGCTACCTTACCTTCCCGGAAGAGATGAAAAGCGCCGACGGAGCCAGGAGGCTGCTGGAGTCCACGCTCGACGCATACGATACCGAAGCGCCGCTCTTCGTCCTGGCGGCCGAGGACACCGCTTTGCAGGCCTTCGTCGGCTGCTGCGGCGTCAACCCCCTCGACGCCCGATCCGCCGAGATCTTCTACACCGTGATGCCCGCGTTATGGGGCCAGGGGTTTGCCACGGAGATAACCCGAACGCTGACGGCCTACCTGTTCGAGCAGGCAGGCGTGGTGGAAGTGAAGGCTTTCATCGCACCGGAACATGAGGCCTCGAAACGGGTCGCCGTCAAGGTCGGCTTTCAAGACACCGGGCTGGTGGAAAACGCTCATTTGGCCGACCCGATGCATCAGTACGTATTCACACGGGGCTGAGGCTCCTTCGCCTATATCCTCCTCGTCATCCACACCCCTGCCTTCGGAGGCTGACGGTATGCATCGTTTCTTGCGCAACACCCTGATCCTGTCCGGCCTGGGCCTGCTACTGACCGCCGCCCCCGCCTTGTCCCGCCAGGGATCCCTCGGTATTTTCGAGGGCCACGGCGACATCGGCGACGTCCAGCACGCCGGTTCGGTGACGTACGACGCAGACCAGCAGACCTATCTGGTCGCCGGCGGTGGAGAAAACATGTGGTTCGATACCGACGCCCTGCACTACGTCTGGAAACAGGCCTCGGGCGACGTCTCGCTCGCCACGGACGTCCGCTTCGTCGGCACCGGCGGCAACGAACACCGCAAAGCCGGCGTCATCATCCGCCAGAGCCTCGGCCCCGATGCCGCCTATGCCGACGTCGTCGTCCACGGTGACGGCCTCACGTCGATCCAATACCGGGAGGAGAAAGGCGGACCAACGCGCGAGATCCAGTCGAACGTCTCGGCACCGCACCGCATCCGCATCGAGAAAGAAGGCGATTACGTCTTCATGTCGGTGGCGCAGGAGGGCGAAGACCTCCGGCCGGCCGGGGGGTCGTTCCGGATCCGGCTGGAGGAACCGTTCTACATCGGGCTGGGCGTGTGCGCCCACGACAACGACGCGCTGGAGCAAGCCGTCTTTTCCAACGTCGAGTTCAAGACCGGTCGCCTGCAGGCAGTGAGCGAGCCGGTCCTGGAAAGCACGCTCGAACGCGTGCCCATCGCCTCGGGCGATCGGCGCGTGGTCTACCACACCCGGAGCCATATCGAGGCCCCCAACTGGTCGCGCGACGGCACGTACTTCCTTTTCAACAGCGGCGGCCGGATCTACAAGCTGCCCGTCGACGGGGGCGAGCCGCAGATGCTCGACACCGGCTTTGCTATCCGCAACAACAACGACCACGGCATCTCGCCCGACGGCACGCAACTGGTCGTAAGCGACCAGTCCCAGGGAGACGGCCAGTCGCGCATCTACCTCTTGCCTATCGACGGCGGGACGCCGCGCCGCATCACGGAGCAGGGCCCCTCCTACTGGCACGGCTGGTCGCCGGACGGCAAGACCCTCGCCTACGTAGGCCGGCGCAACGACGACTACGACATCTACACCATCTCCGTCGACGGCGGCGAAGAAACACGCCTGACGACGGCGCCCGGCCTGGACGACGGCCCCGACTATTCGCCCGACGGGCAGTACATCTACTTCAACTCGGTGCGGACGGGCACGATGCAGATCTACCGCATGAAGGCCGACGGCAGCGAAGAAGAACAGCTCACCTTCGACGCCTACAACGACTGGTTTCCCCACCCGTCGCCGGACGGCCAGTGGATCGCCTTTCTGTCGTACGAGCCGGACGTAGAAGGCCATCCCGCCAACAAAGACGTGATGCTCCGCCTCATGCCCGTCGGCGGCGGCGAGATTCGCGTCCTGGCCAAGCTCTTCGGCGGGCAGGGCACGATCAATGTTCCGTCGTGGTCGCCCAACAGCGAGGAAGTGGCCTTCGTGAGCTACCGATTGATCACGCCCTGACCGCCTGAGCCACCCCGCCATGCGCACTCGATGGTCCCTGGTCGCGTACGACGCAGACACGGGCGATCCCGACGCAGCAGACCCGATCGACCGAGCCGTAGAAAACGGACGGATGGACGTGTGAGGGTATGGGAGAACGCTGAGGACGGAGGATCGAGATTTGAGAATCGTTGCTTGGATGGAATGCCCTGGCGATCCTCTATCCTCTATCTTCGAAAAACCTCTTACACGCCCATACTCCCACACCGAACGAAAACCTGAAGGCACGGCGCAACGGTGCAGACTGCGACGTGGCTCGGTAAAAGCCCCGCCCCTACCCATCCTCCGTATCGCCGACGAGCTTGAGCAGATAGGCATGCAAGGCCGCGCCGGGCGCGTGGAGCGGGTCGATGCCACGGATCAAGGCCGTCCTCAACGCGAAGAGGTGCTCCTTCGACGCCCCTGCGTCCGCTTCCTGCACCAGGGTGCTGCGTACGGCCGCTTCCTGCTCCGCCTGCCGGGGATTGACGAACCCGTTGATCTCGGAGCACTGGTAACAAACACCTTGTTTGCTGACCAGGACGCAGCGCCGATCAAAGATGTCGATCATGGTCCGGCGGCCCTGGGCCAACGCGTGCTTCACCTTGCCTTCGGTGAGTTGGAGGATCTCCATGATCTCCGACACCCTGAAGCCGTACACGTCTTTCAAGATCAACACCAGTTGCTGCTCGATGGCCAGCGTCTTGGCGAGGCAGGTAAAACAATAGTCGATGTGCTCCTTGAATTCATACCGGTTCACCGGAGAGCACGCCACGATTTCCCGCATGGTCGCCACCTTCTCCGGAGAAGCCTGCGTCGCCGTGCGGCAGCGATCCTGCGCATCCTCGCGCCACCGATGCCGCACCCGGAAGTGATCCCGCGCCAGGTTGGTCGCTATGGCAAAGATCCACGTCTTGAGGCTCGACTTGCCCGCAAAGCCGGCCCGCTTGTCGAGGGCCTTGAGATACGTGTCCTGCGCCAGGTCCTCGGCATCCTGCCGGTTCGTCGTGATCCGGAACAGGAAAGAGACCAGCTGCGGACGGATTCGCAGGAACCGTTCTTCGAAGGCGGCTTGGGTTAGGGTACCGGCTCGATCAGGCATCTCCAGGCCCTCGTCTTGTCCATCCCGTTGTCTACCCCATGGCATAGCGCCAAGATGCAGATCCGCCCTCCTTCAAGAAAGGTAATTGGGCCGGACCTGCCTACATCGTCCTAGGCGTTCGTTGCGGTCCGATGCCGATCGAGCCAGTATCCCCAGCCGACAAACAACCACTGGAGTTGCCCGGCCCAGGCTATCGCTTCCGTGCCGGGCGGAGGCGGCCCGAACAGGTTGCCCAGGTGGATCAGGGCGAGCACGGCGACCAGGCTCCAGAACCCGTAGACGCCGGCCCGGCCCTTCGCCTCCGTCACCCGGAGATACAGGACGACGCCGACGGCAAAGACGACGCCCTCAACCACCAGCGTCCCCGCCAGCGAGTCCCACAGGCCCAGGCCCAGCCGCACCGATCCGCCCGGCCACAACGGCAGATCCGGCCGGTGCATGACCAGGTCGAGCACCCAGTGGCTGACCACGCCGAGCCCGACGACGAGGGCCCCGCGCAGGCTTTTGCGCGCAACTCGGTAGAGCCCCCCCAGCAGGATGCCCCACCCGCAGACCGCCAGCAGGCTGTGTGAGACAGGGTAGTCGACGAAGTCGAGCGGCGTGACCGCCGTGATGCCCGGCGCGATGCGGACATGCTCAATGCCGAGCAGCAACAACGTCGGCCAGAGGAGGTCGACGAACTGGAAGGCAAGGAAGAGTGTGCCGAGCGACACCCCGGGCGCCGCGGCTTTCGCCCCCATCCCGGCTGCAAAATGACCGATGAACATGGTAGTACCTGCCGGCTGACGAAAACTGCTGAATCAATGCGCCTCGCGATGAAGGGGGTGTACGACAAAGTGCCCCGGTT
>Ga0302046_10002448_pt1 | contig 17256 bp, 9 predicted proteins | sample RVTome_11_FD_200261 | JGI IMG/M metagenome (GOLD analysis project Ga0302046, IMG submission 200261) | Soil microbial communities from uranium-contaminated site in the Upper Colorado River Basin, Wyoming, United States - RVT147D111 (version 2) ...
CTTGTTGGCGGATATCGACTGGAAGGCATTCAAAAGGCGGTCCGCGCTGCACGATGGGCTTATGCGAACAACTACGCTCTGCCCGTTCTCCCGGATCTTCCGCAGACAAAGATCACCAATACATTGATCAAGACGGTCGATGTTGAGTGGGACAACGCTGCCGAAGCGCATCCGGATTTTGCGGGATACAAGATCTGGAAGTCCTCCAATTTCCTGAAGAAGGAATGGCTGAACGAAGGATTACGACTTGCCGACATGTTTCACGAGCAAACGACGGTCGGTGGGAGCAATGATGCCTTCAAAAAGCCGGTAAATCCGAAGTTCGATGCCTTCAGCGCGGTTGCTGCTGCTTCTCAAAAAGGCCTGTACCAGCCGGATACATGGGGCACTTGGGAGCTGATTGATGTCATCCCTGCGGCGGATCTTGCGGCGTACCCTGATGCGACAACAGCGGGATACGATTACAAATATACGGATAGCGATGTGGTCCTCGGGTTCTCATATTGGTATTACATCTCGGCCTACACGAGCGGAAGCTATACGGCCGCCGGCGAGACCACGACGAGCATCGAAACGCACTATACAAATCGCAACGGTTCCAACGGCCTGTGGCAGCGGACGTACCCGTTTGCAACGACCAACGCAAACTTCCCGACTTCAGCAGCCGGGAAACAGGCGATGGGCGCCGTGCATATCGTATCGTCGGCACTTGCGGCTTCGGGCGATGTCGCAGGTGTCGGAGTCAGGCCGAATCCGTACAAACGGGCCGCGCTCCATGATAATTTCTCCAACGTCTATGACCATAAGCTCCTCTTCTACAACCTTCCCCCGGAATGCACCATCACGATTCTTGATGTTGCCGGTCAGATAATCGACGTCATCAACTTTGCGTCGGCTGATCCGAACAACGGAAGCGTCTTCTGGGATATGTTCTCCAAGGACGGCATTGAAGTGGCGAGCGGTCTCTATATTTACGCAGTCGAATCCCCCACAGGCGGTCAAAAGATCGGTCACTTTGCCATCTTACGATGACAATCATTTCCTTACGAGGACATAACCTATGAAACGATTTAGCATATCTCTGGTCCTTCTTCTGATCGTCTGCGGAATGAACCTCGAGGCGCAGAATCGGAAGGCAGGAATCAACAGTGCGGCCTTTCTGAAGGTGGGTGTTGGAGCCCGGCAGGTCGGCATGGGATCCGCCATCACCTCGTTGGTAGGCGACGCCTCCAACCTCTTCTGGAACCCGGCGGGGATTGGTCTGAGAGAAGACAGAATGCAGGTTTCATTCAGCTACAATAAGTGGATCGGCGAGCTCACGCAAAATGCAGTCGCGGCCACCTATAACCTGGATGATATCGGAACGATCGGCGTTGGCTTCATGACGTTCGGCCTCTCAGGCATAGCGGCTGACCGGGACGTTTATCCCGGCAACCCTGCCCTCCAGGCCCTTCAGATCGACCAACAGTCTTCCTCGTCGTACGACTATATGGACTTGCTGTTCCAGGCATCATTTTCTCGCTATGTCACGGATCGCCTTTCGCTCGGCGTGTCTGTGAAGTACATCAGCGAAAAGATTGACGACCAGTCAGCGGGAGCACTGGCGTTCGATTTCGGAAGCGTCTACTCGATCGGCGTCATGAACTGGAAGGTCGGTGCAAGGATCAACAACCTTGGCGGCGACATCAAGTTCTATGACTATGCGTCTCCGATCCCGTTGACATTCAGCATCGGAACTTCCATCTCGCCGTTGCAGGATGAAAACAGCATGCTGACGGTGGCAGTGGATGCCGTGAAGCCGCAGGACGGCGTTCAGTTCTTCTTCACCGGCGTCGAGTACATGTTCATGAACATGATCTCGGTCCGGGGAGGATACAAACTGAACTACTCCGGCGTGGATGACGGTGGGACGACCTTCCGGGAAGCTATCAAGACGACGATTGAAGGATTCTCGGCCGGAGCCGGCTTTAATACGACGGTCTCTGATTACGGCGTTCGTGTGGATTATTCCTACACCTCAATGGATATTCTCGATGCCGCTCACCGGGTGACACTTTCAGTGTCGATGAAGTAGCACCTCGCTTCGGCCTGGTGTTGAGAAAGATACCCTGGGGTAATCGCCGCCAACTGCTGGACCTCCCGCAGGTCAGTTGACAGCGGTTACCCCATATTATTCCTAGTCCGCACGATCTTGTAATTGGGACAAAGGTTTGGTTGGTGGGGATGAATGCGAAAGGAAATTCGGAAATGGAAAAAGGAAAAAGACAAAAAGAAATTAAACTGCAAAGCGAAAAACGAAATTCCTTTCTTTTTGCCTCTTGCGGTTTCATTTCAGTTTAATTTTTTCTTCTTTCCGTTTGTCGCCTGCACTCCTCCTGCGTCTTTAACCTTTACCCTACTGATTAACAAATGATTCACCATATGCAGGGTGCACATCGACTGTCCCTTGCCCGCCCCCTAGGATGGGCGTTTGGCTTTTTTCTTCTTGCCGCTTTTGTTTGCCCCTCTCAAACGCAATCTCAATCTCATTCTCGTTTTCCAAGACTCCTTGCTGATTCCGCCGATATTCAGCAGGCAAAGGAGTGGATGGCAAAATATCCCTGGTACCGGAGTATGATCGAAATCCATAAGAAGGAAGTTGACGGATTCATCCAGCACCGGCCGATTTTCGTCTCCCCGATCAAGCAAACGTACGAATACAAGATGTACTCGTGCCCCAAGCACGATGTCGAACTCTTATACGAGGAGGACCGTCCGTCGCAACACCGGTGCCGTGTCGATACGACGGAATCGTTCAGCGGGGGGAAGTACGACGCGGCATGGGCGGGATGGTACAACCGGGTCCTTGCGACACGTCTCGTGTGGCTCGGAGTTCTCTATCAGCTCTACGGCGATGAACGGTATGCGAACGCCGGGCGCGAAATTCTCATGACGTTTGCGGACCTATACCTCAAGTACCCCACATCCAACACCATCCTTGGCCCGGCACATGTATTTTTCGGAACCCTCTCCGAATCCTTCTGGGGTGCGGATATGGCATACGGATATGACCTCCTGTACAATTATCGCGGATTTTCGGAATCGGACAGGGAAAAACTCAAAGAGCAGTTCTTCTATCCCCTTGCGAGGATCACGCAGCAGTTTCCCGAATCGGCCTCCAACCGGCAGCTCTGGTACAACAATGTCTCTGCTGCAGTCGGGTTCATCTATAACGATCAGGAATTGATTGATTTCGCTCTTAAAGGTAAATACGGCTTCTACTGGCAACTGGGGTCCGCAACTCCGGAAAGCGGATTCTGGGCGGAGTGGTCGGGATACCACTACGTGGCGCTTCGCGGAATGATTCACCTGGCGGAAATGGCTCGGCATAACGGAATCGACCTCTATCACGCCGAGATCGCAGGCCGGTCGATGAAAAAGATGTTTGATGCCCCGTTCGAGCTTATCCTTCCGAATTATGAATTCCCCCGCAGCAAAGACAGCGGCGGAGGGAATATTCTGGAATACGCGGTGTACTATGAAGTCGGATATGCCGTGTACCGCGATCCGAAATACCTTGCCCTCCTCAACAAAACGAACGTCATGCGCGGTACGCAGGTCGTGGGGGAAACTTCGGCACTTGGTCGGGACAAAGCTCCCGTCACCATCTTCAATCTGTCGCCGGAACTTCCGGCCTCTTCGGAGGACTTCATCCCCGGGCACAGCGTGAACATGGAAGGGAACGGATTTGCGGTACTCAGAAATGATCGCCGGTATCTCTATCTGGATTACGGCATTATGGGCGGCGAGCACGGACATCCTGACCGTCTGCAAATAGGATACTTCGCCAACGGCCGGAATTGGATCGTCGACCCTCTTAATGAATCATACTTTAATCCGAATCTGCAGTTGTGGTACCGGCAGAGTATCGCTCATATGACGCCGGTCCTGGATCAGACGAGCCAAACGTGGACGAACGGCTACAGACGATTTTTCGGCGCGTTACCGTCCCTTCAGATTGTCTCGGGCGCATCAACGACGGCTTATCCAGGTTCGGAGATAACAAGAACCCTGGTCCAGGTCGGGGATTACTTCATTGATCTGGTTGACCTCGAAGGCCCCAGCGTTCGAACGATTGACTGGCCTCTCCAGAGCTTTGGCGAGCTTTCACTCGAAGGCGTTGACTTGAAGGCGGAGCCCAGAGACCTCTTCGGCCATGAGCCGGGTTTCCCCGGGTACGATCAGCTCCGTAACGTTCGATCCGACCGTCGGGCAATGAACTGGAGCGGTGTCTTCAAGGACAACAATGAACATCTGATGGTGCGGGCTGTCGGCGAACCTGGCACAACGGTGTTCCAGGCGACGGCTCCAAGTATCGGCGGATTCTATAAACAAATGGTCATGGAACACAAACCGATGTCCATGCTTATCAGCCGGCGGGTGGCTGATACGACAAGGTTCGTTCACCTGATCCATGCCTACGGAAATTCTCCAACAGTGCGAGGCTTGAGAAAGGGCCCGGCCAACGGATGGTACGAAGTCGATCATACTGATGGTATCGATATCCTGAAAGTTGATGTCAAACGATCGGAATATCAGTTTGTGAGGACCGCAGGACATTCCGCTGTATTCGCATCCGCGTTGAATTCAAAGGAAATTCGGGTCGGCAGCCGGTTGCTGGCCAGTTCCCAGTCGGTTCTTATGGGATTTGAATCACGATGGGACGGCTCAAAGGTTTCGGTAACAGTGTCGGGGCCCTATACAACTTTGAAGGTGTTTGCTCCCAATGCCACACAGGTTGAGGTTAATGGAAAACCTCTCGCATTGGAAAAGGAAGGAGATTATGCGGTCATCAGACAAAATGACCGCATTACGCTTGAAATAGTGCCTCCGGCCGACAGCACACTTTTTGTCGGTTCGGAAAACCGACTGTCCGTGCGAATTGTCAATCCGACAGCCATGCCCGTGCGCGGAACGCTTTCCATACAGCTTTCAACAGATTGGAAAGAACGCGTCTCCAGTCAGCTTCAGTCTTGGGGCGGAGTGATAAACCTGCTTCCGCTGAACAAAGGTTCCGTGCGACGTACTGTTGAGCCTGCAGCGTATCGTGAAGATGCCGGTTGGATCAACGGAATTGCTTCGGCAGAAACAGAGGTCGCAGCAGGAGGTTCGAAGGTGGTTGACCTTGTGATCGATGTTCCGAACAATGCACCGCCTGTTGTGTACCTTGGGACGCTGCTTTTTGGCGATGCCGCTCTCGGACGCTCGTTCAGCGTGAGACACCCGGTCACAGCGGAAATCAGAATGCCCAATGGAAAAAATACTCAAATCGAAATTGTTCTGACAAACCATACGAAAAATGCGCTGCCCGTTTCAGCTCAGATTCATCCTCATGTCGCCTGGAAAGCACAAGGATCGCTCTCCCGGCGCCTTTCTCTCAAACCATCCGAGAAAGCAACAGTCAGTGTCCCGGTGCAACTGGGCGCGTATTCGGCTGACAATCAGTATTATCCCGTTCAGGTATCACTGAAGTCCGGGGGCTTCTCGTTGAAAACCGAGCACGATCTGTACGCCGGCATTGCTCATTTTTCCCGGAAGGCGCCTTCCGTTGATGGAAGCTGGAGCGGATGGAACCGGTCAAATCCTGTGACGATCGACAAACCGACACAGATTCACAAACTCCTCCTGGGCAATCAGCCCTGGGGGGGCAAATCGGATTTGTCTGCGAAAATTTTCGCAATGTACGATGATCGGTATTTGTACATTGGTGCCGAGGTGTCCGACCAGACCAATATCACCACCTGGAACTTCCCTGCCATGAGTTATCCATGGGACACCGATTGCATGGAAATCGTCCTGGATACACGCACGGGAGCAGATCAAGGCTTTGATCCGCCAACCCCCGGCTTGTACCGGCATCTTTCTCTTGCGGAATACCGGAAAACGGAGTTCACGCAGGATCGATGGCAGGGTGGAGGAGCGGGCGGGCCCACATTGCCGAAGCCGTTGTTGGTCCGGAATGCCGAAACGTATTACACGAGAACTGAAACGGGATACACACTGATATGCCGATTCCCGTTGGCGAGCCTTCCGGTAGGAATCATCAAACCCGGACAGAAGATCGGATTTGATGTGGCTGTCAATGACAATGACGGAACGACGTATCGAAAAAACGTTCACATCTGGGCGGGGTATACTTCCAACCAGACCTGGTGGGATTTGGGGAGTATCGGCGCCTTGATCTTTGGGCCGAAGAAGTGAACGCCACGAGGCGTTCATAGGTCTCCAAATCATGATCGATAACGTAAGCACAGGGGTGTTGATCGGATCTCCAGATCATGATCGATAACGTAAGCACAAGGGTGTTGATCGGATCTCAAGATCCGATATCCCATTCATAGAAATGCAATTGACAGTGATCAGGGATTGGAGTCCCGGTCGATCTCCAGATCCGCTGACCGGGGAATGTAGCAGTGTCTAAGTCATAATAATTCATGGGGGGCAAAATGAAACATGACGACGAGGGGATCTTCTATCATCGAAACCTACCCCACTATCAACCGCCGGATGCAGTTTTCTCCGTGGTGTTCAGACTGGCCGGGTCGTTGCCGATTGAGAGAATTAAAGAATTGGGATTTGAACGGGATGAATTTTATCGAATTCTTCTGGAAGAAAACGAACGAAATAGGGATGAACGGTTGAGCAAATTGAGAATCGAGTTGTTTCATAAATATGATGCGTTGCTTGATCAGGTTTCAACTGGACCGCAATGGCTGATGGAAGAACGCATAGCCGAGGTAGTGGCAGGTTCATTGATGTACTGGGATCAGCGGGTATACGAATTACTTGCCTATTGCATCATGCCGAACCATGTCCATGCTGTATTCTCAACAGGCAAATCGAGTACTATTCCACTTTCAGATGAACCAAAAGGGCCAACACCATATCATGTGACAAATATTCTCACTTCGATCAAAAAATTCACCGCCCGACGGGGAAACAAGATCCTGGGCCGCTCCGGGCAATTTTGGCAGGACGAATCATACGATCATGTTGTTCGGGAAAACGAAATGACAGTAGCAATTCTCTACGTGTTGAACAATCCGGTGAAAGCTGGTTTGGTAAAACACTGGAAAAAATGGCGATGGAGTTAAGTAAAAGAGGGTTTATTGTAGACCAAGTGTTGATCGGATCTCCAGATCCGATATCCCATTCATAGAAATGCAATTGACACATGACCCTGGACTGGAGTCCCGGGAAACAAAAGGAACCTCGCCTTGTCGACAAAAAAAAGAATAACAATAAAACCAACGAAGAGAGGTCTTCCCCTCCTTCCCACGAGTGTCATCGGGAGCTATTCGTTTCCGAAATGGCTCGATGAGGTCCGAGGCCTTGCTTCGCAGGGAAAGCTTTCTTCTGCGCAGCTGGAAGAAGCCCATGACAATGCGGTCAAATCCGTCATCAAGGATCAGGAAATGGCCGGTGTGGACGTTATTACCGACGGTGAAATCCGGCGAGAGACGATGGTGTACTTCTTCTCCAAACGAATTCACGGCTTTGATTTTGACCTTGCGAAAATGCACGCCATCGGCGATCTGGATCCGAACATCCAGATGCCCGATCCGGTGATCACCGAGAAAGTGCAGTGGAAGCAGGGCCTCGGCATGGACGTCCATTTTCGGTTTCTCAAGGAACAAGCGGTCGCAGGCACAAAAGTCTGCGTCACCGGCCCGCACATGCTGGCCAAACGTGCAACCGATGAGTATTATCGGAGCGACAAAGAATTGGTGTTCGACCTTGCGGATATTCTGAACAAAGAATTGCAGGGCCTTGTCAGTGCCGGCTGTGATTTCATTCAGATTGACGAGCCTGTCTGGGTCGGTTATCCCAAGGACATGCCGTGGCTCGTGGAGTCCTTCAACCGGTTGGTGTCCGGAGTCAAGGCAAAGATCGCTCTTCATGTCTGCTACGGAAACTACCAACTGAAGAAACTCTTCAAAGGGCAGTACGCGGATCTGTTCCCTGCAATTCTTGAAGCGAACGCTGATCAGATTTGCCTCGAGTTTGCCGTTTCGGACGGTGTGGGGCTCGAACTGTTCAGCCAATACAAAACAAAGAAGGAAATCGCGGTGGGCGTTATCGATGTGAAAGATGAAACAGTCGAAACTTCCGCGGTTGTTGCAAAGAGGATCCGCAAGGCCCTGAACTTCATTCCACCCGAACGTATGTGGATTGTTCCGGATTGCGGAATGAAATTCATGCCGCGGGACAGGGCGTATGGCAAGTTGAAAGCAATGGTAGAGGGGACTCGGATGGTTCGAAAGGAGCTGGGAGCCGCGTAATGGGGAGGAAGGCGGCAAAGAAAATCTCAACCCCCGACGGCAGGTCCTTTCTCTGGCTGAGAAGCCTGAGCGATTTTCTCGTCGGGAGTCTGAGAACGGCGCGGTCTTTCGACGCAGGAGACTATGTGCGTCAGCTCGCGGATCAGGGATTCACGCACGTCACGATCAACGGACTGGGAGCAGACAAGCCGTTTGAATCGGGTCCGCCGGGCGATGTGTATTCCTGGTTCTATGACTACAGCCCGGACCTCGATCAGTTCGTCGAAAGCAACCTTCTCAAAGGCTACTATCCGGCCGAGTATCTGCGCAAGAATCTGGAATTTCTTAAAGAGAATGCCCGCCTTGCCCGGGAGAACGGTTTGATCCCGGGCCTCCACATCAATTCACCGCGCTCGATGCCTGAAGCATTCTGGCAACGATATCCGTTTCTGCGCGGGGCTAGGATCGATCACCCAAGAGAAAGCTTTCTCCCCCGGTACACGCTCGCGATGGCACATCCTGTTGTGCAGGATCACTATAGAGAGCTTGTTCGTGCAATCATGGCCGAGGTTCCGGAAATTGGTTTTGTCCATGTGTGGACCAACGACAGCGGAGCGGGATTTGAGTTCACGTCATCTCTGTATGCAGGGAGAAACGGCGGCCCGTATCTGATTCGTGAATGGAAGAGCGACGAAGAAGTCGAGCGAAAGGCGTCTGAGAATGTATTGACCTATTACCGATTACTAGGGGATGAAGGAAGAGCGAAAAATCCGGAATTCCGCCTGGTGTGCGATCTCGGCCCGTTTTACAAGGAGCGCCCGTACATTGTTCGGGAACTTGGTGACGGAATCGATGCCGGATCGTTCGGCTATTTCGAGGGGCCGGAGTACAAGGATGAAGATCGGATTCTCAAAAAAGCCGGTGCTTCCACGCACAGGAAAATTGATATTGCAGATAACAACGTGCTCGGCGTTCCTTTTCCGCGGCTCGTGTACGACCGCCTCAAGGCGGCATTCAGGCGTGGTGACCGGTGGGTGCTGACTTCGACGACGCCCCGCTCAATCGCCCCATACGATATTAATGGTGAAGTACTCAAAGCCATTCAACAGAATGGCCGGGAAAGCCTTCAGAGAATTCTCCGGGAAAGGGCAACACAGTGGGCTGGGCCGGATCTGGCAAGAGCATTGGTCGGTTTGTGGAACCTGTCAGATAAAGCGGTGCGGTCATTTCCAGACGGCATCCCGTACAGTACCTTCGGGTTTCCCTGGTTTCGGCTGTGGGTCCGGCCGTTCGTTCCGAATATCGACGCGATTCCCGAGGAGGAGCGGGCATATTACGAGAAGTATCTTATTGCAACATTCAATAATCCCACCCGCGTAGATCTGAATAACGATATGCTGTGGAATTTTCTCAGCGTGAAACAAGCCGCACGAAAGAAAGCGATAATTACAGAGAAGGTGCTTCAGCCCCTTGACGGTGCTCTCAAAACCCTGGCGGCCCTTCGACACGACAGAGGCAGCCTCGAAGGAGTTTTTGCCGATCTTGAAATTCGGCTGAAGGCGGCCCGGTGCTTTTATATGCTTATGCGCAACCTTGTTGGATGGATCGAGGGAGTGCATGGGTTTCTCCAGGCGCGGACTCCCAGAGAGAGGGAGGGTTTCAGGAAACTTGTTCTTGATGTAGTGGATTCTGAAATCACGAATACAAAAGATCTCCTGGCATTGTGGGAAATCAGCCCCGTGGATTTCATTCCGATCTCCAAGTCCGGAGACTCCCTGCACCTGTATGGCATGGACTTCGGCGAATTGTTGAGAAAAAAACTGGCGCTGATGGAACATCACAAGGAAGATGAGCCGTTTATTGACCCGGGGTACATGTGGAGGATGAAGTGAGTGAATTCAGAGTGAAGAGTGGGAGGACAGAGGTTGGAGGTCGGAAGTCAGAGATCAGCCCTTCGGTCGATAACGTTTCTTTTTGATTTTTGCTTTTTCATTTCAATTTGAGGCTTGCCGTTTTCATTTTCACAAAGACTGTCCACAAAAAGGACAACATTCAATGCCCCGAACCAGGTTCATAGCTTTTGTCATTTCCGGAATCACCCTTCTCGGAATATCCCCGGCACAGGAGCGTGTGATCGACTACCGCTTCTCCCCTGACTACTACCACACGCCCATCGGTTTTCCCGACGACTGGCAGAAAACAATGGTGAACGAGCGCGGGGCGCTTTTGCTGGATTTCGGGCCGGGCCCCTATGTCAGGGCCAATACCATCATAGGCGTGGGTGTGGAGGGTGCGGACATAAAGATGAAATCACAACGGCTGGAGCGAGGCGACATTCCGATTGTGTCCACGGTGCTCAGAGCGGGCAAAGCCACTGTGCGCGTGGAAACGTTTGCCATCGTGCCCCGTGAATCCCATTCCACACCCGCAACGGAGAATCCAGGAGTGTACCGGCGTCTTGGACTGACGGGCGGTATTGCTTGGGCCCGTCCGAAGGGGAATGTCGACACGGCCTTCCGGAATGTGGCGTGGGGAACCAACAGGCCGATCCTGTACGAGGTAACAGTAGCGCCGGGATCGCGCAAACGGATTGCGCTCGGGATTTGTGAGAGCTACAGAACCACTCCCGGACTACGCATGATGGAGTTCCATGTGGAAGGATCCGCTGTCCGAAAGGTTGATCCGATTGCCGAGGGCGAGCAGAACAAGCCCGTCGTGGCGTTTTTTGATGCACATGATGCCGACAATAATGGAATGTTGGTGATTGAAACCAGGGCTTCCGCGGGCTGGCGTGATCCCAATGTGATCCTGAACGGAGTTTGGGTGTTTGCATCGGATTCCAAGGTCACCGCAGAGGAGGTCATTGGCGGTGAAGGAAGAAAGAAGGCGGAGATATTCATCGATTGCGGCCGGGAACCGGAGGTCCAGAATTTCCCGACTCGCCTGGACGCCATGATTGTCACCACGGACCGGCTCCCCGCTCCATTGACCCTCTTGGTGCAATCCGCTAGAGACCTTGAGTTCGATGCGAAATCCGGAGTTTTGACGTATGACGGGAAACCCTTTGTCGCAACCCGCCCCAAGGCGGATTCGGCACGAAGAACCGAAAAGGGATGGGAATTAGTATTTCCCAAAGGAGCACGGAAAACAGAGGTGATCGTAATTCATGGTTCGCGTTTGCCGGCAGATATTGCCAAGGTTCCGGATCTGACCAAAGAGCGAACACGATCGAAACAATGGTGGCAGAATTCGAAACTTCCGCTCGGCCATGTCACTCTTGCGGACAAGGAGATGCAGCACCTTTTTGACGCAAGTGTTCGGACATTGTATCAGAACCGGGATATCGTTGACGGCATGCCGAATTTCCAACCCGGCTCGACAGTCTACCGCGGGTTATGGATTCACGATGGCGTCTATTATATGGAGCTGGCGGCGATGTTGGGGGATACGTTGGGCGCACGGCTCGCTGTCGAAGGGCTTTTCCGCTTTCAGGAACCCGGCGGGAAGATCAGAGTCATGTACCCCATCGAAATGCAACGCGAAACTCCGATGTTTGCATGGGTCATGGGCCGCTATGCGCGGCTCGCCAATAATCGCCCCTGGCTCAGGTCGAACTGGAGCCGGATGGTCGGCGCAATGAATCACGTGCGCAATGCGCGCAACGAGACCTTGAAAGATCCTTCGGTCCCGTACTTTGGCCTCATGCCGCCGGGATTCGTTGACGGCGGAATTGCCGGCCTGACCTCTGACTACAGCACTGTGTTCTGGTCGCTGACAGGAATCGAAATGGCTATCGATATGGCAAAATGGGTCGGGGACACAAAGAGCGAAACGGAATGGCAGTCGCTCTACAATGATTTGCTCGCGTCATTTCGCACAGCGGCGAAACGGGATGCGCGGCGGGACATTCATGGCAACCTCTATCTTCCCGTGAGAGTGGCAGACACCACGACAACGGACGCTCCGCAGCGGGCCCAGTGGGCCATTTGCGAGCCGATCATCCTTTCAACCATGTTTCCGCCCGATGATCCCCTGGTGTTGGGAACCCTTGCCATGCTGGATTCCTCCCGTGTGCAAGGCCTGCCTGTGACCTTCGGGTGGTTGAACGGGGGTATCGGCACTTGGTTCGCTCCCATCTACGGCCTGGCTCATTTCATGCAAGGGAATACCGAACGAGCGATCGACATCCTGTATGCTTTCGCCAATCATGGCACGCCCCACGGAGCTTGGGCAGAAGAACAAATGCCGAAGGGCGTGAGTTCGCGGACTACCGGGGACTATCCCACAACGAGTGCGACGGCATGCATGCTTCGCTCTGTTCTGTATATGCTCGCCCTGGAACGCGGTAACAAGCTTGAACTGTTGCGGGGAATTCCGAATGCATGGCTCAAGGCCGGAGCTTCTGTCCGGATGAAAAACGTGCACACCAAATTTGGAAAAATCTCATTTGATGTCTCCATCGCGGAGAATGGAAAGACAGGGAAAATATCCGTGACCCCCGCCGCGTGGGCGGATGCAGACGATTCGATGTCGCAGTACACCGACACCATTGTCAAACTTGAACTCCAACTTGAGGCATTCAAAAAGGCCGGGTTCAAGGATGCCAACGGAAAAGATCTGCCGGATGTGCTTCATGCCGAATGGGGACAGGGAATGGAATTGGAAATCCGGCGGAATTGAACGCAGAGACTGAAATGACGTCCCTCGAACGATCCCTTCGGGCCATTCGCTTCCAAAAACCGGATCGTGTGCCGGTGATTCCGCAAACACATATCTGGTCGCTCTCTCATTACGGAAGCAGCAGCGAAGCATGCATGAAGAATGGCGCTTTGTATGCAGAGCTTCAACTCAAGGCGCAACGGGACTTCGGGTGGGACGGTATCTTCGTCGCAACGGATAGCGTCGCCCTGGCTCACTGCCTGGGGGCTCCCGTTGAGACTACGGAAGACGGTGTTGCTCCGGCATCAAAAGGATTACTGGAGAGCCTGAAGGATGCTGCTGCGCTGAAACTCCCCGATCCGCGGGAGACCCGGCTTAACGAATGGATCACGGCAACGCGCCTTCTCGTAGAAGAGGCGGGTGACAGGGTGCTCATTATCGCCCGGGCCGATCAGGGGCCATTCTCGTTGGCCTGTCAGGTGCGCGGAATGCAGGATTTCATGATGGAACTTGGAACGAGAGGGCATCCCGATGATATTCACCGTCTGCTCCGATTTAGCACAGAATATGTCTGGCAGTTTGCGGCCCTTCTTCTCGCTGCAGGAGCACACGTGGTCTCAATTGGAGATGCCCTGGCGAGCGGGAGCGTCGTATCGCCTAACACGTTTGAGGAGTTTGCTTTCCCTTACCAACAGGAAATAGCACGCCGGGTGCACCAACAGGGAGGATTACTCAGCATTCACATGTGCGGGCAATCCACTGCAATCATAAACCGCTTGGTGGATACGGGGGCCGATGTTCTGGAAATCGACGTCCAGACCGATTTTGACGCGGCGCGAAACGCCGCACGCGGAAAATCCTGCCTGCTGGGGAATGTGGATACATCAGAAATCATGACGTTTGGATCGCCGGAGGCCGTAACGAAAGAATGTCGATGGCGATTGGAAAGAGCAAAACCGGAAAGCGGATATATTCTCAGCTCGGGATGCGCATTAGCCCGTAACACACCGCCCGAGAACATACACGCCATGGTCCGGGCCGCAAGCGAATTCGGTAAATATTGATGGATGGCACAATGACGGTGATACATTTCCAAAGGAGGAGTTACTCATGAGCACGCAGCAAGGAATTATCCTGACCCCCGAACAACTCAAGCATTTCCAGGAAAAGGGATATGTCGTTGTTCCAAATCTGCTCACAGAAGCTGAGGTGGATGCGTTTGTGGACTACGAAGCAAAACAAGATCCTGAATGGCGTAATCACCTGGATAATCACAAGCGGGATGACCGTTGGGGGGGTGTCGCGCGGCATCCTCATATCGTCGGAGGAATCCGCCAGATTCTCAAGACAGAAAAGCCGATGATTGTTCAAACGATGTATCTGGAAAAACGGCCCGCCGAACCCGGAAAGGGCACAGCCCTGCATCAGGACAGTCACTATCTGCCCAACGAACCGAATACGCTCACAGCTTGCTGGCTGGCGATGAGCAATACCGATGGCGAGAATGGCGGGTTGTGTGTCGTACCGGGAAGTCACACGCGCGGACTCTATTCCACTCACAAAGCGACCGATTCGAAAGATCACCAGGTCTGGGAATCGGAACACCTGATGAGGGACCGGAACGGAAAGGAGTGGAAACAGAAATTTTACTCGTTTGAAATCGACGGACTCGATCGGAGCACAGTTGCCAATCTGGAAGTATCCAAAGGTGCCGGAGTCTTCTTCTCAAGTCACACGATTCACGGGTCATACGGAAACAGGTCAGCCAACCGGGTACGAAGGGCCTTCGCGACGCATTTTGTGTCGGAGGGAACATGGGTCTTTCGAGCGGATGTGCAGAATGTCGTACCGGCTGTTTGAACACTCTGCGTCCTCTGCGATTCTCTGCGCCTCTGCGTTGAAAGACGAGGAATATTCAATTAGTAGTATTTTATCGCAGAGCCGCAGAGGGAGAAAAAGGAGTCGCGGAGGAGAAGCGCACTACGAAACTTAGACCGAGAAACTGAAACATATGAAAGAAACATTTATTCGTTGTGGCGATGAGAGACTTGATGCGCTCTATCCGCGGATTAAGAACTTTTTACTGAATGATATTTCTGAGTACAACATGTTTGGCACCAGGGTTCGGGGATACCGGACTCCTGATGCCCCCAGCCTGTGGTTGCGCGATTACTCGGATATGATGCGCGCTTTCCGCTATTGGGAGCATGACATGAAGAGTATTGTGGACCATTTTGCGGAAACCCAGACAGAGAAGGGTTGGATTTTTGATTACTTCACAATGACGCCGGAAAAGGTTCCTTGCGAAAGGGAAAATTGGGCCAAGTATGTTCGGGTACCCGTTGAAGCCGATGTTGAATTCCGGTTCATCAAGGCCATCTTCATGGCATGGCAGGCAACGGGAGATGATGCCTGGATGCGGAAACTCCTTCCGCGGATGGAAAAAGCGCTTGAGTATATTCTGACCGATGAGTGGCGCTGGGATAAGAAGACAAAACTGGTAAAGCGGGGCTTTTCGATCGATACATGGGATTTCGATTACACTGCCGGCCGTCATCCGTGGCTGAACTTTCAGCTGAACGAGCACACGTTCTGGGGGATCATGCACGGGGATAATTCCGGATATTATGAGGCCTTTCTGCACATGGCCGCGTTCTACCGGCACTTCAAAAATCATGCCCGGGCGCGGTCCTGGGAAAAATACGCAGCGTCATTCAGGGCCCGTGCGAACAAGTTGTGCTTCAATGGACGGTTCTATACACACCAGGTGCACCTTGTCCCTGTGAAGATCGATGGAGTGGATGAAAGTCAGCAGCTGAGTTTGAGTAATCCCATGGATATTAACCGCGGATTGGCGACGCATGAGATCGCTGTTGCAATCCTGCGCGAGTACCAAAAGCGGGCAGAAACAACCAGCGCTTTTGCCGAGTGGTTTAGCATCGATCCGCCGTTTCCCAACGGCATCTATGGAGATGAGAAAATCGTGCGAGGGGCGTACTGCAACGGAGGTATTATGCCCCTTGTCGGCGGAGAACTGGCCCGCGCGGCATTCGAGCACGGGTTCGAAGAATACGGCGTTCGACAACTTCTCAAATACGCCGATTTGACATCCAAGAATGAGACCTATCTCTGGTATTTCCCTGACGGCAAACCTGCCAGTGTTGAGACGAGCACCAGTCCCGATGCCTCCCCCACAGATGCATGGGGATCATCGGCAATGGTCTATGCCCTCATCGAAGGACTGGCAGGAGTCGTTGACACAGGGAGGTTGTACGAACGGGTGGGCCTTTCCCCGCGTTGGCTCGCCGCGGGACGTAATGACGCCGAAGTCTCCTGTGTCTATGGTCCTTCCGGAGCAGGTATTGGGTACTCGTTTTCTCATGACGCGTCGACAAAGACGATCGTACTCGAGATTCAGGGAACTGCTGAAGTTGCGCTTCATGCCCTGCTTCCGCAGGGAACAAAGGCCGCTTCTGCCACAGTGAACGGCAGGTCGATGCGGTGTTCATCAAGCTTGATCGAATCGAGTTCGTATGCGGACTGCACATTCCCGTTGAGGAAGAAAGCAAACGTGGTCGTGAAGTACAAATAGAGCATCAGTATGAATGAAACTGAAGCAGGCGAGATTTCACGAAGGTCGTTTCTTCGTTCGGCCTCCCTCGGGGTTGTAACTTCCGCGGTTGCAGGTTCATTCCCGGCGATTTCTTTTGGAAGTCAACAGGACAAGGGGCTTGAGCTCAATGTTGGTTCCGATCCCGGATGTTTTTCGATACGATTCGGCTCGTTGCGGTTGATAGAGAATGTTCATTGGAAGATCGAGTTCGAAGGGGAGACGATTCATTCGACGGGCGGACGCTATCACGTGAGATCAGCCGGGAAGGAGATGTATTTTGCCGATACACACGGCGTATGTGATGTCCGATTTGGATGGAAAACAGAAGAGGAGGGATCCCTCCTCGCTCTTTCCTTTTCCGCTCTTAACACTTCGGGAAAGGACTTGCGGATCAAGAACATCTTCCCGCTGATGACGGGAACGGAATCGGGAAGCGGACTTTATTTTTGGCAGCCGGATACCGCGCAGAACGTTCTCACGGACGAGTGGGAACGGTGTTACGGACTTGCAGGTGTCCAGAATGCCGGAAGGGCCGTTACCATTCAAAGTGCCTGGGACATGCATTTGTTCGATTCGGCGAAGGACCTGGCATGCACGCTGAGCTATTTTCAGATTCCGAATTCAAAAATGTCCATAACAATCGGTGGGACGGATCAACAGCGATCATCAATGAGTGTGCGCTGT
>Ga0302046_10002449_pt1 | contig 17250 bp, 16 predicted proteins | sample RVTome_11_FD_200261 | JGI IMG/M metagenome (GOLD analysis project Ga0302046, IMG submission 200261) | Soil microbial communities from uranium-contaminated site in the Upper Colorado River Basin, Wyoming, United States - RVT147D111 (version 2) ...
AGTTTCCGTCCTTGATGCGAAGATGAATGCATCGGCGCTCCGGTAGCAGTCGAGCAGCGGGCCGTTTCGATCGAGATAACCGACGAAGCACACGTGGTCGGCGAGCCCGGCCTGTTCGACCCGGCGTCGCAAAGGCACGAGCGCCGGTCCCTCGCCTGCGACGATGAGGAGGATGTCCGGAATCGACATACGGACGCGGTCCACGACGGAGACGAGAAAATCGATGTTCTTTTCGAATGCGACACGGCCGACGGTCAGTGCCACCGGGCGGTCACGGTCGATGCCCAACTGGGCGCGAAAGCGCGCTCCATCGCCGCCTGCGAGCTTGTGCAGGTCGAGCCCCGTCGGTATCACCTGGATCTCGGACCGCACGCCATAGGCACGCAGGACCTCCGCCATCTGCGGGGAGGGCGCGACGACCGCATCGACTGCATTGCATTGCCGGCGGGAAATCGCACGCGCCGCAGCCCGCAACAGGGAGCGGGGGAAAAATGGCAGGTAGTGATGGAAGTACTCCTCGAAAAACGTGTGATACGTCTCGACGACCGGCAGCCCGAGACGGCGCGCCAGTTCGATCCCGACCGCATGAGCCAGGAATGGCGTTTGAATGTGGAGCAGGTCGAATTCGCAGTGGAGCGCGAGCACGGCGCGCTTGAGCTCGCGCGCGACGATTACGCGGTCCTCAGGGTCGAATGGGAAGTATCGCGACCGGACTCGGACAACGCCGGGCTCGTCATTTCGCGCCTGCGGATACTCCGGAGCCACCAGGACACTCGAGCAGCCGAGCCGATCGAGATCCTTGCGAAACGTCTGGATCGAGGTCGAGACGCCATTGACGCGCGGAAAGTACACGTCCGACAACATGAGGACGCGCGGCGAGCGCATCGTCAGACGATCAACGATTGAGCGACCTGGAGGCTTGCGAGGGCGATACCGCCGCCCAGGACCGCGCCCGCGGCGACATCGGTCGGATAGTGCAAGCCGAGCACGACGCGCGAAAGCGCAACGAGGAGCGCAAAGGCTGCCAGCGGTGCGGCCAGCTCCGGGAGATAGTGCGAGCCGAGAAAGGCGAAGGACACCGCGTGCAGCGTGTGGCCGGACGGGAAGCTGTATCGGTCGAGCGGTGCCGCCGCACAGTTGATTGCCGGGTGCGTGATGAACGGGCGCTCGCGGACCGCGTGGCGCTTGATCAGCTTGTAGGCCAGGAGGCCGAGGCCACCGGTGAGGGCCAGGTGTGCTGCGACAAACCAGCCCTGCGCGCCGAACAGGAGCGGCTGGATCACGATCAGCGCATACCACAGCCACCCGTCGCCCAGCCGGCTCACGCCGCGGAAGGACGTGCGCAGACCCTGCGAACCGCTCGGAAGGTTCAGGTAGCGGCAGAAGCGAAGTTCTGCCTGGTCGAAGTGCTGGAAGGCCGTTGTGAGGCGTGTACCCATGGCACACAGCCTGCGCCCGGCGCATTGCAGTTCTGTTATAGAAACATGACGTTATTGTGGCAAATCAATGCTTTATGTATCGAATGTTAACCGGAACCTAAGGAACTGTGACTCAATGCCGCCAAAGCTTGCGGCTGGCGATGCGGCCGCCTTCGGCGAGTGCGCTGAGTTTCAGATAAACGATGTCCGGATCGATGGGTCCGAATCCGGCGAAAGTGCCGAATCCGCAGTCGGAACCCGCGATGACGCGCTCGCGGCCGACGATTTCGGCGAATCGGACGATGCGTTCCGCCACGAGCTCCGGATGCTCGACGTAGTTCGTCGTCGTGCTGAGGACGCCCGGCACGAGAATCTTGTCATCAGGCACCTTCTGGGTGCGAAACACCGCCCACTCGTGCGCGTGACGCGGATTAGCGGATTCGAACAGCAAGGCCTGCGGCTTGGCCTTGATCACGACAGGCAAGAGCTGCTCGAGCGGCACGTCGTGATGATGCGGTCCCTCATAGTTCCCCCAACAGATATGCATGCGCATGCGGTCGGCGGGAAGATTCCTGACGGCATGGTTCAGCACTTCCACGTGCCGCGCCGCAGCCTTCAGGTAGTCGCCGACGCTCGCGCTCCGGTACATCGTGTGGCGGCCCATGCCGAAATCCGGAGCGTCGATCTGCAGCAAAAACCCCGCGCCCACGATCGCCTCGTACTCCGAGCGCATGGCCTCGCCGAGGGCCTCGAGGTAGGCATCCTGCGTCTTGTAGAAGTCGTTCGGCTGAAACAGGGCGATCACGCCGGGCGAAGCGGCGTTCAAAAAGGCTTCCGTCGGTTTGACTGCGTCGACCGCGCGGCGGAAGTTACGCAGGTCCTCGTTGAGCGGCCCGGAGTCCTTGAGGCTGATCTCGCCGATACAACGAGGGCGCCGGTATTTCGCCGTCGAGCCCCGCTCCGCGAGCTTGGTGAGCAGGCGCGGGAATTCGACGAGGTCCTGGCCGGGCTCGCGCGGCGTATCGCCGCCGAATCCCGCGAAGCGGTCGGCGATGTAGGTTGCATAGCTGATCTTGTTCGACTCGCCGTCGCTCACGACGTCGATACCGGTCTCAACCTGCCGGCGCACCACTTCGGCGACGGCGTCGGAAATGACAGCCATTGCCGCGCGCTTGTCCCTGATCTCACCTTTCTCACGGCTGAATAGCACGTCGGTCACGGCCTGCGAGCGCGGCAGGCTACCGACGTGCGTCGTGAGAATGCGCTCCGTACTCCCCCTCATCGATAAATGTTGTTCGAGGTGTGATCGCCGGCGAGCCAGCGCTTCAGTTCGGAGCGCGCGTCGGCCCGGCGAGTCTTGTTGATTTTCTCGACGTCCCGGTGGTCGAGTGTGAACTCGACGATCATGCCGTTCGGATCGGTCGCGTAAACAGAACGGCAATAGCCGTGGTCCAGCACGAACGATTGCGGCTCCTTGTAACCCGCGGCCGCCAGACGCTTCTCGATTCCGTCTTGCGTCTCCTTGTCGACGCGAAGCGCGATGTGGTGGAAGGGCGTGAACGGCATCTTCGGCCCAAACTGCTCTTGATCCGCCCTGTCCGCGAACTGGAAGAATGCGAGGGCGCCGCCGTCCGCCAGCCCGAAGAAGCAGTGGCAGTAGGTACGCTCGGCGCCGAACAGCACGTCCTTCTCGCACCAGGTCGCGAGCAAGGGGAGGCCGATGACGTCCTCGTAGAACTTGCGTGTCGCCTCGAGATCTTGCGAAACGTAAGCCGTGTGATGGAGCCGGTTGGGAAGACTTGCTGTTGCCATGTCTGCTTGCTCCGAATGCGCCGCGAGCCTCAGAAGCGGTACGTAAAATCGACGCCCCAAGTGCGCGGCGGTGCCTTGAACACGAAATTGTTGGTGTAGCCCGGGTTCGGGAAGAACATCGGCCCGGGCGACCACTCGGCATTGTAATCCTCGTCCGTGAGGTTCTTCGACCAGGCCACCAGCGACCAGCTCTCCGTCTCGATCCCGGTCCGGAGATCGAGCAACTCCACAGGATCGCGCTTGGTGAAGTTGTCCGGATACCACCACGTGTCGCCGATGATCCGGAAGTCCGGGCGGATGAAGAACTCATACGCGCCGGCGGTTCCGAAAGGAACCCGGAGCTGCGCGCCCAAATTGACCGTGTATTCCGACACGAGCGGCGCCTGGTTGCCGACATCCGCGGCATCGCGCCTCGACTCCTTGATCTCGCTGTCGGTCCAGCCACCGCGCGCGTACACGTCGAGTCGGTCGTTCACCTGCGCCTGCAGCTCAAGTTCGAGTCCCTGGTACTCGACCTCGTCCAGATTGCCAAGATTCTGCGTACTCGTATTCGGGTCGAACACGAAGAAATACGACCCTTCCGCCTTCGTGTGATAGATGCTCGCGCCCGCCATCACGCGATTGTCGCCAAACCGCGCCTTGACGCCGGCCTCGTAGGTATCCGCCGTCTCCTCGTCGAACAGGTCGGTTATCCCGGCAATGCCGGCGCTGCCCACGCCGGTCTGATTGAAGCCGCCGCTGCGGAAGCCGCGGCTGTAGCTGACGTAGGTGGTGACGTCATCATTCGGCTTGAAGCGAAGCGTGACTTTGGGCTGAAGCTCGTCCCAGGTCTCCTTGCGGACCTGGCCCGGGAACGCGCAGTCGACCGGCGGCGCCGGCGGCGGTGGGCAGACCAGCGGCGCTGGAATGAACTCGGCCGGCGTTTCGGTCGTGTTCTCGCGCTCGTCGCGGTCGTAGCGCAGCGCCAGCGATCCCTCGACCCGGTCGGTCAAGTCGTAACTCAGCTCGCCGAACGCGGCCCAGGCGAGGTTGTCCTGTGAGTCGGCGAGAAACGTGAATTGCGGCGCGAACAACGGCAGCGGCGTGCGTTTCACCCTCGGGACCTCGCCCGTCCCGAGATCGAAGACGTTGCCTGTCGAAATGAAGCGGTCAGTTGCGATTGCGTAAGTGCCGAGAATCCAGCGCAGCCGGTCTTCCGAAGGGGACGTGTAGCGGAACTCCTGGCTGACGGCCTCGACGTCCAGCCACTGGTGCTGCGCCTGGTCCGCGCCGAAGAACTGGAACAACACCGACTCCGGAATCGGCAGGAAATTGAACTGGTCGCCGGTCAACAGCTCCTCGAGCTGATCGTAGGATGTGATCGATGTGAAGACACCGCCCCCGACGTCGAAGTCGAGCCGGAGCGAGGCGCCGTACATGTCGCGCTCGTTCTCGCCGGCATTGTTGACGCGCACCGGCAGGCTGGTGTCGTCCGCCTGTTCCGTGATGTTGAAGTAGAGCGCCTGCGTGTCGACCTGCGAGAACGACAGCCTTAAGTCGGCCCTCATCTGGTCGTTCGGCTCCCAGATCAGCTTGAGTCGTCCGGACGCGTCCTTGAACGGGTCCGCCTCCTCGCCGAGAAACGGATTGTCGATGTAGCCGTCGGTGTCGAGATACGAGCCCGAAAGCTGGAACTTCCAGGTGTTGGAGCCGCCTATCGGGCCGCCGACGCCGAATCGCGCCTTGTAGCCGGGACCGGAATCGTAACCGGCCATCAGCGACCCTTCGATCTCGTCGCCCGGTTCCCTGGTGCGGATAATGACGGCCCCGCCGATCGCACTTCGCCCGTAGAGCGCGCCCTGCGGCCCCTTGAGTACCTCGATGCTTGCGATGTCGAACAGCTCCTGGTTGAACTGCGACGGGTTGGCCATCAGCACGCCGTCGATGAGCACGGCTACCGAAGGCTCGCTGTTGCGCGCCTGCGAGATGCCGCGCACGACGATGAATGATGTGCCCTGGTTCTGCGTCTGCACCATCGTCATGTTCGGTGTCAAAGCGATGAAGTCCTGCGGTCGCAGGATGCCTGCCGACTGGACTTCCTCCGCGTTGTAGGCACTCACGACGACGGGCACGTCGAGCAGTGCCTCGTCGCGCTTGCGGGCCGTCACGACGATTTCCTCCAGTTCCGTGCCCTGGGCCATGACCGGCATCGCGACCGCGACTGCGACGAACCAGGCCGCCAGAATGGAGATCCCCTTGACTGTGCGCATGTCTGTCCCCCCGTTAAGAGTTCGAATGCATCCTGACGGGCGCGGTGCCACGCGCCATTTCCTCACGGAGAATGGCGGCGCCGGCGACCATCGCCTTGAGCTTTCCGAAAGCAACTTCCCGGCTCAGGTATTTCATTCCGCAGTCGGGCGCGACGATGACGTCCTCCGCGCGCACGAACGGCAGCGCGCGCCGGATGCGTGCCGCCACGGTCTCATGCGTTTCCACCTGCGGGTTTCCGAGGTCGATCACGCCGAGCATGATTTTCTTTCCGTCGAGCGTCTTCAGGATCGAGCAGTCGAGATCCGGCTGCGCGGTTTCGAGCGAGACCTGCTGGCAATGGCAGCCCGCAAGCTCGGGCAGGAAGGAATACGCCGACGATCGCGTGTGGATGATGGCCGCGTAGCCGAAGCAGATATGCACGGCCGTCGTGCCGTTCACGCCTTCGAGCGCGCGATTGAGCGCCTCGAGGCCGAACTGGCGCGCTTCTTCGGGCCGCGCCTGCATGTAGGGCTCGTCGATCTGGACGATGTCCGCGCCGGCGGAGAAGAGATCGCGGATCTCCGCGTTGAGCGCGACGGCGTAGTCCACGGCCGCCAGGTGACGGCTGCCGCCGTAGTGGTCGATCTGCGCCTGCTGCGACATCGTGAACGGCCCGGGCACGGTGACCTTGACCGGCTTCGTCGTGTGGCGGCGCAGGAATTCGAGATCCCGCACGCCGACCGCATGGCGGCGGCGGATCGGGCCGGTGACCCGTGGCACTGGCGTCGGATGCCCGCTCCGATCGAGTGCCGTGCCGGGATTGTCGAGATCGACTCCCTCGAGCGCGTTCGCAAAGAGGTTGGAATAGCTTTCGCGCCTGATTTCGCCATCGGTGACGATGTCGAGCCCGGCCTGTTCCTGTGTACGAATCGCGATGATCGTCGCGTCGTCCTGCGCCTCGACCAGGTGAGCTTCGGGTATGCGCCACAGCTCGCGTGCGCGCACGCGGGGAGGGAAACGGCCCGCCAGCTTCTCTCGATCGATCAGCCAGTCCGGCTGCGGCATGCTGCCGACGAGCGTCGCAGGAAAGAGCGTGGGAACCGGGTCCGGCATGCTGCTTACCCCGCCGCGCGACGCGCCACTGCGTCGCTGGCGGCGGCCGGCCATCCCTGACTGCGCGCCAGCGCCGCGCGGATCGCATCCCCATGCTGGTTGAGCAGCGGCGCTGCCGAAACGGCCGTCGCGCGATTGCCGTCGATTTGCAGCGCCGGGCGGACGGCCTCGCGTCCTCCTTCCTTCGCAGCCTCGACGGGAACGACAAGCCCGAGGTGGCGCGCCTGCGGATCGTTCACGACCGCATCGATGCCATTGATCGGGGCGAACGGCACGTCATGCGCGGAGAGGCGAGTCACCCACTCGGCGAGCGGCCGTTTCCGGAAATGTCTGTCGAGCTCTTCGGCGAGCGCCTCGTAGTTCGCGATCCGCGCGAGCCGCTCGTTGAAGCGCGAGTCCAGATTCAAATGGCCGGCTTCGAGCGCCGTAGTGAGCCCCTGCCAGAACTTTTCGAGCGACGAGAGATGGATGGCGAGCAGACGTTCGTCGGCCGTCCGCAGGATGTAGGCTTGGGCGAGCCGCGGACGGTCGCTCGACTTCGGCACTTCGCCGAGCGCAAAAAACGCGGCGAATGGCTCCACGGCGAAATGCGCCATGGCCTCGAACATCGACACCTCGACGAGTCGGCCCTGGCCCGTGTGGGTGCGCTCGAGCAGCACGCCGAGGATTCCGTAGGCCGCATAGATGCCGGTGATCGCATCCGCGAGTGCGGGACCGAGGAAGCGCGGCCGCTCCGGGTCGACGACCACACTCAGGAAACCGGACAGTGCCTGCGCAACGGAGTCGTAGCTCGGCCGATCGGCATAGGGGCCATCCGCGCCGAAGCCGCTGATCGAGCAATAGACGAGCTTCGGGTTGATGCCGCGGAGCCGCTTCGCGCCCGCGCCGAGCCGTTCCGCGGTGCCGGGCCGGAAATTCTGGAGGTAGACGTCGGCATTCGCGATGAGCTGATCGAACACCTCGCGGTCGGGCGCTTGCTTCAGGTCGCAAACCAGGCTCCGCTTGTTGCGGTTGTAGGCCTGGAAGTGCGGCGAATAGAGGCCTTTCTGGTAGCTGCGATACGGATCGCCATCCGGGCTCTCGATCTTGATTACGTCGGCGCCGAGATCTGCGAGCATCATCGCCGCGCACGGGCCGGTGATGAACGTGCCCTGTTCGACGATGCGGACCCCACGGAGAACGGACTGGAACATCAGACGCTCGGCACGAATCCGGCCGGGGACTTGCCGTCGTAATTGATACTGGCTGCGCCTGAGTCCGCGAGAATGAATCCGATCGACCGTTCCTGTTCTTCCAGCAGATGGGCGATAAGCCCGGCGGTACGAGCGAGAATCGGAATTCCCTTGACGGCAAGTAGTGGGTATCCGGCATCGAGCAGCACGGCCGCAATCGCCCCGGAAACGTTCATGACGAGTGGCTTACCCGCAATCTCCGGGAGAAGCCGTTCGACCAGTCGTGCAACTTCCACGTGACGCCCGCCGGTGCCGGTCTCGGCCGCGATGGTGAGCAACCGCGCGACCCGCGGGTCCGCGCGCTTGTGCAGCGGGTGGCCAAAACCGGGGATCGCATGCCGCGCGTCGCGCGCCTCGACGAGTGCCGCGTGCGTCGCCCCATTGACCGCGCGGGAGGTTTCCCTGGCGAGAATCCCCGCGAAGAATCGGGCGGCCGCCTCCGCGGAGCCCAGGATCACGGAGCCGCATCCGAGGATGCCGGCCGCCACTGCGCCCTGGATCGACTCAGGCGCGGCTGCGAGCGTCATGCGGCTTGCCGCGACGCTCGGTACGAGGCCGTGTTCCGCGATTGCGACGAGCGCGGCATCGAGGATGCGCCGCTGCGCGGGAGTGGGGAGATTGCCGGTGACGAGTAGCCATGCGTGGTCGGTGAAGGTCACCTGCCCGATGAGTTCGCCGCACAGGTCGTATCCGCGGACGACGATCGCATCCGCGTTCGACGCCGAGATTGCCGAGCTGTGCCCGGCCTGCGAACCTATTTTCATGCCGTCCAGCCCTCGCTGTCGGCTCTATTCGGTTTCGAATACCGAAAAGAGATTCGACTTCCGAACATGCTGAACGCGAGTGCCGCTCGGCGTCAAGTGCGCGGCGGCCCCGCTTTTGCTTCTTCGCATATCGAAATACACTGGGGTCATGCCACGCCGCCAGCCACCCGCGCGCAGAGAAGCCATGGGCGGGCTCGCGAAAGGGCTCCAGGTGATCCGCGCATTCACCCGCGACCATTCGGCGCTGACTCTCTCCGAAGTCGCCGGCATCGCGCGCATGCCCGCGGCGACTGCGCGCCGCTGCCTGCTGACACTCGAGGAGCTAGGCTATGTCACGCGGCGGGGGAGGCAGTTTCTGCTGCGTCCGAAGGTGCTCGAATTGGGCGCGGCCTATCTCGAATCGATGGACATCGAGCACCTGACGAAGACGCACCTCGAGGAGCTCGCACGGCTCACCGGAGATTCGGCGGCGCTTTCCGTGCTCGACGGCAACGACATCGTCTACGTCGCGCGCACGTCCGTGCGAACGCTGATGCGCCTCGAAGCGCATATCGGCAGCCGGTTTCCGGCGCACGTGACATCCATGGGCCGCGTGCTCCTCGCGGGGCTCGCGCCGGAGCGCCTCGAAACCTATTTCCGCACGCAGCAATTCGTCGCGCTGACCGAATCCACCGTCACGGACCCACGGAAGATTCGCCAATTGATCGATGAGTGCCGCAAGGCGGGATACTCGGCCGTCGAGGACGAGCTGGCTTACGGCGTGGTGGCGGTCGCGGTTCCCGTGTTCGACCAGGCCGGGCGCGTCGTCGCATCGCTCAACAGCTCGAGCCATTCGCGGCGCATCAGCAAGGTCAAGCTGGTGCGCGAGCGGCTCGCGATGCTGAAGCAGGCGAGCCGGGAGATCTCCGCGGAGCTTGCCCGCGTTCCAGGCCTGTCACTCAGCGCACTGGTGTAATGGCGCGCCAAGCCGGGCTTGACGCCCACTCCGTGCGCTCGTAGCCTGTTTGCGAACTTTTTTTCGATATTCGAAATAGCATGCAAGCCCGAGACGACTATTTTCTGTCCGGTGCAACCCGACTGCGTTTTCGCGACGAGGGCGAAGGCATGCCGGTCGTCTTCGTTCACGGCTGGACCGTCGATCTCGATGTCTGGAATCCGCAGGCCGCCGCACTCAGGCGTTCGATGCGCGTCATTCGTCTCGATCGGCGCGGATTCGGCCTGTCAGAGGGAACGCCCGCACTCAGCGCGGATTGCGACGACCTGAACGTGCTCCTCGATCAGTTCCGGATCGCGCGCGCCTCACTTGTCGGCACGTCGCAGGGCGCGCGCGTCGCGCTCGCATTCGCATTGCGCCTGCCCGAACGGGTCACGAGCCTCGTACTCGACGGACCACCGGACGAAATCGGACTCGGGGGATCAGCCGGTGACGAGGATTTTTCGGTAGGCGAGTTGCGGGAGCTGGTTCGCACCGGCGGAGTCGAGGCGTTCCGGCGTCACTGGAGCGATCACCCATTGATGCGGCTCCACTCGGGCGACACCGAGGCGCGGTCGCTCCTGGAGTCCATGCTTGCCCGCTATCCAGCGCGTGACTTGCTGGGGCCGGCGAGCAATCCGTCGCCGCCGACCGGCGCGAACACGCTAGCCCGATTCCGCAAATCCGTGCTGATCGTGAACGGACAGTTCGATACGCCGATCCGGATGGAAGCTGGCATGCAGTTGAGCCGCGTCCTGCCGGTCGCAGAACGTGTCGTGATCCCTGGGGCGGGGCATCTCCCGAATCTCGACAATCCGGGCGCCTACAACGAGGCGATCGAGTCATTCCTGCGACGTCAGTCGCGAGCGGCAGCCTGAGGGCGGGAAACTCCGATGGCCAGCATCCTGGTTCTCTACTACAGCAGCTACGGACACGTGGAACAGATGGCGCGCGCTCAAGCCGAGGGCGCCGCGCGGGTCGAGGGCGTCACGGTCGAAGTCAAGCGTGTGCCCGAGCTCGTTCCGCTCGAGGTCGCGAAGCAGTCGGGCTTCAAGCTGGACCAGACGGCGCCGGTTGCGGAGCCGGGGGAGCTCGGAAATTACGACGGTATCCTGTTCGGCACGCCGACACGCTTCGGGAACATGTGCGCCCAGATGCGCAACTTCCTGGACCAAACCGGCCCCTTGTGGGCGCGGAATGCGCTCCTGGGCAAGGTCGCGAGCGTCTTCTCATGCACTCAAAGCCAGCATGGCGGCCAGGAGACCACGATCACGTCGTTTCATTCGACGCTGCTGCACCAGGGCATGATCATCGTCGGCCTGCCATACACCGCTCCGGGCATTACCACGATGCGCGAGGTGACGGGTGGCACGCCGTACGGGGCGAGCAGCATCACTGGCGCGGGCGACGAGATGCGCATGCCGAGCGCGCTCGAGCTCGGCATGTGCCGGTTCCAGGGCGAGCACGTCGCGCGAATCACGAGGGATCTCGTGATCGGACGCGCGGGCGGCAAGCCGTGAGCACCGAACGAATCGCAGCGGCCGGAGCGGCATCCGACGAGCAGCCGACGCCATTCCGCTTCTACGACAACCGCCAAAAATACCTGGCATTCGTCAACACCTGCAACGAGAAATCGGCGGTTGCGCACCGTGCGGCGCTCGAGCTCAAGCATGTCCGTCCAACGCCGCCGGCGCTTCGCATATTCGATGCCGGCATGGGTGATGGCACCGTCCTTGCGCGCCTGATGCGCCATGCGCACAGCCAGGGACCGACGGTGCCGCTCATGGTCGTCGCCAAGGAGATCAGCCTAGAAGACGCTCGTCTCGGCCTCGAGAAAATGCCGGACCGTTTCCTCGAACATCCCGCGACCGTGGTCGTGATCACGAACATGAATTACTCGGAGGCGCCACGGCTGATGCCGCGCGACATCCGCTCGGCTGCCGCGCTCAACTGGCATGAGGTCCGGCTGAAGGGCCAGACATCGCACGAGTACGCCGAGCAGATCGAAGACCTCGCGACCACGCTTGCCTTCGGCTGGCAGACGAAGCCAAGCCCGAAGACGGAGAACCCCATTTACGTGCGCCCGTCGGTGCTCGTCGTTTATCGCGAAGACCACAAATTTCTGCTCGATCGCGTGATTCCGAAACCCGGCCAGACCTTCGAGTTCTACGACCTGATCATCGCGTCGCAGCCCTGGCGCGCGCGGATGTCCGCGAAGTTCAAGTCGGAAAAGGTGCTTGCGCCGCTGGTTCGAAGCCTCGCTCCCAATGGCCGGCTGCTGGTCATCCAGTCGTACGGATGCGATCCCGCGCTCGAGATCATCCAGAAGCTCTGGCCTGACGAGAATCCATTCCAGGTGGATCGCCGCCAGCTGCTCGCCGCCTTGAAAACCGAGCTGGGCCGCGAGGCGAGCGAATTCTCGCTGGCCGCGCCGGCGGACGACAAGTCGATATTCCGCTACGAGATGCACACGCTGCCGAGCGAAATCGGTGATCGCATCGGCACCTCGACACTGTTCGCGGCCTGGAACGCCGCAATCTACGTCAACCAGATCGAGGACGAGCGGCTCGATGAAGTGGTGACGACGGGAGCCTATCTTGAAGCCACCCAGGCGGTCCTGCAGAAGCACGGCGGACTCTGGTTCAACGACGAGACCTTCGTCGTGAGTCGGCGGCAGAAGTAGTGGCCGCCCGCATCCCGGCCGCCGTAGAAGCCGACCTGAAGGACCGGCTGGTCGAATTCGTCGGAGCAGCGTCCATCGAGATCACGCCGCACGAGAAGGAAGCGCTGACTTCGCTGGTCGGCCGCCTGCCCGCCAACACGACCATCTACATCACGCACACGCCGAACGCGACGGTCGCAGACGTTACCGATATCGCTTGCGCCGTCGAGTGCCGGGGGTTCAAGGCGTGCCCCCACATCGTCGCGCGGCGCATCGAGAACGAAGTTGCGCTCGTGGCTGCGCTCGACCGCCTGAAGGACAATGGAATCACGCGAGCCATGCTTGTCGCGGGCGATCTGTCTACGCCCGCGGGCCGCTTTGCGAGCACGCTCGACATTCTCGATTCGGGCGCGCTCGTCTCCGCAGGCATCAACACGATCGGCGTCGCCGGGCATCCGGAAGGGCATAAACGCATCGGCTCGACGCTCTTGTGGAAGTCTCTCCAGCAGAAGCAGGATTACGCCGAGCTGACCGGCGCTCGTGTCCATATCGTGAGCCAGTTCGGCTTCAATCCCGGTGCGCTCGTCGACTGGGAGAGCCAGCTCACCGAGCATGGCATCACGCTTCCCGTCCACGTAGGAATAGCGGGCCCGGCGTCTCTGAGAACGCTCATCAAGTACGCCATGCTTTGCGGCATCGGCGCTTCGCTGAACGCCTTGATGACGAACCTGAGCGCGATCAGTTCCGTGAAGCACCTCGTTACATCGGCCGACGAGACGTTATTGCACATCGTGCGCGCGCGGGACGGCGCGATGGCGCGCCGGATCGTGCAGCCGCATTTCTTCTCGTTCGGCGGCGTTCTGCAAACGGCGCAATGGCTCCAGGCGATCCGCGCCGGTCGATTTGAAATCGATGCGGGTGCCGGCACGCTGGCCGTCCATCCATGAATTTGCGGGCGGCGTCACAGGTTAAGTGAGCGACAGCTATCTCTTCACTTCGGAGTCCGTGGGCGAGGATCATCCCGACAAGGCGGCGGACCAGATCTCGGATGCGGTCCTCGACGCCGTGCTCGCCCAGGACCGCACGGCGCGCTCTCCGATAACTGGCTGCAGCGGCCGACGCTGCCGCTGCGCGGCTTCAGGGCGTGAGGTCAACCGGAACCTCCATCACGCTGTCGACCGGCAGGCCATTGAGCGTTGCGGCCTGGCGCACCGCGTCTTCGCTTGGTCCTTCGTAGACGCAAAAGGTTTTGGTCTTGTCGGCATTGGCGTAGGAGTGCAGCCAGCGCACGCCGACCGACGCGTTGTTCGAGTTCACTTTTTCCTTGGTGGCCGCATCGAGGCCGTCGAGGGCGCCGGCGGGGAAGCTGCGCTCGATCAGATAGCGATGGACCGTGTCTGCCGGCGCCGCGGTGTCGTTCGCGAACGCAGGGGAAAGGAAAAGGAATGCCAATACCGCAATGAGTGCTTTCATCGTCGTCTCCAGGGTTTGTTGCCCGCGACCTATTCGGCGGTCGCGGGATCGATGACAGCCGCTACGCGCGAGATCTTGTTGGCCGGGAATCCGCCGAGCTCGGCGTGCCGCTGCACCAGCGACTCGTCCGTCGCGTGGTAGATGCAGTAGATCTTGTCGGCGGTGACGAAGCTCTGGACCCATTGCACGCTGGGGCCGAGGCTGCTGAGCACGCCGCAGGATTTTTGCGAGATTTTCTTGAGGTCGGCGGGGCTCAACTTGCCCGCGCCGGGTATTTCCCTTTCGATCACGAACTTCGGCATGACGATCTCCTCGCATTACCGGCTTGCTGAAAGGCTGTCGCCGGGGTCGTAGCATCCCCGCAGCGGCCAGTCCCGTCTTGAAACCTTGGTGAAATTATTCTAAATGGTCGTCGATGGAGTTGATACGAGTTGGAGCCTTCGAGCTCTATCCGACGGAACGGATGCTATGCGCAGGCGGTCAGCCCGTCGAACTGGGAGCGCGGGCCTTCGACCTGTTGCTCGTCCTGGTCGAGAACCACGGCCGGCTCGTCACCAAGGCGACGCTGCTGGACCGTGTCTGGCCACGTCTCGTCGTGGATGAGAACAACCTGCCGGCGCAGATCGCGAGCCTTCGGCGCGTGCTGGGCGCGGGCGCGATCCGCACCGTGCCGCGATTCGGCTACCGGCTTGACCTCGAGGTGTCGACCGCGAAGACGAGCGAAGCATCCACGCCTGCTGCGCCAGGTGTGGATGTCAGCCCCCGGCTGACGGTCCCGCGCATTTCCTGGCCAGCCCGCCTCGGTCCGCTGATTGGCCGCAACGAAGACCTTCGCGCGGTCCAGGCTGCGCTCAGCAGGACATCGCTCGTGGTCATCATCGGAGGCGCAGGGGTCGGAAAGACGCGGCTTGCGCAGGAGATCCTGGCGCGCGAAGCCGAGAAACCGGATCGTGCCGTGGCGTGGGTGTCACTTGAACCTGTCGATGGCATCGAGCGCGTGCCTTCGGCGATCGCCCTGTCCCTCGGAATCTCGCTGCCCGATAGCCAGAACGGTTTCGCGGTGTTGAGCCAAGCGCTCGAGCTACAGCCGCTCCTGATCATTCTCGACAGTGCCGAGCACCTCGGGGCGGCATTTGCGACTGCCCTCGCGACGCTCGTCTCGCGGGCGCGCGGCGTGCGCGCGCTGGTCACAAGCCAGGCGCCGCTTGGCATTGCGGGCGAGACCGTGTTCCGGTTGTCGGGGCTCGCGGTGCCCGACCCGGGTGCGACCCCCGCGGATACGGCGGGGTCCGCGGCCTTGATGTTGTTTGCTTTGCGCGCGGCGGAGGCTGACCGGCGCTTCGAGCTGAACTCGACGAACAGCGCGCTTGCCGGCGAAATCTGCCGGCGTCTCGACGGGAACCCGCTCGCGCTCGAACTGGCGGCTGCGCGCGTCCCCTCGCTGGGCGTTGGCGCGCTGCTCGCGCGGCTCGACGATCGATTCCGCTTGCTGAAGCAGGCCGGCCACTCCACCGAGCCGCGTCATGGCGTACTGCAGGCGGCGCTCGACTGGAGTTACGGGCTGCTGACGGCGGTGGAGCAACGCGTATTCGACCGGCTTGGCGCGTTTGCCGGAAGCTTTGCGCTCGACGTGGCCGCGCGTTGCGTCGCTGATACTGCACTCGAATCCTCCGAAGCCATCGATGTAATCGGCCGGCTCGTGGATCGGTCCCTGGTGACGACGCTGCCGACGGATCCGCCTCGTCACCGCTTGCTCGAAACCCCGCGAATCTACGCACTCGGCCGGCTGACGGCACGAGGGGAGCTGGAGCAGGCGCGGGCGCGGATGGCGGCGGCGATGCTGCAACTCCTCGATACCGCCTACGTCGAATACTGGTCCCTGGACGAAGCGGTGTGGCTCAATCAATACGGGTCGGAACTCGACAATGTGCGCGCGGCGCTCGACTGGGCCATGCAGAACGACCGTGCGCTCGGCGTCGCCTTGTTCGGTTCCGCGTGGCCGCTCTTCGTCGAGACCGATCTGCACGCGGAAGGCCGGGCGCAATACGCTCGGGCTGTGGCACTGCTCGCCGATCCGATGCCACGTTCCCGGGTCGGGCGTTTCTGGGAGGCCATCGCGGCCTACGATTCGACGAGGCAGTGCGATCGCGCGCGGTACGCGGCCGAGCTCGCGGCCGAGATGCACGCGACCACCGGCGACGCGCGTTCGCACTATTACGCACTGATGCAGCTTGCCCTCAACTGGCGCGACGACGCCGCGCGGGCGGCGGCGGCGTTCGACGCGGCACGTCAGCTCGAGGATCCCTCGTGGCCGGCACGGCTCCTGGCCCACGGCGCACTGACCGAAGCCGCACTCCTGATGGACGGAGGCCGGCACGTCGAAGCGCGTGCCGTCTACCGCCGGGCGCTGGGCATCGCCCTGACGACGAGCGAGCGCCAGGCGCTCGCCGCGACCGTCAATATTGTCGAGCTCGACATTGCCTGCAACGCGATCGCTTCCGCGCTGCAACTCGCCCGGCCGCTCGCGCTCAGCCTGCGGCATTCGGGACGCCGGGAAACGCGGTTCGAGCTGCTCGCCATGTTGTTCACCGCGCTTTTGATTTCGGGCGAGATCGACGAGGCGCGCGCGACTGGCGCGGAACTCTACGAGCTCGCGGTGCGGCTCGATCCGAGCAAGCTCTACCTGGTGCTCGATTCGATGGCTTATCTCGCGTGCCAGGACCGGCGCCATGAGGCGGCGGCCCGTATTGTGGCCTGCGCCGATGCCGCCCACGAGTCGCACGGCCAGTTGCGGCGCGGCCCGGCGGAGGAACGGATACGCCTCGCGGTGTCTGTGGCGCTGGACGAATGCCTCGGCAAGCATTGGCACGCGTCCGCGCGCGGGGAACGCGAGCCGCTGGACGAGACAACCGCCTGTCTCCTCGCGCTTGGCCTGCGCGCTTGATGGCACGATACGCAGGATTGATGACTGCCGAGGGCCGCTGACGCGGCCCTTGTCATTTGGTTGACGCGCCCTCCGGGCTACTGCCCGGCGCTTCGGAGCTGTGCCACCACTCACGGAAGACCAGACACCGGCCGTCGGATGCGAACTCGGCCGACAACACGCCCTCGATCCGGACCTTGAACTGGGTGGGTTGCCGCACGAAGTCGGCGCGCCAGGTCGCGAAGCCTGTGGGCCCGGCCACCGCGAACACGTCGAAGGTGAAGCGGATATCGCGCTGACTGGAAACGGCCGCTTCCCATGCGGCTGCGATTTCTGCCGGGCCGCGCTGTGGCGGAACGAGCGGCGTCCAGTAATACCGCGCATCGTCGTTGAACAGCCGCGCTGCCGCGGCAGCATCCCGGCCTTCCCAGGCCGTCTGGTAAGCGCGCAGCCACAGTGTGAATTGCTCGATCGTGGCGGCATAGGAATTCACGGGGAGCTCCTTCGAGGTCGCGCGTCAGAGGATTCCGACCGGATGTTACGGGTTTCAGGCATTGCGGGCGAAGATCGGCGCGTTGATGTGACAACCCCAGGGGCCGCGAAGGCGGCCCCCGTCGTTTCCAGTGGTCGAGCTGGCGTATATTCCATAGC
>Ga0302046_10002450_pt1 | contig 17250 bp, 14 predicted proteins | sample RVTome_11_FD_200261 | JGI IMG/M metagenome (GOLD analysis project Ga0302046, IMG submission 200261) | Soil microbial communities from uranium-contaminated site in the Upper Colorado River Basin, Wyoming, United States - RVT147D111 (version 2) ...
TTTTTATTAATGTGGAAGATTAATAAAAAAAGACCAGCATGCCAACCGGGCATGCTGGTCTTTTTTTGTCGCCACAAACATGTGTTACAACACCTTTATCCGAGATGGACAAAAGCAACTAACTATAGGCCCGGAGGGACTCGAACCCTCAACCTGCTGATTAAGAGTCAGATGCTCTGCCAATTGAGCTACGGGCCTGGATATGGAAGCCTTATGGTTCGCACTTGATACTCAGTTAAGATTATATAAGCTCTGATTATTAAAGCAAGTTTATGGCCATCGGCTGAAGTTAATTCACCAGCAGGAGCGCTGTTCGTTCGAGGAGCGGCGGGCCCAAGATAAGCAAGCCCACGATGATGGCTGTAATTGCCGCCGTTAAGACGGCCCCGGCGGCGATATCTTTGATGATTTTGACCTGGGGATCGAAGTCGGTGGTGGCGTAATCCATCACGGCTTCGGCTACGGTGTTGAGCATTTCGGCCACCAGAACCAGGCCCATCGTCAGGGCCAGAACAGCCCATTCCAGTAAGGTCAAATTCAAGATCAAGCCCAAAAGCGTGATACCGATGGCAATCGCCGTATGAATTTGGGCATTACGCTGCGTTCTGAGGGTGTACCAAATGCCGGCAAAGGCATATTGAAAACTTTCAAGGCGATTTATTTTGCGCAAGCGTCCGGTCCCCTAGGTCTCGGTTGGCTGCAAATGGCCGAGGTCTAACTCACTCAAGATGTGGCGCTGCACAGCCCACATCTCCTCTTTGGCGTCCGGCGTATCATGATCAAAGCCTAACAGGTGCAGCGCCCCATGAACCACCAGCAAGGCGACCTCTTCATGCGGCTGGCGCCCGGCGGCCTGCGCCTGCGCTGCGGCGACCGGATAGGCGATGATAATATCACCCAGGTGATCGGGATCGTCGTCCGGAAAATCGGGGTCGGGCGCGTTTTCGAACGACAGGACGTCGGTGGGGGCATCGATCCCCCGGTATTGCCGGTTGAGCTGCCGGATGGTATTGCGATCCGTGATCACGACCGTAATCGTCCCGGCCTCAACCTGACGAACGGTGCGCAGGGTTGATTTCAACGATTGTTCGATGAGGTCAGGGTCTACCTCATTTTGAAATGATGACGCAATTTGCAGGGAGATATCCATCTCGATAGGTCTTGTTTATTCGCGTCGAATCAGGTTGGCCGGACGGGTTGGTGAATCGGCCAAGGTCGGCAGGGTGGCGGGGGTGGTGGCCGGCGTCGTGGCATTATTTCCGCCTGTGGTTTCGGGTTGGGCCGGTTTTTCCGGGGCCGGTGCGGCTTCTTTCGTTTGAGCCGCTTTTTCAGCCTCGGCCTGGATCTGTTCCGGATATTTGATGCGGGGATGATGCACGCCTTGCAGGATATCGACAAAGGCCGAGCGTATCTCGTGCAAATCGGCGATAGTTAGATCACACTCATTTAGTTCGCCGCTGCTCAATTTGTCGGCGATGAGTTTTTGGACGATTTCGTCGATCTCTTCGGTTGAGCCTGGTTTGAGGGCTCGCACCGTTGTCTCCGAAATGTCGGCCAACATCAAAATGGCGTTTTCTTTATTTTGGGGTCTGGGCCCGGGATAACGGAAATCGGCCTCATTAATTTGGACCTCCTTTTCCTTGGCCGTTTGCAAGGCTTCATAATAAAAGTATTTAACCATGCCGGTGCCCTGATGCTGGGCGATGCCATCTTTGATCACCTGGGGCAGCCGGTATTTATTAGCCAGGTCCAGGCCATCTTTCACGTGGCTGATGATAATTTGAGCACTGATTTGGGGGTCGAGCTTTTCGTGTACATTGACCCCTTCCGGTTGATTTTCGATAAAAAAGTAGGGGCGCTGCATTTTGCCGATATCGTGATAGTAGGCCATCACCCGCACCAGCAGCGCATCGGCTCCGACCCGCTCGGCGGCTTGCTCGCCCATATTGCTGACCATCAGGCTGTGGTGGTAAGTTCCCGGCGCTTTTAGGAGCAGTTGGCGCAGCAGCGGGTGGGTTGGACGACCCAGGTCCATGAGTTGAATCGAGGTGGTGATGCCCACCACACTGCCGATAACGAACAAGCCAATCGAAGCCAGCCCGGCTGAAAATACACCATTGAGCAGACCGGTTAACAGCAAAATGCCGGTATCAGCCATATCCGGTGGATTTGAAGAAATATTGAATACCAGAATGATGCCCACGTTGACCACCCCGACATACACGCTGGCCCACAGCAGGTTATTGACCCGCTGGTTTTTGCCCAGGGCCAGAACGCCGGTCCAACCGCTCAAGATCAGGTAGATGACAATGGCATTAGAGGTTTCTGGCGCGATAAAGCCGGCCAGGAAGGCCAGTATCGTGGTCAAGATAAAGGCAAGCTGCACATCGATAAGAATGACAATCATCATCGTCAAGGCAGCCACGGGGTAAAGGAACGGAATGATCGGGTTACTGTTGGGGATCATGAATTTGGCGGTGGCAATAAACGCCAGCAATAAGAACGTCAGCAGAAATAGACGTTTGTGATCGATTAGAACTCGCCGTGAAAATTGGACCAGGTAGGTGCTGATGATGATCGTGGTCATCAGCATTAACCCCGCCGGCGCGATTAAATCTTCAATCCATCTGAATTTTGGTCTTTGCAAGCCCAAGACCTCGAGCGCTTCCATTTCCTTCGGTCCGACAATCTGGCCGCCTGAAATAATGAGCTCGTTTTGCTCATACGTAATCGATACCGGGGAAACGCCGTTCACAGCCGTGGCTCGATCCGCCTCGGTTCGTTCAACGTCCGGAAACGTATTGGGCTTGATCAAATCTTCGGTAATGTCGACGATGACATTGGCCTGATTATCCGGCGTGTCCAGGGCCAGACGGGTCGGTAGCTGCCGGCGGGTGGTCAGAACCTGGGTCTCTCTGATTTCGGCTCGCATGGCTTCATCCAACAGAACCAACGCATCTTGTTTGGCATCCTCCCAGGCCTGCTCATTCATCCCCAAAATCTGCCCAACCACGATGTCAGACAGGGTCAGATTAGAAATGGCCGTAAGCCATCCCGATTTTTCGGCCAGCGAACCGAACGGATCGGCCCGTACCGCATCGATGTAATCAAAAATCTTACGCAGTTGCAGCACTTGTTCGCGGGCTACCTTGGGGTCGGGCCGGCTGTAGACCGTGGAAATGGAGTTTCTGGCCCGTTCGCGAGCCGCTTCCGTTTCGATGTCGCTGATGTAGACGATCTGGCTGGGGGCCAGAATATCTTCGGGCACAACGTCGCCGTTGTCCAGGTTTACGATGTTGGAAGAAGAAAATTGATAGGTTAGAATAAGGGTCCCCAGGCTGGCAAAAATAAGGGCGACCAACAGCCCGCGTACAATGTGACGGGCCGATAGCGTGTTCGGATGGCTAGATACAGCGCCACTTCTTTTTTGCATTAGTTTGCTCTTAACTCTAGCGTTTGCATGACGCTTGCTGCCCTATATCATTGAGTTGTTCCGCAATAGGAAATGATGGCAATGTGCGTTTTGAACCAATACCGTCAATGGATGGAAGCGTTCTCGGGGCTGAAGTAGGTGAAGATAGAGACTCAACTGCTTAGAAGCTGGCGCACGACCTGATTGACAACTTTACCATCGGCCTGGCCTTTTAATTCGGCCATCAAGCGATTCATAACCTGGCCCATACCTTTCATATCCGTTACCCCCAACTCAGCGATGACGGCCTGGGCCTTTTCTTTAATCGTCTCTTCTGACAACTGGGCCGGCAAATAGCTTTCCAGAATATCTAACTCGCCGGTTTCTTTTTCAACCAGATCGGCCCGTCCGCCTTTTTCAAATTCGGCAATCGAGTCACGCCGCTGTTTGGCCTGTTTGGCGATGACGGCCAGGATGTCCGGATCGTTGAGTTCGGCGCCTATCTCGATTTCGGCATACTTGATGGCCGATTTGAGCGAACGAAGCGTTTGCGTGCGAAACTTGTCACGACTTCGCATCGCGTCTTTCAGATCCTGGTCGACTTGCTCTTTAAGACTCATGGCCTTGTTCCTATTCATTATAGATAGGCAAAATCAACTTTCTTTCTATCATTATAGATTTAAGGAGGGGGGTGTGTCAAGTGTGTGCCATTGGGCAGGGGCGGTCTCAAACAGGTCCACCAGCCTGGTTATTTGCAATCTGTTGCAAAAACCGATATAATCGAACCGGCCTTGGATAAATCAGGCTGATGTCAAAAACCCGGGATAACTGCCGCGTTTCCGATGCTGTGCCAGTTCTGGATCAACGCTTGATATCGACACCAAACCTCATACCCCTGCCGGCGGTCTTCCCTGGATAAATCATTTGCCTCATAGCTGTTCAACTTTATATTTGCTGTTGTGGTTCGTATTGAACCCAATCAATCGAGAATAGAGGCTATCCTCCAAACCTATCTGGCTTCAACGGAGAAGAGACAGGTGACACACGGTAATACTCACGACTTCAACAGCACTTCATTTCAACCCGATCAACTACAACTGAAGATCGAGGACGTTCATCTCAATTTTGGTGGGGTGACAGCGCTCAGTGGTGTTGGCCTGGAATTATACCAGGGTCAAATTCTGGCCGTCATCGGGCCGAACGGCGCCGGCAAGACAACGCTCATCAATTGCATCAGTGGTTGGTATCATCCCCACAAAGGACGGGTGGTATTGGACGGGCAAGATATCACGCGTTACCCGGCCCATCGGGTCGCTGCCCTGGGTGTTGCTCGCACCTTTCAGAACATCGCCCTCTTTAGGAATATGACGGTCCTGGATAACATCATGAGTGGCAGCCACGTCCGCATGCGCTCCAACTTTGTTTCCAGTGGCATCTTCTGGGGATTTGGTCAAAAGGAGGAAATCCATTTCAGAGAGCAGGCCGAGGATTTAATCGATTTTCTTGAGATAGAGCACATCAGAAAATCGCCGGCCGGCGCTATTCCGATGGGGCTCCAACGGCGGGTCGAGTTAGGACGGGCCCTGGCCATGCAGCCTAAGCTCTTGCTTTTGGATGAGCCGATGGCGGGCTTGAATGTGGAAGAGAAGGAGGATATGGCCAGGTTCATCCTGGATGTGAACGAAGAGAAGGGCGTTCCGATTATCCTTATCGAACACGATATGGGCGTGGTCATGGACATATCCGATCACCTGGTTGTGTTAGACCACGGGGTCAAGATAGCGGAGGGAATCCCCAAGGCAGTCAGTCAAAATCCCCAGGTCATCGAAGCCTATCTGGGAACCGCAGCAAGACAAAAGCACAGCCTCTGATGTGAGCCTTAATTATGGAACAATTCGATACTCTGCCCAAGCTGCTTATACGTAATGCCCGGACATGGCCCAAGGAGGCCGCCATTAGAGAGAAGGAATATGGCATTTGGCAAACGTACAGTTGGTCGGACTACCTTGAGAACGTAACGGCGTTTGCGTTGGGGCTGCGGGAACTGGGATTTCAGCAAGGCGACAAGCTGGGCATCATCGGTGATAACCGACCCCAGCTTTACTGGTCCATGGCGGCGGCGCAGAGTTTGAGGGGCATGCCGGTACCACTCTACCAGGACTCTGGCGTCCAGGAAGTTGAGTATGTTCTGAACCACGCCGAGGTCAAGATCGTGGTTGCTGAGGATCAGGAACAGGTAGACAAGTTATTGGTCCTCAAAGACCAACTCCTGCATGTTGAGAAGATTATTTACGACGATGCCCGAGGCTTGCGGAACTACAATTCATCGTTCTTGTTGAGCTTTGCCGACGTTCAGCACATAGGGCGAGAGGTTAAGCAAAAAGAGCCTGATCTGTTTGAAACGCTGGTGGCCCTGGGCAATGCGGAAGACCTGGCTATTATTCCCTATACATCAGGCACCACGGCCAACCCAAAAGGCGTCATGCTGACCCACGCCAACCTGATTTCGGCGGCCAGGCTTTTTATGCAGGTTCAGCCCATTGACAATCGAGACGAATTGATGGCTTACTTACCGATGGCCTGGATTGGAGATCATCTCCTGTCCCACGTGTTCAGCTCTGTGTCGGGGGCCACCGCTAATTGTCCCGAGGGGCCCCGGACCGTCCAGAGGGATATCATGGAGATAGGACCAACCTTCCTATTCGCCCCGCCCCGGATATGGGAGAATCTGATTTCGCAAACCCAGGTCAAGATCGAGGACGCCGATTGGGTGAAGCGCAGCCTGGCAAACTATTTTCTCTCCCTGGGGATGAGGGTGGCCGAAAAACAGATGCAGGGGAAATCGATTCCCTGGCGGGAACGAGTCCTTTATCAAATAGGCGAACCCCTGGTATACGGGCCGTTGCGGGACCATCTGGGCCTCCGGCGCAACCGTTTTGCCCTGACTGCCGGCGCTGCCGTTGCGCCTGAAATCCTTTTATTCTTTAGGGGTCTGGGGGTGAATTTCAAACAGCTCTGGGCCATGACCGAAACCAGCGCCCTGGGCACGTTGCATCGGGATGGCGATGTTAGAGCCGAAACCGTGGGGCCTCCTGTTCCCGGAGTCGAAGTAAAATTAAGTGAAGAGGGCGAGCTTTTGGTCAGAGGGCCAAACGTCAGTCAGGGTTATCTGAAGAACCCGGAGGCTACCCGGGAGACGTGGCAGGACGGTTGGCTCTGCACCGGCGATGCCGCCGTTCTGGAACCTGACGGCCATATCGTGATCGTGGACCGGATCCAAGATGTCTCAAAGTTGATGGATGGGACCGTTTTTGCCCCGCAGTATATTGAAAACAAACTCAAATTCAGTCCCTATATCAAAGAGGCCGTGGCCCTGGGCGATGGTGAATCCTTTGTGTCCGTGATGATCAACATCGATCTGGAGGTTGTGTCGAGTTGGGCCGAGAAGCAGCGCATCCCCTTTGGGGGCTACGTCGATCTTTCCCAGAAACCGGAGGTGTATGACCTGGTCCACCGGGAAGTCAAGAAGATGAATGCCACCCTCCCGTCCGCATTACGGGTCAGGCGTTTCCTCATGCTCCACAAAGAGTTAGACCCGGATGACGCCGAGATTACCAGGACCAGAAAAATCCGGCGAGGGTTCATCACCGAGAAATACGCGGGAATTCAAGAGGCGCTTTACGGGGACAGTTCGGAGGTTGTTGTGAACGCGCGTCTAACGTATGAGGATGGCAGAATCGCTGAGGTAGAGCGCGCCTTGCGGATCGAGGATGTAGAATTAGCGAACACGACCAGCCAGCTAAGACAATAAGGAGCAGTTCTCATTTTGGCGTAGAGACCTGACAGGTTTTCGTTGGCGCCGTTTATCGAAAATTCATCTGAAAACCTGTCAGGTCTGGTCATCCTGAGAATTGCCAGACAACAAGGAGGCTCATCTTGGGATTTTTTCTTTCGCTGCTGATTAACGGTCTACTTACGGGAACATTATACGCCCTGGTCGCTCTGGGACTGGTACTCATCTATAAGGCCTCAAGCGTGCTTAACTTTGCCCAGGGCGTGATGGTGCTGCTGGCCGGTTTCCTGGTGGCTCTATTTATCCACTTTAGCTTCCCGGTGTGGCTGGCAATCTTGGTGGCGGGATTGGCGATGGTCGGCATGAGTTTTGCGGTGGAGCGATTTGTGTTGAGGCCCCTGGTGGCTCAACCCATCATCAGCCTGATTATGGTTACCTTGGGGCTGGCCTTGTTTATCCAGGGCGCTCAAACGCTGGCCAGTAACATCTGGCCAATCTTTACCCTCGACATCGGCATCTCCAGGACGCCCGTTGACATCGGCGGCGTCCTTATTCTGCCTGTAAACATCATCGGCGCCGGGCTGGCCGTGGCCCTGTTCGCCATGGTCGGCTATCTGTTTATGTACACCCAGACCGGCCGGGCCTTGCGAGCCATCTCCGACGATCACGAGGCCGCCCTGTCGGTGGGTGTTTCTATTAAGAAGTTATGGGTCATCGTGTGGGGCATTGCCGGGATCGTCGGCCTGGTGGCCGGGCTGGTATGGGGCAGCCGGGTCAGCGTGTCAATCGGCATCGCGGAGTTGGCTTTCACCGCGTTCGCCGTGGTGATCCTGGGGGGGTTGGATAGTTTAGTCGGGGCCATCATCGCCGGGCTTTTCATCGGCGCTGCCGAGAACCTGGTAGCCGGCTACGTAGACCCGATGCTGGTGGCCTTGGGCACCAGTGGGGGAACCAAAGGGTTCTTCCCTTACCTGCTGATGCTCATTGTGCTTTGGATCAGGCCCTATGGCCTCTTTGGCCGGGAAACCATCGAGAGGGTGTAGCATGATCAACAGAGAATGTGGTGTTTACAAGACCACCTATCAGGCCGATATGGCCTTCTTCCGGGTGCCATTGGCTCGCTGGACCATCGGCGTTGTGCTGGTCCTGGTGATTGTTGTCATTCCTCTTATTGCCGACGATTATTGGTTCGGGGCCATCATTCTGCCCTTCTTGATCTTCTCCATCGCCACAATTGGATTGAACTTACTCACCGGGTATTGCGGTCAGATTTCCCTGGGCCACGCGGCGTTTATCATGGTAGGTGGCTATACCGCGACAATCGCCTATATTTACGACGTGCCTTTTATCGTCAGCGTGATCCTGGGTGGATGCAGCGCCGCTCTGGTTGGTCTTCTTTTTGGTATTCCGTCGGCCCGCATCAAAGGTCTATACCTGGCGATGGCTACCCTGGCCGCGCAGTTTACCCTGCCCTGGGTTATTAGTCGAGTCACCCCGTTTGTCGTCCCGACCGGGCTGGCCGTTGCCGGTGGCGACACCGTCTATCCCCCGGCCCTGTATATATTCGATTGGCGGGTGAACACATTCGTTGAAAAGTATTACATTGCTCTGATCTTCTTGATTTTGCTAACAATATTTGCGATGAACCTGACGCGGACCAGAGTTGGGCGAGCCTGGATTGCGATACGTGACCACGATGTGGCGGCACGTATTCTGGGCTTCGATATCACCTATTACAAATTGCTTGCCTTCGGCATCAGCTCCTTCTATGCCGGGGTAGCCGGGGGCCTGCTCATCTTCCTTTATTTTGGTGTTGCCCACGTAGGTGAGTTTGGTCTCCCCCTTTCGATCCGGTTATTAGCCATGGTTCTTATCGGGGGTCTGGGGAGCATCCTGGGCAACTTTTTTGGCGTTGCGTTTTTCCTGCTGCTGCCTATTTTCTTGAATCAGTTGGTGACCTCGATCGGCGATGCCGCCGGTATCTTCGTTAGTACCGGTATAACATCGGGGGTGGAGATCCTCATCTTTGGAACGTTGGTGATCGTTTTCCTGGTGGTCGAGCCGCTGGGTCTGGCCAAACTTTGGGGGAATTTCAAGGACTATTTCCGCCTCTGGCCCTTCTCTTACTGAGCGACCTCTCCCTAACCGAGGGCGCAGGCCCGGTCGGGCTCTGACAACATAATCCATCCAGACGGAAGGAGGAAGCGCCTATGAAGTTCGTCTGATAAGGCGGTGAGGGATCATCAGGTTCCCTATTGAATTAAGTGTAGTTAAGGGATGGTAGACATATGAAAAAGGAGGAACAGCATCGTGAAGATTCGTATCATGCTAACGGTCACGTTCGTACTCGTCGGGCTGTTGTTGCTGGCCGGATGTGGCCCAGCACCTGAACCCGAAACGATCACCGTTGTCGAAACGGTTGTCGTCGAGAAAGAAGTACAAGGTGAAACGATTACCGTAGTCGAAACCGTCGAGGTTATAAAAGAAGTTGAAGTTATCAAAGAAGTAGCGGCTGAAGAAGAAGCAGTCGGCCCAGACCCGGACAAAGAGCCTTATCTCCTGGCCCTGGCCGGTTACCGGACCGGCGCTTTCCAACATACAGGCACCCCCCTGGGTAATGGTATCCAGGATGCTGTCACGCTCATAAACCGGGAAGGCGGAATCGATGGCTGGCCCCTGCGGGCATTGGAGATCGAAACGGGCTATGAAACGCCACGCGGGGTGGAGGCCTATGAGCGGGCCAAAACAGAGGGGAACCTGATAACCTTCATTCCGTTTAGCACCGGGACGACCTATGCCGTTACGCCGCGAGCCTTTGAGGACAAAATACCAATTGTCCACACGGCTTATGGGATCTCGGCCGCCGCCAATGGCGAGGCCTTTCCCTTTAATTTCGTTTTGGCCCCCACCTACTGGACCACCGAAGCCGCCACAACTAAATTTATCGCCGACCAGGTCGGTGGCGAGGAAAACCTGGCCGGCCAGAAGATAGCGATGGTCTACGCGGACATTGACTATGGCCGGGAAACGATCCCACTCATGGAGGTCCTGGCTGAGGAGTTTGGCTTTGAGCTGCAGCTCTTCCCCGTCGAGTGGCCCGGACTGGAGCAGACCGCTGCCTGGACAGACATCGCCGACCGAAGCCAACCGGACTGGATCATCCTGCGCATGTGGGGCCAGTCCACGGTCGTATCCTTACAAGAAGCCGCGCGGGTAGGCTATCCTATGCAGCAGATCATTGGCTGTCCCTGGTCGCCCACGGATCAGGATATCAGCCTGGCCGGGCCTAGCATCGCTAAGGGAGTTAGAGCGAACTACTTCACCAGTTCCGGTACCGATATTCCCATTATCGAGCAGATCTTGGCCGAAGTGCATGACACCGGTAACGGTTATGGTCCCCGCTACGAGGTCGGCACCCAGCTCTACAACCGCGGCGTTTACAACGTGGCCATTATCGCCCAGGCGATCCGTGTTGCCGCCGAGGAGTTTGGGCATCCCGTAAATGGCGAGCAAGTGGCCTGGGGTTTTGAGCACATATCGCCCGAAAATTTGGAACAGGCCGGGCTAACCGGTCTGGTCCCGCCCGGATTGACCACATCCGCTGGCGATCATATGGGCTCTACCGTCACCCGAATCCATGAATTCGATGGCGAGAACATGGTCCCCATCACCGATTGGACGACCGCTTATGAGGATGTCGTCGCAGGGTTGATCGATGAGGCGGCCGCGGCATTTAAGGAACAGAATCCGGAACTATATGGGGAATGATAATCATAACCTGATCTCAATAAGTTTGTCCTACAACGTCTATTTTTAAGGGAGCCAACGAATGCCAGACCATGATGAACGGACTGCCCTTCAGGTCAACAACATCGAGGCAGTTTATGACCGGGTCATTCTGGTATTAAGGGGGGTATCCCTTGAGACGCCGGCCGGCGGAATCGTGGCTCTTCTCGGCGCCAATGGCGCCGGGAAGAGCACAACGCTTAAAGCCATCTCGGGCCTGCTGCATGGCGAGCGAGGCGAGGTTACGAAGGGTACGATAGAATTTCTGGGACAGAAGATAACGCACCAGGATGCTTCGGACATTGTTCGCCTGGGCATCGTCCAGGTCATGGAAGATAGACGTATTTTCGAGCACCTAACCCCGGAAGACAATCTATTGGTTGGCGCCTACACCCGACGTAACGGCGACTCGCTTAAGGACGATATGGAGCGGGTCTATACCTACTTCCCCAAGCTGGCCGAACGTCGCGGAGTCAAGGCCGGGTATCTCTCCGGGGGTGAGCAACAGATGCTCGCCATTGGGCGGGCGCTGATGGCCCGCCCAAAACTCATGCTCCTCGATGAGCCATCGTTGGGGCTGGCTCCTTTGTTGGTCGAGGAAATATTCCAGATTGTCAGGCGCATCAACCAGGAGGAGGGCGTTAGCATCCTGTTGGTGGAACAGAACGCGACGATGGCCCTTGAGCTGGCTCAGTACGGCTATGTGATGGAGAACGGGCGGATCGTATTGGATGGTGACGCGGACATGATCAAGAACAACGTCGATATTCAAGAGTTTTATCTTGGCCTCAGCGCGATCGGTCAGCGTAAAAGCTACAGGGACGTCAAGCACTACCGGCGCCGCAAACGGTGGCTTTCTTAAAACAGTTCCAGGATATAAATCCATCAAAACGCACTAAGGAATAGAAATTAAATAAGTTGCCCCACAATCTCGTTCCCAAACTCAGTTTGGGAACGAGATTGTGGAAGTTATTTAATCCACGGTCCTAAGTTCTGTTGACGTTTCGATAAACATGTCATTCTGAGGAGCGTAGCGACGAAGAATCTCCATGAAGCGATTGCTAACAAAGGCTCCAAGGAGATCCTTCGCTCCCGGTGGTCGCTCAGGTCTGTCCTGAGCGAAGTCGAAGGGATGACATGACCCGAAATGTCAACACACCCTAGATCATCAGTGGGCCTGTAGGCAATTGGGGGCAAGTCCTCGTTTCCGCTAGGCCCATTTTCTTGCCTTTGAAACGCTGCCCTAATTTCAGAATTTTATTTGTGTGGATCACTATAACTGTTTATACTTTCGATTCCACCGGCTGAGTAGATTAAATGTCACATTTGGCCATCGGCTAGGAGTGTGACGTTGTCGAAGTAGGTACCATTTGGCAAAGGACAGACAGATGACCGATCCCAACGCAAACCCCTATCTGCAAAGTAAAAAAGAGTGGGAAGAAACCACCCTCAAAGCGAGTTTGGACCGCATACCCGAACGGCAGGCTGACTTTATCACCACCTCCTCAACGCCCGTCGAGCGACTCTACATCCCTAAGATCCGCGACCACGACGAGTATATGGCCAGGATCAACCTGCCCGGCCAATATCCCTACACCCGAGGTGTCCATGCGACCGGCTACCGGGGCAAGCTCTGGACGATGCGCATGTTCGCCGGCTTTGGCGCGGCCGAGGAGACGAACCAGCGCTTTAAATATTTGCTGGAGCAGGGCCAAACCGGTCTCTCCATCGCCTTCGATATGGCCACCCTGTACGGCTATGACACGGATGCCCCTGAAGCCCTGGGCGAATTCGGCAAATGTGGCGTGGCGGTGTCATCCTTAAAAGATATGGAGATTTTGCTGGATGGGTTGCCGCTGGATCAAGTCACCACCAGTATGACCATCAACAGTCCGGCGGCCATTATTTGGGCCATGTACATTGCCGTGGCCGATCAGCGCGGCATTCCGCGTCACAGGTTAGGCGGCACGATCCAGAATGATATCCTGAAAGAGTATATCGCCCAGAAAGAGTACATCTTCCCGCCGGAACCGAGCATGCGCCTGGTCATCGATACTTTTGAATTCGGCGTCAAAGAAATGCCGCGCTGGAACGTGATCAGTATCAGCGGCTATCACATCCGCGAAGCCGGCAGCACCGCCGCCCAGGAACTGGCCTTCACATTGGCCGATGGCATTGAATACGTCAAGTGGGCCATCGAGCGGGGACTGGAGGTTGATGACTTTGCGCCCCGGCTCAGCTTCTTCTTCAATGCCCACAACGACTTCTTTGAAGAGATCGCCAAATATCGGGCCGCCCGCCGCGTCTGGGCCAAAGTGATGCGCGAAAAATTCGGGGCGAAGAATCCGCGTTCCTGGCTGCTGCGGTTTCATACCCAAACTGCCGGGGTCAGCCTGTCGGCCCAGCAGCCCGAAAATAATATCGCCCGGGTTGCCATCCAGGCCCTGGCGGGCGTGATGGGCGGCGCCCAAAGTCTGCATACCAACAGCATGGATGAAGCCCTGGCCCTGCCCAGCGAACTTGCCGCCCGGATTGCCCTGCGCACCCAACAGATCATCGCCCACGAAAGCGGCGTGGCCAACACGGTTGATCCGCTGGGCGGCAGCTACTTTGTCGAGGAACTGACCGACCAGCTGGAGGCCAAAGCCTGGACCTATTTCGACCAGATCGAGGCCTTCGGCGGTGTGCTACCCGCCATCGAGGCCGGCTTCTTCCAGCAGGAAATCGCCGACGCCGCCTACCGCTACCAGCGCGAGATCGACACCAACCAGCGCATCATCGTCGGCGTCAACGATTTTGCCAACGACGAACCGATCCAGATCCCCATTCTGGACATGGACCCGCAAGGCTACGACCGCCAGTGCGCCCGGCTCGAGGAGCTAAGATCGACCCGTGATAATGCCGCCGTCACCCGCTGCCTCGCCGGCCTGCGCCGGGCCGCCCAGGGCACCGACAACCTGATGCCTTATATTCTTGAGTCGGTCAAAGCCTACGCCACCCTCCAGGAAATCATGGATGTCTTCAGAGAAGTTTTTGGAGAGTATCAGGAAATGGCCATCATCTAAGGACCGTGGATTAAATAACTTCCACAATCTCGTTCCCAAACTCAGTTTGGGAACGAGATTGTGGGGCACTTCAACAGGATTTCATTCATGACTCAACGAAAAATTCGTGTGCTAGTTGCCAAACCAGGCCTGGACGGTCACGACCGGGGCGTCAAAGTGGTGGCTCGGGCCCTGCGAGATGCCGGCATGGAAGTAATCTATACCGGTCTGCGCCAGTCGCCCGACATGATCGCCGAAAGCGCCCTGCAAGAAGATGTGGACGTGGTCGGTTTATCCATCCTGAGTGGGGCGCATATGGCCCTGCTGCCGCTTATTGTCGAGAAGCTGCGAGACGTCGATATGGGGCACGTCCTCATCGTCGTCGGCGGTATCATCCCCGATTCGGATGTCGAACCCCTACACGAGGCCGGCATTCACGGCATTTTCACCCCCGGCGCTCCGACCCAGGCGATCATCGACTTCATCAACGAAAATGTGTCGGAACAGTAGCCAGTCAGCTAGTCAGCCGGTCAGCTAAAAGCTGAAGTGCTGACAAGCTGAAGTGCTGACCCGCCTTCAAGGAGACACCATGGACTTCGCACTCAATCCGGAGCAAACGATGTGGCAGAACGTGGTGCGCGATTTCTGCCAGACTGAACTCAAACCACGGGCGGCCCAAACCGATCACGAGGGTAAACTGCCCCTGGACGTTATCAAAAAGATGGCTCCGCTTGGCCTGCTGAGCTTGGCCGTCCCGGAACAGGATGGGGGACCGGGTCTGGACACGGTGAGCGCGGCGATTGCGATTGAGGAGATCGGGCGCGCCTGCGGTAGTACAGCCCTCTCGGTGGCAGCGCACAATGGCCTGTGCGTCGCTCCGCTGGTGAATTACGGCACGCCGGCCCAGAAGGATCGTTACCTGCCTGTGTTGACCTCGGGCGACACTCTGGGGGCGCTGGCCCTGACTGAGCCGGGAGCCGGCAGCGACCTGACCGGCGGGGTGCAGACGACGGCCAGCCTCGACGGCGATGAGTGGGTCATCAACGGCAGCAAAGCCTGGATTACCAACCCCAGCCTGGCTCCGCTGATCATCACGCTCTGCCGCACCGAGGCCGGACAAGGAAGTGGGGGCTTTAACCACCTCATTGTGCCAACCGATACGCCGGGCCTGGCCATCAACCCACCGGAGAAGAAAATGGGCCTGAAAGCCTCGCCGACCCATATGCTCAGCTTTGACAACGTGCGCGTGCCCCGCGAGAATCTGCTGGGCGAGCCGGGCCGGGGCCTGCACCAGACCCTGGCAACTCTCGACGGCGGGCGCATTACAATTGGCTCGATGGCCGTGGGCTTGGCCCAGGCTGCTTTGGATGAAGGCGTTAGCTATGCCCAGGAACGCGAGACCTTTGGCCGGCCCATCGTCCAGCATCAGGCCATCCAATGGATGATCGCCGACATCAGCACCGAGATCGAAGCGGCGCGCTTGCTGGTCTATCAGGCCGCCTGGCTGAAGGATCAAGGTCAGGATTTCAAGAAACAGGCGGCCATGGCCAAACTCTTCGCCAGCGAAACCGCCGAGCGAGCCGCCTTCAAAGCCATCCAAATTCACGGTGGTTACGGCTACAGCGCCGAGTTCCCGGTCGAGCGCATCTATCGCGACCAGCGCCTGCTGACCATCGGCGAAGGCACCAGCGAAATCCTGCGCATCGTCATCAGCCGCCGCGTTTTGGGAGAACGATAGCATAGGACACGCGACACATCTTATCGAGGAGGAAGACAATGTCAGTCAACGACCGACTGCGGCATATAATCGCCCATGGCTACGACAACGCTCCGGCCCTGCGGCGGTTGATGGATCGAGCGGGGGTGACCCCGGCCGAGATTCAAACGGTGGCCGATTTGCCCAAGATACCGGTCACGACCAAAGATCAACTGGTGCAGCAGCAGCGAGAGACCCCCCCGTTTGGCGGCTGGCTGGCGGCTCCCCTGGATGAGTTGCAGCGCATCTTTGTTTCACCCGGCCCTCTCTTTGAACCGGAAGGCACCTCACCCTCCGAAGTCTGGTCCACCGCAGCCTTTGAGGCCATCGGCCTGGGGCGGGGTGATCTGGTGTTCAACACCTTTTTGTATCACCTGGTTCCGGCGGGATTACTCATCGATAGAGCCCTGCGCTCGATTGGGGCCGGCGTCGTGCCGAGCGGCCCCGGCAACACCGAACAGCAGGTGGAGATCATGCTGCGCCTGAGGGTGAGTGGCTACGTGGGCACGCCCAGCTTTTTGAAAATCATGCTTGAAAAAGCAGCGGCCATGAACATCCCCCGGGCTGACATCCCCATCAAGAAAGCGCTCTTCTCCGCCGAGCCGTACCCCGCTTCCATGCGAGCCTTCTTTGAGCAGGATTACGGTATGGTCACGTCCCAGGCTTATGCCACCGCCGAGTTGGGCGTGATCGCCTATGACCGACCCGGGGAAACGGCGCTGAAGCTGGCCGATAATATGATTGTCGAGATCGTCGAGCCTGAATCCGGCCAACCGGCGCCGCCCGGTGAACCCGGCCACGTCGTGGTCACGACCTTCAATGAAACGTATCCGCTGATCCGCCTGGGGACGGGTGACCTCAGCGCCTTTGTTGACGAGCCAAGTGAGGCCGGTTTGCCTACCCATATCAAGGGCTGGTTGGGCCGGGTGGGGGACGCGGTCAAAGTACGGGGGATGTTTCTGCATCCGCTCCAGCTCAAAGCGGCCATCGCCCGTTTCGAAGCGTTGGGCCATGTCCAGGCCATCGTCACCCGCCCCGAAACGCGCGACCTGGTCAGGCTGCGGGTTGAACTAAAGGATGCCTCTATTGACCGGGCCGATTTAACGCAGGCCATCGAGACGACGATCAAAGAAACCTGCCGCCTGACCATCAACGAGGTCGAATTGGTTGCGCCCGGCGCGATCGATGCCTCAGCCCCTACGGTCGTCGATGAGCGAAGCTGGGAATAAGTTTTGTTCTGGCTTCACGTTTTTCGATTATAGGACACAAAGAGCTGTCCCAAACCGTCCACCCCATGCGGATCGTAATAGACCGTGTTGAGCGTCATCTCGGCGGCGGGTTCGAGCAGCTCGCCTTCGACGATGCTTGAAAACGGCTGGCCGCCCAGGAGACGGTTGGCCTGGGTCAGGTAGAGGCGACCCAGGACGCCGCCGGCCAGGAGCAGGTGCAGCACTTTGGG
>Ga0302046_10002451_pt1 | contig 17249 bp, 17 predicted proteins | sample RVTome_11_FD_200261 | JGI IMG/M metagenome (GOLD analysis project Ga0302046, IMG submission 200261) | Soil microbial communities from uranium-contaminated site in the Upper Colorado River Basin, Wyoming, United States - RVT147D111 (version 2) ...
TCGGCGGTGCAGGCGAGGGCGCCGATCTCCATCGCGGCTACCCGCGTCCCGGGCAGCGAGTGCTCGCGGAGGTGACGGCCGACCGCGGCGTAGAGCCGGGTGCGGACGTCGGGCGGCTCGCCCCAGGTGCCGGCGAGGAACGTGATTCCCGGCAGGAGGACCACCGCGAGCGCCGCGAGCATGGCGATGATCGCCGGGTAGAGCTCCCAGGGCAGCCTCGCCTCGACCACCCGTGCGACGGCGGGGAGCAGCGCCACGACCGCGACCGCCGCGAGCGCCAGCAGCGCGTTGAGCATCGCCACGTGGTACCAGGGGGCGAAGGGGACGCCGGCGGCACGGTAGAACGCCTCGTGGAGCAGGAGCCAGGCGGCGAGCACGGCGACCGGTCCCGGAAGGCGTTGGCGCCACTCCGTACGGTCGCCGCGTGACGCGGAGGAAGCTCCGCCGGCCTCCGGCGGCGATCCGCGCCGCCACGCCGCCAGCGCGCGCCACAGGAGCCACGCCGCGCCGGCCGCGGCGAGTACGACGAGCGCCGCACGCCCCAGCCCGCCGAACGCGCGGTCGAGCCAGGCCCACGAGGTGGCGTCGTAGCCGAGGGGCGCCAGCGCCACCTCGCCGCGCTTGCCGGCCAGGGTGTTCGGGACCACGGTGCCGAACCGCGCCTCGAGCCATGCGAGGTACGGCGCCACCGGCGCCAGCCCCACAATCGCGAACCGCCACGGCGCCCGCCGGCGGCGCAACCGGAGCGCGATGCCGATCGCGACCGCCGCGAGCGCCGCGTCGAGGCGGCAGAGCATGGCCGCCGCGACCGCGAGCCCTGCGGCGATCTCACGCCGCTCCGCGGTCCTGCGGGCGAGCGCCGGCTCGCCCTCGCCCGCGATCTCGCGGCGGTGCGCGATCGCGCTCGCTTCGCCGGCCGCGGTGGCCGCGTCGGCGCCCGACGCCGCACGCGGACCGACGTGTTCCCCTTCCCGCCCCAGTGCCAGCCAGACCGAGGTCGCCGCCAGCGCCGCCGCCGGGAAGGCCTCGGCGCCGAGCAGCTCGAGGTTCCAGCGGCAGGTCAGGGCGAGGGTGCCGAGCAGCAGCGGCAGCGCCGGCCGCAGCGGCGAGGCGGCGGGGAGCCAGAGCGCCGGCAGCGCCGCGGTCAGCCACCACAGCGCGGCGACGGTGAGCAGGGTCCCCCACTCGGGCACGCCCAGCCCCTCGATCCCGAGCGCCGCGCTCGCCCGCGCCAGCGCGCCGAGCAGCAGCGCCCAGCCGGGGGCGGTGGTGCCGAGCACCGCCTCGCCGGGGTTGAAGACCAGGCCGCGGCCGGCGGCCCAGTTCTCGGCGTAGCGGTAGGTGATGAAGGCGTCGTCGTAGGAGAAACCCCACAGGCCGCCGGCGATCGCGGCCGCGAGCAGCGCGATGGGGATCAGCTCGACGGCGAGAAGGCGCCAGCGCCGGCGGGCCGCCGCGCCCGGTCGGTCGCCGGCGGTGCCCCCGGGGGACGGCGCGGGCGCGCTCTGCTCCATGGCGGGGGCGGAAACCTCGACCGCTCAGCCGTCGCGGGCGCAGCGGATGCCGGTGAAGATCTGGCGCCGGATCGGGTAGTCCCAGTTGCGGACGGTGCCGCGCGCCACCGCCGGCCGGGTCGCCCACGAGCCGCCGCGCAGGACCTTGTACTCGGGGCCGAAGAAGACCTCCGAGTACTCGCGGTAGGGGAAGGCCTCGAAGCCCGGGTACGCGGCGAACTCGCTCGAGGTCCACTCCCAGGCGTCGCCGACCATGCCGTGGACGCCGTAGGCCGAAACGCCGGCCGGGTAGGCGCCGGCCTCGGCCGGCCCGAAGGCGAGCTGGTCGACGTTGGCGCGCTCGGGGGTCGGCGGCTCGTCGCCCCACGGGTGGAGGCGCTGGCGGCCGGCGGCCGGGTCCCACAGCGCCGCCTTCTCCCACTCCGCCTCGGTCGGCAGGCGCTTGCCGGCCCAGCGGGCGTAGGCGTCGGCCTCCCAGTACGAGACGTGCATCACCGGTTCGCGCGGCGGCGGCTCCCGCTCGTCGGCGAAGCGGCGGCGCAGCCAGCGGCCGCCGTCGCGGCGCCAGTAGAGCGGGGCCTCGGCGGCGGTCTCCTCGCGCCACGCCCAGCCCGCCTCGGTCCAGAAGCGCGGCTCGCGGTAGCCGCCGGCTTCGAGGAAGGCGAGGTAGTCCCGGTTGGTCACCGGGACGGCGTCGATCCAGTAGTCGGGGAGGTCGACCTCGTGGGCGCGGCGCTCGTTGTCGTAGGCGAAGCCGGGGCGGTCGGTGCCCATCCGGAACGGGCCGGCGGGGATCCGTACCATGCCTTCGGAGACGCCCGGGGCGTCGACGGCGCGGCCGGGCGGCGCTGGGCGGCGGAGGGCGGGTCGGTAGGGCGGGTCGGCGCAGGTCTGGAGCGCCTGGAGGATCGTCTCCTGGTGCTGCTCCTCGTGCTCGGCGACCAGCTCGTGGGCGAAGCCGCCGGCGAGCAGGCGCTCGCGGCGCGCCGGGTCGGCGGCCGCGCCGCCGCCGGAGCGTGCTCCGGCGCCGTTCAGGTCGCCGAGCACCCGCTCGCGCACCCGGCCGAGGTAGTCGAACAGGACCGGCCGCTCGGGCAGCGCCAGGGCGTCGCGGGTGGGGCGGGGGTTCGTCGCCGGGTCGAACATCTCGGCGTAGCCGCGGGTCAGGGGCTCGGCGCCGGTCAGCTCGCCGAGCAGCCACATCTCTTCGAACTGGCCGATGTGGCCGAGGTCCCAGACCATCGGGGAGAGGATCGGGATGTGCTGTTTGCGGAGGACGGGCCAGTCGAGAGGGGCGACCAGGGAGAGGGTGCGCTCGCGGACGGTTTCCAGACGGCTTCGGATGCCTGACGGGTCGAGGTTCATGGTGGAAGGTCGAGCGCGGAGGTGCGCTCGTCGGGGCGGAGTTTTTCAGCTTGGGTGGGGTTCTGCAAGGGTCTTTGCTGCTGGCGGGGTGCCGGGCCGGGTGGAGGAGCGCCGCCCCGGGGGACGCTCTGCGCTGGTCGGGAGCGAGGGGGTTGCAGGGCCGGGCCGGGTGGAGGAGCGCCGCCCCCGGGGGACGCTCTGCGCTGGTCGGGAGCGAGGGGGGTGGGCGCAGAGCTCGTCAGCCGCCGCGCGGGGCCGGGTCGCCTTCGCGGTCGGTGCGTTGTGCGCGGCGGCTGGCGCCCCCGGGGGCGGCGCTCCTCCACCCGGCCCTCCTTGCCCCGCTGAGGAGGTGGCGTGTCGGTGGAGGTGCGTCGAGAAAGACCTTCAGTCGATTCCCGGGGGGCGGAGGCGGCGTTCGAGGAGGGCGAGGGTGGTGTCGACCAGGAGGGCGAGGAGGGCGGCGGGGATGGCGCCGGAGAGGATCATGCGGGTGTCGGCGAGCTGGAGGCCGGTGACGATCGGCTCGCCGAGGCCGCCGGCGCCGATGAAGGCGGCGAGGGTGGCGGTGCCGACGGTGATGACGGCGGCGGTGCGGATGCCGGCCATGATCACGGGGGTGGCGAGGGGGAGGCGGATCTCGGCGAGGGCGCGGCGGGCGGTCATGCCGAGGGCGAGGGCGGCGGCGACAGCCTCGGGGTCGGCGTCGCGGACGCCGGTGTAGGTGTTGCGGAGGATCGGGAAGAGGGAGTAGATCCACAGGGCGACGAGGGCGGGGGCGGGGCCGACGCCGAGCAGCGGGATCATGAAGGCGAGCAGGGCGAGGGAGGGGACGGTCTGGGTCAGGGCGACGGCGCGGATGACCGGCTCGGCGGCGGCGCGCCGGCGCTCGAGGGCGAGGCCGAGGGGGACGGCGACGAGCACGCCGAGCAGTAGCGCGCCGGCGGAGAGGGCGAGGTGCTCGGCGGTGCGGGCGGCGAGCGGGGCGCGGCGGTGCCAGAGGTAAGAGAGGAAGCTCCCGGCGGTGGCGGTGGCGGTGGTGGGGGCGGCGGGGCCGGCGACGAGGCCGAGGGTGGCGAGGGCGTCGCGGGCGACGGCGGGCTCTTCTTCGCGGCCTTCCTGGAGGCGGTGGTTGAGGGCGCGCATGGTCTCGGCGTCGAACGCGCCGGCCAGAAGGGAGAGGGCGGCGGCGATCTCGGGGTGGGCCTCGAGGGCGGCGCCGCGGACCAGGGGCGCCGCCTCGTAGGGCGGGAAGAAGCCGCGGTCGTCGGCGAGCACCACCAGGTCGTGGGTGGCCAGACGGCCGTCGGTGGTGTAGACGTCGAGGACGTCGGCGTCGCCGGCCGCGGCGGCACGGTACTTGAGCGCCTGCTGCATCGGCTGGACGGAAGCGAAGGAGAGGCCGTAGGTCGCGGCGAGGCCGGGGAGGCCGTCGGGGCGCTCGACGAACTCGTAGCCGACGGCCGCGCGCAGGTCGCCGGCGGTGCGCGCCAGGTCGGAGATGGTCGCCAGCCCGCGGGCCTCGGCAAGCCGCCGCGGCACCGCGATCTCGTAGGCGTTCTCGAAGCCGAGCGGGGCCAGCCAGTGGAGGTCCCAGCGGGCGAGGAACTCGCGCCGCACCCGGGCGAGGGTGGCGGCGGCGTCGCCCTCCGGCCCCGCCTCCGGCTCGGCGCCGAGGATCGACGCCAGGCCGGTGCCGGTGTACTCCGGGTAGAGGTCGATCGCGCCACCGCGCAGCGCCTCGAAGCAAACCTGGGTGCCGGCGAGCCCGAGCCGGCGCTCGACCTCGAGGCCGGTGCGCGCTTCGAGGAGCTGGGCGAAGATCTCGGCGAGCAGGCGGCTCTCCTCGAAGTTCTTGGAGCCGACGACGACCCGACCGGCCGGTTGCCGGGCCGGGGGATCGCGTTCCGCCGCGGCGGCGGCGAGCGCGAGCGCGGCGACCGCAAGAGCGAGGAGGGCGCGCCTCATCCCGCCCTCCCGGCCCGCCGCAGCTCGAGCAGCGAGCGCACGTAGTCGTCGGCCGGCCGCGCCGCCAGCTCCGCCGGCGGCGCCGCCTGGCGGATGCGGCCGTCCTTGAGTACCGCCACCCGGTCGCCGAGGCGGAACGCCTCGTCGAGGTCGTGGGTGACCAGGAGCATGGTCTTGCCGAGCCGGCGCCGCAGGCCGAGGAACTCGTCCTGGAGCGCCAGCCGGGTGAGCGCGTCGAGGGCACCGAACGGCTCGTCGAGCAGAACCACCGGCGGGTCGGCCGCGAGCGCGCGGGCGATCGCCACCCGCTGCCGCTGGCCGCCCGAGAGCGACCGCGGGTGCCGGCCGCCGAAGACGCCCGGGTCGAGACCGACCAGCGCCAGCGCCTCGTCCGCCCGCGCGCGCCGCCGCCCGCGCTGCCAGCCGGAGAGGCGCGGCACCAGTTCGACGTTGCGCCGCACCGTCCAGTGTGGGATCAGCCCGCCCTCCTGCGGCACGTAGCCGATCCCGCGCCGCAGGGCCACCGGATCGCGTCCCGCGACCGGCCCGCCGCCCACCAGCACCTCGCCCGCGGTCGCCTCGACCGTGCGGTTGAACAGCCGCAGCAGCGTCGACTTGCCCGACCCGCTCTCGCCGACCAGCGCGACGGTCTCGCCCGCGGCTACGGCGAGGTCGATCCCGTCGAGCGCGCGCACGCCGCCGTGGTAGACCACCTCGGCGGCACGGGCCTCGAGCATCGGTTTCGCGCCCGCTCGGTTCGGCTCGGTCATGACGGAGATCCGGTGACGAGCCGAGTCTACGGGACCGCCGCAGCGCCGCGTCCCGAACGTCGATGGAGGGCCGCCGTCGGGTTGCGTGCCGGCGGCGCGCAGCGGCGCGGCCGGCGGTTCGGGGGCCTCGACAGGTACACTCGCCCCTGGAGGAGGGTCGATCCGATGCGACGCGAGCGCGTGCGCTTCCCGGGTTCGCTCGGGGTCGAGCTGGTCGGGCGGCTGGAGCGTCCGGACGGCGAGCCGCGGGCCTACGCCCTGTTCGCCCACTGCTTCACCTGCGGCAAGGACATCAAGGCGGCGGGCTGGATCAGCCGGTCGCTGGTCGAGCGCGGCTTCGGGGTGCTGCGCTTCGACTTCACCGGCATCGGCGAGAGCGAGGGCGACTTCGCCGACACCGACTTCCACTCCAACCTCGACGACCTGGTGGCGGCGGGCGACTTCCTGCGCAGCCGCTACCGCGCGCCGGCGCTGCTCGCCGGCCACAGCCTGGGCGGCGCGGCGATGCTGGCGGCGGCCTCGGCGTTCCCCGAGGCGGTCGCGGTGGCGACCATCGGCGCCCCGGCCGACACCGCCCACCTGCGCAGCACCCTGGCCGAGAAGGCGCGCGAGGAGCTGGAGCGCGACGGCGTCGCCGAGGTCGACCTCGGCGGCTCGCGTCCGGTGCGGGTCGGCAGGGAGCTATTCGACGACCTCGCCGAGGATCACCTGAGCGGCGAGATCGGCGGGCTCGGCCGGCCGCTGCTGATCTTCCACTCGCCGGCCGACACGGTGGTCGGGATCGACCACGCCGAGCGGATCTTCACCGCCGCGAAGCACCCGAAGAGCTTCGTCTCGCTCGGCGACGCCCATCATCTGCTGTGGGACGAGCGCGACGCCCGCTGGGTCGGCGAGCAGCTCGCGACCTGGGCCGGCCGCTACGTCGAGGGCTCGGAGGCCGCCGCCGCCGAGCCCGAGGTCGCCGAGCACCCGGAGGACGTGCCCCAGGGCCAGGTGGTGGTGACCGGCGGCGCCAAGGGCTATGCCCAGGAAATCCTCGCCCGCAAGCACCGGCTGCGCGCCGACGAGCCGCCCGAGTCCGGCGGCACCGACACCGGCCCCACCCCCTACGACCTCCTGCTCGCCGCTCTCGGGAGCTGTACGTCGATGACCTTGCGCATGTACGCCGACCGCAAGAAGTGGCCGCTGACCGGGGTGCGGGTGGTGCTCGACCACGGCAAGGTCCATGCCGAGGACTGCGCCGAGTGCGAGACCAAGGAGGGCAAGATCGACCGCATCGACCGCCGGATCGCGGTCGAGGGCGACCTCGACGCCGAACAGCGCCAGCGCCTCCTCGAGATCGCCGACAAGTGCCCGGTCCACCGCACGCTCGAGGGCGACATCGACATCGTCTCGCGTCTCGAGTAGACCCGTAGACCGCCCGCCAGGGGACACGGCGGTGTCCCCGCTTCAGGACGCGCCCACCGGCGCCCGCCGGCTTGGCCTCGCGCGCCCCCCGAATCCACGGGGACTTTCGAATGCCGGCCCGGCTGGCACGGATCGTGGGTCTCTGTGGCGTTCAAGGAGGCTCGACGATGAGACGGATCCTCACGGCAGTCGCCCTCGGGGCCATCACGATGGTCGCTCCCGCGCTCGTACCCGCCGCCGAGGCCGACGACTTGGACTTCGTCTTCGGCGCGAGCTTCCGGATCGGCGGCGCCCACTTCAACATCGGGTATTTCCCAACGGTTCACGCCCCCGTGTACTACTACCGGACGCGGGCGCCGCTCGATTACCACGGCCACCGGTGCCACGACCGGTGTTACCACCGCGGCGGCTACAGCTACCACCACGCGAGCTGCCCGCTGATCCAGCGGCACTTCCGGCACTACCGCTACGAGCCGCAGACGGTGTTCGTGCGCTACGCGCCGCGGTTCCGCGGCCACGGCCGGTACCACCACGACCGGCACGACCGCGGCCGCGACGTCCGCCACCACGACTTCGACCGCGGGCACTCCCGCCGCCACGACCACGACCGCTGGGACCGCCGGGACCGCGACCGCCGCCCCGACCACGACCGCCGCTGGGACCGCCGGGATCGCGACCGCAGGCACGACCACAGGGACCACGGCCGTGGGGTTCGCCGCGGCGACGACGACGACCGCGGCCGGCACGGCCGTCGCGACCGGGGGCGCGATCGCGGCGACCACCGCGACCGCCACGGGCACGACGACTGACGACGGCTCCGGAACAGAGGACGGCTCTCTCCTCCGTTCCTCCTCCTGGCCGGGGCGCGACCCTTCGCCCCCTTCCGCGCCCCGGCCGCCTTTTTTCCCCACCCCCTTTCCTCAGCCACGCCCCCCGCGGTTCGGGGGGGCGCCCGCCCTATAATCGACCCCCGTGAAGACTGTCGCCGCCGAGGCCGAGCCCGTCGTCCGCCCGCGGCCGGAGCACCCGATCTCGCGCAGCAGCATCTCCGAGAACACCCTCAAGGTCCTCTACCGGCTGCACAAGACGGGGTACAAGGCGTACCTGTGCGGGGGCGGCGTCCGCGACCTGCTGCTCGGCCGCCAGCCCAAGGACTTCGACGTCGTCACCGACGCCCGCCCGGAGCAGATCCGGCGGGTGTTCCGCAACTCGCGGGTGATCGGCCGCCGCTTCCGCCTGGTCCACATCTTCTTCGGCGGCGAGATCGTCGAGGTCGCGACCTTCCGCCGCGAGCCCGACCCCGAGGAGCAGGAGGGCGACGAGGACGAGGCGCTGCTGATCACCTCCGACAACACCTACGGCACCCCGCGTGAGGATGCCTTCCGCCGCGACTTCACGGTCAACGCGCTGTTCTACGACATCGGCGACTTCTCGGTGATCGACTACGTCGGCGGCCTCGCCGACCTCGACCACAAGACGATCCGCGCGATCGGCGATCCCGACGTGCGCTTCCAGGAGGACCCGGTGCGGATGCTGCGCGCCTGCGAGTTCGCGGGCCGGCTCGGCTTCCGCATCGAGCGCCGCACCCAGGAGGCGATCCACCGCCAGCGCAAGGAGCTGGACAAGGCGTCGCCGGCGCGGCTGACCGACGAACTGATCCAGCTCCTGCGCTGCGGCAGCGCCGGCCGCGCCTTCCAGTGGATGCACGACCTCGGGCTGCTCGAGGTGCTGCTGCCCGAGGCCTACGCGATGGTCGCGGCGAGCGAGCGCGGGCTCGGCGACTTCGGCCAGGTGCTGCCGGCGGTCGACGGCCTGATCACCGAGGGGCGCGAGCTGGCCGACACCGCGCTCCTCGCCGCCCTGCTGCTCCCCTCGGTGCTGTTGCGCCGGCTCGACGTCGAGGCGCTCGACCAGCGGCCGATGACCCGCACCGCGCTCGCCGAGCTGGTCGCCGAGGTGGTGGCGCCGCTGTTCCAGCGCTTCACGCTGTCGCGCGACCGCGCGACCCGGGTCGAGCGCGCGCTGACCGGCTTCCTGCGCCTTTGCGAGCCGGGCTGGGGCGCCGCCGAGCGGGTGCGCTTCGCCCGCCGGCCGTCCTTCGACGACGCCCTGACGCTGTTCGAGATCATGACCCGCGCCACCGGTGAGGGCGCCGAGGCGCTCGAGGCCTGGCGGCGCGCGGCGGAGCGGGCCGAAAAGAGCCGGCGCGACGGCGGCGGCGAGGCGGGCGAGGTGGGCGGCGAAGCGCGCGGGCGGAGCGGCCGGCGCCCCCGGCGCCGCGGCCGGCGGGGCGGGCGGAGGCGCCGCCGGGGTGGGGGAGGCTAGCCTGCGACGGCGCGCCACGGGGCGGTCCGGCCCGCGCGCCGCGCGGAGGTATCATCGCCGCCGGTCCAGCGGTTGCGATCGAGAGCGAGCGGGATGACCTGGTTCACCAGCTTCTACAAGTCCGCGGTGGGGAAGAAGGCGGTGATGGCGATCACCGGGATCGTCCTCTTCGGCTTCGTGATCGCCCACGTCGCGGGCAACCTCAAGGCCTTCGCGGGAGCCGAGGCGTTCGACGAGTACGCGGCGTTCCTGCGCGACGTCGGCTCGCCGGCGGTGCCCCACCACGCCGTGCTCTGGACGCTCCGGATCGTCCTGCTCGCCGCGGTGGCGCTGCACGTCCACGCCTCGGCGTCGCTGGTGCTGATGGCGCGGCGGGCGCGGCCGACGAGCTACAGCCGGCGCGACGTCGTCCAGCTCGACTACGCCGCGCGCACCATGCGCTGGGGCGGGGTGATCATCCTGCTCTACGTCGTCTACCACCTGCTGCACCTGACCTGGGGGACGGTACACCCCGACTTCCGGCCGCCGGAGGGCGGCAGCCATCACGCCTACTACAACCTGGTGGTCGGGCTCGCCAACCCGGTGGTCTCGGGCGTCTACGTGCTCGCCGCGATCGTGCTCGGCTTCCACCTCTACCACGGGCTGTGGAGCATGTTCCAGTCGCTGGGCTGGAACCACCCGCGCTACAACCGGTGGCGGCGCGGCTTCGCGGTGGCCTTCGCGATCGCGATCGCCCTCGGCTTCGTCGCGGTGCCGGTGGCGGTGCAGCTCGGCGTTCTCGAGCTGCCGCCGGGCGACGCCGGAGGGGTGCCGCGATGAGGCTCGACGCCAAGGTCCCGCCCGGCCCGCTGGCCGGGAAGTGGCAGGAGCGGCGCGACCACCTGCGGCTGGTCAACCCGGCGAACAAGCGGAAGTTCGAGGTGATCGTGGTCGGCTCGGGCCTGGCCGGCGGCGCCGCCGCGGCGACCCTCGCCGAGCTGGGCTACGAGGTCCGCTGTTTCTGCTACCAGGACAGCCCGCGGCGGGCGCACTCGATCGCCGCCCAGGGCGGCATCAACGCGGCCAAGAACTACCGCAACGACGGCGACAGCGTCTTCCGGCTCTTCTACGACACGATCAAGGGCGGCGACTTCCGCTCGCGCGAGGCCAACGTCCACCGGCTGGCCGAGGTCAGCGTCGAGATCATCGACCAGGCGGTCGCCCAGGGGGTGCCGTTCGCGCGCGAGTACGGCGGCCTGCTCGACAACCGCTCGTTCGGCGGCGCCCAGGTGTCGCGCACCTTCTACGCCCGCGGCCAGACCGGCCAGCAGCTCCTGCTCGGCGCCTACCAGGCGCTGGCGCGGCAGATCCACGCCGGCCGGGTGACCATGCATCCGCGCAGCGAGATGCTCGACCTGGTGGTCAACCCCGAGGACGGCCGGGCGCGCGGGATCGTGGTGCGCGACCTGGTCAGCGGCGAGGTCCGCTCCTACGCCGGCCATGCGGTGGTGCTCGCCACCGGCGGCTACAGCAACGTCTACTACCTGTCGACCAACGCCAAGGGGTGCAACGTCACCGCGATCTGGCGTGCCCACCGGCGCGGCGCCTTCTTCGCCAACCCTTGCTTCACCCAGATCCACCCGACCTGCATTCCGCAGTCGGGCGAGTACCAGTCCAAGCTCACCCTGATGAGCGAGTCGCTGCGCAACGACGGCCGGATCTGGGTGCCCAAGGAGAAGGGCGACGACCGGCCGCCGGACGAGGTCCCCGAGGCCGAGCGCGACTACTACCTCGAGCGCAGGTACCCGGCGTTCGGCAACCTGGTGCCGCGCGACGTCGCCTCGCGCAACGCCAAGGCGATGATCGACTCCGGGCACGGCGTCGGGCCGCTCGACAACGGCGTCTACCTCGACTTCGCCGGCGTGCTCGCCCGGCTCGGCCGCGAGACCATCGAGGACCGCTACGGCAACCTCTTCGAGATGTACCAGCGGATCACCGGCGAAAACCCCTACAAAGTGCCGATGCGCATCTACCCGGCGCCGCACTACACCATGGGCGGGCTGTGGGTCGACTACCACCTGATGAGCACGATCCCCGGCCTGTTCGTGATCGGCGAGGCCAACTTCTCCGACCATGGCGCCAACCGCCTGGGCGCCAGCGCCCTGATGCAGGGGCTGGCCGACGGCTACTTCGTGCTCCCGTACACGATCGGCGACGACCTCGCCGGCCGCCTGGGCGAGAAGCTCTCCACCGACACCGAGGCCTTCCGTCGGACCGAGGCCGAGGTGCGCGACCGGGTGGCGCACCTGCTCGGCGTCAACGGCTCGCGCACCGTCGACTCCTTCCACCGCGAGCTGGGCCGGATCGTCTGGGACCACTGCGGCATGTCGCGCACCGCCGAGGGCCTCGACGAGGCGCTCGGGGCGATCCGCGAGCTGCGCGAGGAGTACCGGCGCGACGTCCGGGTGGTCGGCGACGGCGAGGAGCTGAACCCGGCGCTCGAGAAGGCCGGCCGGGTGGCCGACTTCTTCGAGCTCGCCGAGCTGATGTGCATCGACGCGAAGCACCGCGAGGAGTCGGCCGGCGGCCACTTCCGCGAAGAGCACCAGACGCCCGAGGGCGAGGCGCTGCGCGACGACGAGAACTTCCAGTACGCCGCCGCCTGGGAGTGGCGTGGCGGCGCCGAGCCCGAGCTGCACAGGGAGCCGCTCGAGTTCGACGTCGTCCATCCCACTCAGCGGAGCTACAAGTGAAACTCACTCTCAGGATCTGGCGCCAGGAGGGGCCGGCGGCCCCCGGTCGACTGGTCGACTACCCGGTCGACGACGTCAGCCCCGACTACTCGTTCCTCGAGACCCTCGACGTCCTCAACGAGCGCCTGGTCGAGCGCGGAGAGCGGCCGGTGGCCTTCGACCACGACTGCCGCGAGGGGATCTGCGGCACCTGCGGCATGATGATCGACGGCGTCGCCCACGGCCCGTGGCGGCGGACCACCGTCTGCCAACTCCACATGCGCCAGTACCGCGACGGCGCCACCCTGGTCGTCGAGCCCTGGCGCGCCAGGGCGTTCCCGGTGATCCGCGACCTGGTCGTCGACCGCGCCGCCTTCGACCGCATCATCCAGGCCGGGGGCTACATCTCGGTCGGCACCGGCAGCGCGCCCGAGGCCAACCTGATGCCGGTGCCCAAGCCGGTCGCCGACGCCGCCTTCGAGGCCGCCGCCTGCATCGGCTGCGGCGCCTGCGTCGCCCAGTGCCCCAACGGTGCCGCCCAGCTCTTCACCGCCGCCAAGATCGCCCACCTCGGCCTCCTCCCCCAGGGCCAGCCCGAACGCGACCGCCGCGCCGTCGCGATGGTCGAGACCATGGAAGCCGAAGGCTTCGGCTACTGCTCCAACTTCCGCGAGTGCGAGGCGGTCTGCCCGAAGGGCATCTCGATCGACTGGATCGCGCGGATGAACCGCGACTACCTGCGGGCGAAGGTGCGGGGGGTGGAGGGGGAGTAGCACGGCGTCTCGCGGCCGGCGGCGCGATGGGCACAACCACCCAGGCCAACGTCCTTGCTGACTGAATCCAGCAAGGGGGGCTTGGGCCGGCCACGTAGAACTATACTTTGAGGAGCTATGGGCTACATACTCCGGATCGGGTTTCGTCATCTTGAAGCAATTCGCGATCAAGTTGTGGCATGTGTTGCAGCCCTGAACGCCTACGGTCATTCTTTCACTCTGGAGGATTGGTTAACTCGGGAGGCTCCAGAGTTAATACCCGCTCTCCTAGCAGTACGATTCCCGCCGGACCTGCCGACGTCTCACTCGAGAAAGGAGATCTTAAATTATGCCCTACCTCTCAATTCTATCATTCGGTCCTACGAGACCGAGATTAATACGGGCGACCCCGAGGTAATGGCCTACGGAGCGGAAACGATGATCAGCAGTTCCATGTCAGATCACTATGAGGAAGATGAGGCTGGAGCTGCTCTGGGTGGTTATTGGAATGCCGACCCCTTCCCTCTTCGTGCCGGAATGATCCTGCTTCTCGGCGCTCTCGAAGGCTTTGAACGCGGAACAATCCGAATCCTAACGGGAGCAAGTGGAGAGTCGCGTCGGAGCAGCACCGACCTGCTGAGACCACGGATAGATGATTTTCTGCGGCCGAATCGCGAATGGAAAGAGTTGGAGCGGCGGCGAAAGACCTTTTCACCTCGCTCCCGAGCGGAGGTCTTGGCCAGATTTGGTATCGTTTGGCCAGATAGCGCGTGGCGCGGCCGGATTCAGAGAGCGTGGCAAGATAGAAACCGTCTCGCGCATGGCTTTGAACCGATTCAAGTAAAGTTTTCGACTTTTCTCCAAACAGGCTACGATTGTTTCTCAGCTATGAGACACCTGGCATTACAATGCCGGGCGATCCACCACATAGACCTCTGATCTGCGCTCGTAGTCGTTCAGCAACAGCGGGCGGCGGGAGGCCAGCGAAAGTAGCGGCTGCTCCGAGAGGACGGCCACCTCTGGTTGTATAGCCTGACCGCGGCGGCGAGGATTGTGTCCGGCGGCCTCACGCGTCCGCCTCGACCATCTCGATGCGCACCCTCTTGCCGAGCACCCGCGCCGCCTTCTCGATCGTCAGGAGCGTGACCGACGGCACCGTCGGATCGAGCAGTCGGTCGAGCGACGATCGGCTCGTGCCCATCCGTCGCGCCATGGCGGCCTTGGAGAGGTCTCGTTGCTTCATCGCCTGGGAGATCTGATAGGCGAGGACCCGCTTCGAGGCGACCGCTTCGGCATCGTCGAGCAGGCCCTCCTCGCGCAGGAAGTCGTCGAAGTCACTCCCCAGGTGCTTGGTGTTCATCCTCAGCCTCCTCGTCGCAGTTCGGCGGCTCGACGCTTGGCGAGCGCCAAGTCGTCCTGGGGCGTCTTCTGGCTCTTCTTGATGAAGCCGTGGACCAGCGCCATCACGCCTCCGTCGGCAAAGAAGATCACCCGTGCGATCCTGTCATGCAGTCGGCTGCGCACCTCCCACAGTCCGCCGCCGAGGCTACGCACCAGCGGCATTCCGAGTAGCCATCCGTACTGGACGGTCTTGATGTCCTCACCGATCACCTTCCGAGCCTCGCGGTCCAGTCCGCGCAGCCACTCCCGGACGGGCTCCCAACCCGAGGCGGTCCGGTAGAAGACCACCTGGAGCTTCGGCCCGTGGGATTGCACCATTATAGGTGCACTGGGCGATCGCTGGGTGCGTAGGGCGAGGAACTTCCGAGGCCTGGGTCAGAAGGGCTCATCAGAGGCGAAGACGAGCGACCAGTCGATGCTGACGCCTGGAACCGCGCGCGGCGAGGCGGTGCCTTCGGCCTTGGCGGTCGTAGGGGCCGCGTAACGGCCGGTAGACGCGTCGAGCCGATGGATGGTCAGCCGCCGGCCGTCGGGATCGAGCACCCAGTACTCCGCCACGCCGTGGCGCTTGTAGAGATCGCGTTTCTGCAGGCGATCGCGGGCCGCGGTGGCGGGGGAGAGGACCTCGATGATCCAGTCGGGCGCACCGCGGCAGCCGGCCGCGTCCAGCTTGGCCGGATCACAAATCACCGCGATGTCGGGCTGGACCACGGTGTCGACCTCGGCGTCGGCTTCCGCACCCCGTGGGAGGCGGACGTCGAAAGGCGCGACGTACACCCGGCAGGGGCCGCCCGGGAGCTGGGGCGCGATCTGCGCGACCAGGCCAACCATGGCTTCCTGATGGCGCCGCGAGGGCGCCGGGCTCATCGCGAAGGCCTCGCCGTCGATCAGCTCCCAGCGCTCGTCGCCGCTCCAGCGGACGTAGTCGCCGTAGGTGAATCGCGGCTCGGAGGGGTCGTGGCGGAGCAATGGGTGCCTCGCTGCCAGAGGGCGAGGTCAGTCTAACAGGGCGGTCGGCCGCGGTTCTTTCTGCGATAGCATGTCGGGCGTGCGGTTCGAGTGGACAAAGGCGGTCGACGAGCTGCGGCCCGAAATGCAAGCGCTCGGACTTCGGGGAGCCGGTCCGCGGCAAGTATGCGGCAAGGATCGCCGAGGCCCTCTACTGGAGACCGAGAACATGGCTGCCACAGTTGCCGAGCTGACCCCCGCCGAGCTGCGCGCCCTGATCGCCGAGGTGGTCGACGAGAGGCTCGTCGAGCTGCTGGGCGATCCGGACGAGGGCCTGGAGCTGCGGCCCGAATTCGTCCAGCTCATCCAGGAACGCGTGAGCCGGTACCGCAAGGAGGCGAAGACAGTCTCATTGAGCGAGGCTTTCGGCGCTATCCAGCGGAGTTGATCCTCGTCGGCTCATTCCCCCAGCCGGCCGCCGGCGATCTTGTAGATGTGTCGGCGGTGCGCGATCGCGTGCACCACCACGAGCCGGCGCTCTTCGTCCCGGCCGAGGACCAGTCGCCAGTCACCGACTCTCAGCTTGAACAACCCGGCCAGTTCATCGCGCAACGGGTCCAGCCTCACCTGGTCTGCACGCTCCGCCAGCCATTCGAGTTTCTTGCGCACCCGGTGTCTGACGGCCGCATCGAGCCCCCGCAGATCATCGAGGGCCTGTTCGTCGAAGGCCACCTCCCACGGCGGAGGTGCCGGCGCCGCGGGCTCGTCAGGTTTCATCGCTAGGAATCCGAGTCTACCGCCGACCCGGGAAAGACCCTCCGGGCGCGGCCGGGAGCGGGTCGAGGAGGGGCCGGGCCGGTCGGAGCTGGCGCAGGAACTCCTCGCCCGGCAGACACTGGATGCCGTCGATCAACAGCCGCTCGTTGCCGCGGTAGAGGAGCGCCGTCGTACATTCCGGATAGTCGCTGGCGAAGGCTCTGAGGCCGTTGAGGTCGCGCGGGCGGATCCGGCCCGAGTTCTTCACTTCGAGTGCCCAGAACCCGCCGGCGCCGTAGACGACGAAGTCGACTTCGTTGCCCTCCGCGGTGCGCCAGAAGTAGAGGCGGCCGTCGAATCCCGAGTAGGCGATCCAGGCTCGCAGGTGCTGGGCTACGAGTCCCTCGAAGGCAGCGCCGTCGATCTCCTCACGGCGGTCGAGAGGACCTCGGGGCCGCAGGGTGCGGAAGACGCCGCAGTCGAACAGATAGAGCTTGGGGTGGGCGGTGGTCTTGCGCCGTGCCCGGCGGGTGAAGACGGGGAGGCGGAAGGCGAGCAGCAGGTCTTCGAGCACCTCGACGTAGCTCGCCACCGTCCGGCGCTGGACCTCGCACTCGCGGGCGACGTCGGAGACGTTGAGCACCGACGCGTGGGAGGAGCTCACCGCCTCGAGGAAGCGGGCAAAGTCGCCGACGTCGCGCGCGAAGCCTTCGAAACGGATCTCCTCGTCGAGGTAGAGATTGGCGTAGGCGTCGAGGACCTTGCGCGGCTCGGCCGCGGCGACCACCAGCGGGACCAGGTCGATCGACAGGGCGCGCTCGAAATCGAAGTCCGGCAGCTTGGCCGCCATGAAGGGGTGCAGGGTCTCGCGGACGGCGCGTCCGGCCAGCAGATCCACGCCGCCCCCGGCGGAGCTTACGGGCGCTCGAGCCGGTGAGGGCGAAGCGGTGCCCCCGGTCGCGCTCGATGAGGGCGTGGACCACCGGCAGCAGCTCCGGCACGCGCTGGATCTCGTCGATGACCACCGTCCGCTCAGGAGGCTGGGAGGCCACCAGCTCCCGCAACCGCTCGGGACGGGCCTTCAGCTCACGGTAGCGATCGGGCAGCAGCAGGTCGAGGTAGAGGGCGTCGGGGAAGACTTCGCGCAGTGGCCGCGGGCGCTGGCGGTGCCGCCCGCCGCGGGAGAGCTGCGTCTGGCGCTCGACGAGCGGGCGCAGATGCAGTGGACCCATCCGATCTCCGGGGTGCCCGTGCGCTTCGGGCCCTCAAGCGGCGCTCGAGGAATGCTCGCGCGAAGCGCCAGCGGCGGGCGACCGTCGATTCGCTGATCTCGTG
>Ga0302046_10002454_pt1 | contig 17236 bp, 19 predicted proteins | sample RVTome_11_FD_200261 | JGI IMG/M metagenome (GOLD analysis project Ga0302046, IMG submission 200261) | Soil microbial communities from uranium-contaminated site in the Upper Colorado River Basin, Wyoming, United States - RVT147D111 (version 2) ...
GAACGCGATGCACGACGTCGGCGTGACGATACTCATGGGCACCGATGCGCCGCAGCTTTACAGCGTGCCGGGCTTCTCGCTCTACCGCGAGCTGCCGTTGATGGTCGATGCCGGGATGACGCCGTATGAGGTGCTGCGCACGGGCACGGTCGACGTCGCGAGGCATTTGGGGATCGAGGATCAGGCGGGGACGATCGCCGAAGGCAAGCATGCCGACCTGCTGCTGCTCGAGGGGAATCCGCTCGAGGATGTTCGGGCGGTCGCGCGGAATGCCGGCGTGATGGTTGATGGGCGATGGTTGGCGACGGAGGTGATTCGGCAGAGGTTGGAGAGGATCGCGGGGAACGGAGGGGCGTGAACCCGAATAAGCGTGGGACCGCGGACTCCCCCCACGCTGAAGTGCCTGCGCTAGGCGGCGACGTCGACGAACTCGACGCTCGATGACGGTGCAGGGATCGGCTGGCCGTCTTCCTTCAATCCCTCCACATGAAACTCGACGGCTTCCTGGATCAGGCGCACCACGTCCTCGCGGCTTCCTGCAACAGCCACGCAAACGGGCAGATCCGGAACGTAGGCTCCAAAGCCCGATTCGCTTTCTTCGATAACTACGGCGTAGCGCATATTGACTCCTCAATCCCGACCGTTCAGGCATCCAGCGCCTGAAGCTTCTCCAGCGTGTCCGGATACTTGCGAACCATGAGTATCAACGCAGCCGCTTGGGCGTTCGGACGCGCTCGCCCTTGCTCCCAGTTCTCGAGCGTGCGGGTGGAAACGCGCAAGCGTCGCGCGAACACGGCCCGCGACACGCGCAGTCGCTCGCGCGTCTCGCGAATCTCACGGGCATCGATCGTCAAAGGCGGGTGTTCTGCAACCGCATGCGTACGGAGCGTGACTTTCCCTTCACGCTGACCTCGCAGCGCGTCGATGCCCTCCATCAATTCGTCGAATAGACGGCGCTTCCCCGTCACGCGCCCTCCTTTCGTGCCCGGAGCCCTTCGCGAATTGCGTTTTTCAGTAGTCGACATTGCTCCGCCGTCAAATCCTCGGTCTCGCCCTTGTCATAGATCGTGCAGAGATAGATTTGGCGCTCCGCTGCCAAGACGTAGTAGACAACACGTAAGCCGCCTCTTCTTCCCTTACCCGCCGCCGATCACTCCAACGAAACTTTCGGAACCCGCCGGTACCCGACATGACAGGCCCTTGTTCCGGCTGCCGCAATAGTGCCTGTTGCATGGCCCGATACGCCTCATCATCGAGATACTTCGGCAGCAGGCGCGTGAACAGCGGTGTCTCGAAGAAAATGAATCGCACATCTACTATACGCAAATTGCGTATGCCTTCAAGCGTTGGGTTACCAACTTTCAGGCAGTCAGATGCGGCGGGAAAGATAGAAAACCGGGCGTTACTAAGAGGTTCCGGCACCGGCGTGGGCCAAGACCCGCAGCCTGGAGCCGGATACACGGGGCTATCTCGGCAGTATCGACCGTGGGAGCGGCGATGTCGAACCGCGTTATCTCGATTACTTGGGGTCCCGGTATTTTCAATGAATCTATGAATAACGGTTCGACGCCTAGACGGAGAGCATCCGCCTGATTGAACGCAGGAGACGCAGGTCCCGCGATTTCGAGCCGATCCATCCCCGCTTTACCCAATAGCCCACGACTACGTTCGGAGGCCGTTCGTGGTAAGGGATCTTGTTGAAGTCGAACAGAACCACCTTGTGCCGGCCGCGGGACCCTCTGGCGACCAGGATATTGTTCGAGTGCAAGTCCAGATCGTAGACGGACGCGTCATGGGCGGCAGAAACGATCCGACCGAGCTGCGCATAGATTCGCCGCCGCTCGCGCTCACCGGCGCCGCTGGCGAAATCCGTGATCGGAACACCGACGATCAGCTCCTGGATCAGGATCTGGCGCGGCCCATCGTCGACCATGGCCACGGGCCTGGCAATGTTCGCGCGCAGACCGGGTGCAGAGTAGAGGCGACAGTTTCGGTCGAACTCGAATCGGGCAAGCGGCACTGCGTGGCGCGAAGCGTGCTTGAGGACGGCGTGACACTTGAAGTGCTTCACCGCCAGCGCTTCGAAGCCGCGCCTCGCCTTCCATGCGGTGCATCGACTACCGTCGCCGAGCGGACCGACAATCTCGATTCCTTCCAGCCAGGCGAGCAAACGTGGCGCCCCTTTGATTCCGCGAGCCGCGCTCCCACGGGCGGAGACGCTACTGAGGATTACTGACCGTGCCGCGTTGGCCTGGTTCAAGAAGTTGGCGCGGGGGGGCGTGGATGCCGGTTCCGCCTCGCGGGAAAGTGGGTGCTCAGCGGCGCCGGCGGCGGAGCCCTGCGAACAAAGCCCAGAGCAGGTGCACGAGCAGATACCCGGCGAGCGCGGCGCTTACGGCCAGCGTGAGCACGCCGATCAGGAGCGGCGGGCCGATCGACGTCGTCCAATCGACCAGCGTGGGGATCCACTCGGTCACCTCGAGCGCACGTGCCGCGGCCTCCTCCGATTCCGCGACGTCGGCCAATGCTTCCGCTTGCTCCGCGCCTGCAACTTCGTCCGCGACACGGCCGGTCAACACCAAGCCGATCCTGAAAGCCGCCAAGTAGACGAACGGCAGTATGAACGGATTCGTGATCAGCGTGCTGCCGGCGGCGACGGCGATGTTCGCCCGCAGCACGATCGCCCCGAGGATCGCAAAAACAATCTGCGCGACGGGCGTGAGTATGCCGAAAAACACACCGAGCGCGACGCCTCGCGCAACGGCGTCCCGGTTCCACGCCCACAGCGCATGATCACCCGCCCGGTGATGAAACGGCCTCAAGAATGGATAGCGCTCGATGTGCGCGAGGTTCTTGAGGTATTCGATCCAACGATTCTTGCTCATTACTATTCCAGCCATGGCGCAGGCCGAGCGAGCAAGGCTCGGTCGAGACGCGCCACTGCTTGCGTGGCGAGCCGCCTCGTGCAGAGATCGGGATTTCGCCGTGGGCCCGGAGAACGACTGAATGTGGAATTGTGCCTGACAGACGCGCCGTTCCGCCATCTCACACGGCCCGCGCTCCGGGATCGCAGCGGCGATAGAGGCCGGATTCCGATTCCCTCCCGTTACTTGACGCCATAGATTGACACAGGGCCAGGCGAAGGCTACTACGCATACTGGCATGGCTCATGCATCGGCCTAACTATGCAAAGCCGCACGATTCTGGTCTTGCTCGCCGCAGCTACCCTGTGGTCCTGCGAGCCGCCCATGAGGGTCACGGGCTCGGCGAGAGTCATCGACGGAGACTCGCTCGAGATCGGCGCGACGTCGATTAGATTGCACGCGATCGACGCGCCGGAGGCGCTGCAGTTCTGCGGCCGAGGCGGCACGAGCTGGCGTTGCGGCGCAGCGGCGACCGCCAAGCTTAAGGAGCTGGTCGACGGGCACATCCTCGACTGCACGCAGAGGGACCTCGACGCCTACGGCAGGACCGTCGCCGCCTGCACCAACGGCTCGGCGGATCTCGGCGCCGAGATGGTGCTCGCAGGGCTCGCGCTCGCTTACCGGCAGTACGGCGATGACTACGCGGATGAAGAGGCCCAGGCGCAGGCCGCCCGCCGCGGAATCTGGGCGGGCGAATTCACGCCGCCTTGGGAGTGGCGCAGAAATCCGCAGTCGGATTCAGGATTGACCGAGCCTGATAGGCCCGTCGTGAACGGCGACTGCCTGATCAAGGGCAACATCAATCGCCGAGGCGAGCGCATTTATCACGTCCCCGGGTCGAGCTCATACGATGAGACGATCATCGATGAATCGCGAGGTGAACGCTGGTTCTGCTCGGAGGCGGAAGCGCAGAGTGCGGGGTGGCGAGCGCCGCGGGGGTGAGTGGGGAAGCGGGGGGCCGGCGTTCCAAAGTTCTTGCTTGCCGTCAGCGCACGGTGCGGGCTCATCCGCCATTACAACAAGGTCCCAAAAACACTCCCGCCGTTGTGCCGGCAGGGAAAGTCTCGTATAAGCTAACAAAGCTGGGTCGTGTGTCGGAGGTCATCCAATGAATAACGTCAAGACGCGGTGCCTGCTCTCAGCGATTCTCACGACGTGCCTCACTTGGGCATCGTCCCTCGGGGCTCAGGATTCGGTCGTGCAGATCATCCAGACCAACTGGGCCGGCAGCAACGCACACATCATCGATCCCGCGACCAATAAGGTCGTCGACGTCATCGAGGGCGTGCCGAAAGCCCATGCGGCCGTGAATCACCCGGACGGAACGTACTTCTACTTCGCCAACGAGCACGACGATCACGTCGACGTCGTCGACACCGAGACGCACCGGGTCGTCAAACGCATCCCCTTGATCGACCGGCCGAACAAGCTCGTGATCAACGAGAGCCACAACAAGCTCTACGTCGGCATCCGGGACTCGGCCTATCTGCAGGTGATCGACCTCGACACCCACGAGGTCGTCAAGACCCTCCCGGTGCACGCCGGCATCCACAACGTCTACGTGACGAAGGACGATGAGTACGTGATCGCGGGGCTCGGCAAGAACCCCGACACGCTGGATGAGCCGACGATCCAGGTCATCGACGCCGAGACCGACGAGATCGCGTTCAGCATCGCGCTGGACGGCCACCGCGTGCGCCCGATGGCCATCGAGTCCAACACCGACGGCTCGCCGAGGCGGATATTCGCGCAAGCGACGCGCTTGAACGGCTTTTACGTCGTCGACTGGGCGCAGCGCAAAGCCGTCGACTTCATCAGCCCGCCCCCGCTGCCGGTCTCGCGGCAGAACTTCGACGGCGTACAGGAGGGCACGGGCCACGGGCTCCTCGTGCTGCCCGATCAGTCGGCACTCTGGTATGCGAGCCGCCTGGACAGCCGGGTCTACGCCTGGTCCCTGCCCGATCTCGAATTCATGGGCGGTATCGAGGTCGGACCGTCGCCGCAGTGGCTCACGGCGACGCCGGACGGCCAGACGATCTACGTCAGCATGGTGGGGTCGATGGAAACCGTCGCCGTGAACACCCAAACCCACGAGATCGTCGCGCGGATCCCGGTGGGCTTCGGACCGAAGCGCAACTCCACGCACGTCCTTCCGGCCACGGCAGCACGATGAGCGCCCGGGATCGGATGCCGCGCGGCATCTGCCGCGCCGCGCTATGCGGCGTGGCGGGTGTGGCGCTCGTGGCGTTCGGCCGGACCGCGGACGCGCAGGGGCTCGACTTCGACTTCTACCGGCAGAACGTCGAGCCGATGTTCTACCGCTCGCGCGGGGACTTCCTGCCCCCCGATCCGGGGGAACCTGCGTGCGTCATGTGTCATACGTGGCAGGCCAACACGCCGCTCATGCTGCAGTCGCTCGAGGAGAACGCCGACGGCAGCGTGTACTGGACCGAGGCGCAGTCGCGCCGGAACTTCGAGGCCGTGTCGAGGCTCGTGTCGCCCGGTGACCCCGACAACAGCCGCTTGCTGCGGACACCGCTGAGCTCGCAAGCCGGCGGCAGCCCGCTCCATACCGGCGGAAAAGTCTGGGACTCGCAAGACGATCCGGAGTGGCAGACACTCGCCGCGTGGGTGCGCACGGGCACGCCCACGGCGGCTGAGCCTGCGACCGAGGTGGACTTCGAGTTCTTCAGGGCGTGCGTGCACCCGGTCTTCTTCCTGGTTACGCCCGGGGGCCTCGCGTGCGTGAGCTGCCACAACGCCGAGTTCACCCAGACGGATCCACAGGAATCCTGGCGCAACGTGCAACGCCTGATCGAGCCGGGCAACCCGACCCGGAGCCGCCTGCTCATGCATCCCCTGCATCCCGACGGCGGGGGCGACTACGTGCACAACGGCGTCCGGCGGTGGCGCACGCAGGACGATCCCGAATGGCAGATGCTGGCTGCATGGATCAACGGAGAAAGAACCGGCGCAAGCTGCGGGCTCTGAGGATTGGTCTGGCGGCCGCTGGGCTCGTGGCGCTGGCGGCCTGCGGGCCGCTGCGCTTCGTCGACGTGCCTGCGGAAACCCAGACCAGCCGTATCGACCACCTCGTCATCCATTTCACGGGTGAGAACTACGCCGAGTCGATGCGTCTGCTGACGCAGCGCACCGAGGCCCCGGTCAGCGCACACTACCTCGTGCCGGCGCCCGGCGATCCCGCCTACCCGCGGCGACGACTGCGCGTGCACCGCCTCGTCGACGAGCGCCAGCGGGCCTGGCACGCCGGCGAGAGCTACTGGGACGACGCGACGGAGCTGAATGCGCGCTCCATCGGCATTGAGATCGTCAATGAGTCGCGCTGCCTCGACATCGATCCCGACCTCGAGCCGAATACGCCCGAGAATCAGCGCTGCGTCTTTCGCGACTTCGATCCCGAGCAGATCGAGCTCGTCATCGCACTGGCACGCGACATACTGGATCGCTATCCCGAGATGGATCCGGAAGACGTCGTCGGGCACGCCGATATCGCCCCCGAGCGCAGAGTGGATCCGGGGCCGACGTTTCCATCCGCAAACCCGGTTCGTGCTGCGGGCGTTCCAGACGCACTACAGGCCGTCGAATTGGTCCGGGCAACCGGATGCGGAGACGGCCGCCATCCTGTTTGCGCTCATCGAGAAGTACCGGCCGGACGTGTTATCGGAGGACCTCGAGCTGGCCGAGGCTTCCGCTGAAACATCGGAATGAATCCAAGTCGCATTTGCGCCTGGACAGCAGACGCTTTCCGCGAAGATCCAGTATCCGTATAGTTCTAACCGTACTCGATCCGGAGCGGACACCATAACAAAGCCGCTGGCCTGCTAAGCACAGACGCGGCCGTCCGGAATCGAGCGCGACAGAGGGGGAAAGCGCCCGCGTGGCCGTTCGCGAGAGGCTCGAGGAACAACTGGGAAAGGCGCACATCGCTGCGGTCGCATTCCTCGCGGTATTGGCAAGCGGTCCGGTACACGCGCCGGCGGCCGCGTATCTCAGCTCGAAACCGACCGCTGCGGTGCCCGCGGTCGGGAACATTGACGTTCCGCCCTCGGGGAAGAGCTCGAGCGATGCCGAAACCGCGCGGGCGTTCGACCGCCGGCGCTACCAACGGGACCTCGAGGCGATGCGGACCTACCGGCCGGGGTATCCGTTCTGGCACCACGTCTTCACCGTCTCGAATGGCCGGGTTGCTTTCGGCAGCGCCGCCGACGGACGGCTACTCGCGACGTTCCCGGTCAAAGGCGACTGGACGCGGGAGGCTCACTGGGAGGAGAGCTCGATCGCCGAGCTGCTCTCTGGTCGGCCGTTGCACGGTGGGCTCGCCGCGTTCGCCGAGCTGCTCTCCGGTCGGCGGTTGGACGGTGGGCGCGCAGAGCGACGCGAGGAAACGGTGCGTCTGCTCGAGCGGGCAGCCGGTCCAGTCCTTTATCACGAGACGCGCGGATCGTTCGTCGCGAAGGGCGCGGAGCGATACGGCGACTTCCTTGCCGAATGGGGCACGATCTTCGAGCGGTTCGGCGTGCCGGCCGAGATCGGTCTCGCCCAGGGCCTCGTCGAATCGGGCCTGAGGGGCCGGGTCCGTTCCGAGGCGCAGGCCATCGGCTTCTGCCAATGGCTGCCGCAGAACTGGGCGCGGCTTCAGCAGCTCTCCCCGGTCGTGATCGAGGCCTACAACCAGACGACGCAGGTGCCTTACTGCGCAGCGCACCTCACGGTCCTCGCGACCAAGTACGGCAGCTTTATCCCCGCCCTGTCCGAGCACCACGCCGGCGGCGTGAACGTTGGCAGAACGATCATCAACGGCCAGTTCGCCGGCGGGGACGACATTCGCGAACGCTACTTTCTCGGCGCCGAGCTCACCCTGCTCGTGAGGCAGATGCGCCCGCCCGGGTATCGCAAGGTCGTCGGCGGCTACGGCCCGCGCTCTTTCCGGTACGCCGAGATGGTCTTCGGCAACACGTCCACGGTCGCCGGACGGCAAGCCGCGACACCGCAAGAACGGATCTTCGCGATGCGTCCGGACCGCTCGATTCCGCTCGAGGAGATCGCGCGCCGGACGGGTCTGTCGGTCGATGAGGTTCGCCGCTTCAATCCGGCTCTGATCCAAAGGGTCCCGGCCGGTGCGAATCTGTACTTGCCGTTCCACGTGGACGATTTCGGAGATGACACGGCCTTCTGGCATCGTGCACCCAATCCTGAGTACGCGACCGTGCTGCGTGAGTTCCTGCGCCTCGAGGAGCGCTACGCGGTCGAGGACTGGAATGACGGCTCCGTGTTGGAGACATTACGTGCGTTCGAGGCCCGTTTCCGCGAAACCGGTACCGAAGAAGGCATGGTCATGGCGATCGTGATCGGCTACGTGATAGACGAGCTCGCCGAGGGCTTGCGGATGCAGATCCTGACCGATTTCCGCAGCAGCGACCGCGTGCTTCGTCTGCTCGAGCAGGGCGTTCGCGAACGGGAGGCGCTGCTCCCGGCAGCGGAGGACCGCAGCGGGTGGGCACGTCGCAACGCCCTGCTGACGGCAGCGAGCCTGAGCCGGCGGTAGTCGGTGCCTGGCTACCGCTCATCGCAGGAGAGGCTGCCACAATGGGATGCCCAAACGGCGACACCGACTATTGCAGGCTGTTGAGGAAATTCCGCAGCCCTTCGAGGTAGCGCCCACCGCTGTCGAAGGGAGCTTCGTTGTGGGAGCCGCGTAGCTCGAGGAACGTGCGCGGCTCGCCGGTGGCCGCGAAGATGGCCTCGCCGTGGTGGAAGGGGATGATCTCGTCTTCGCGGCTGTGTACGATCAGCACCGGACATCGGGCTTCACGGACATACTCGCGTGTGTCGTATTGGAATCGGCTGAGGTAGCGGGCGGGAATGAAGCGATAGAGCTCGCTCGCGATGTCGGGCACGGAGGTGAACGCCGACTCGACGATCAACCCCGCCGGTCGATGTGTCCCGGCGAGTCTCGCTGCGACCGATCCGCCCAGCGAACGGCCGAAAACCACGATGTCGTCGGGACGCACGCCGCGCTCGCCGGTCAGATATGCCCAGGCGGCCTCGGCGTCTAGATAGGTGCCTGCTTCCGTGGGCCGGCCGTCGCTCTGGCCGTAGCCGCGGTAATCGATGATCAGCACGGAAAGGCCGAGCGCTCGGAACTGGCGGATAGACCCGAGCCGGTGGGAGATATTACCGGCATTGCCGTGAAAGAAGAGCAACACATTCGGCCCCTCACCCGGCACGAACCATCCATGCAAGCGCGTGCCGTCGGACGCGTTCAGCTCGACATCCTCGTACGGCATGTCCACGTCCTCCGGCGTCATGACCAGCGTTCGTCCGGGCACGTAGGGCAAATAGAGCAGACGGTGCTGGCTCAGATAGATGAGCCCGACGAACAGCGCATAACCGACGCCGGCGACGAGGAGGAGCTTCAACATGACCGCATCTTAGCGGATCACGAAACGGCGCCACCTCTCCTGAGGCTCTCGCCCGCGAATTGCAGTTGCGGGCAGCGTTGGCCTATCCCGACCGGACCGAATTGGGCGAGATAACAGACGGAAGATCTGCTGCTGCTCGGCGCCACGTCGCTGGGCGGAGCCCGTCCGAAGGCTGTCGTCGAGGACGACGATGCGCGAGCTTTTCCGCCGGATGGTCTTCAACGCCGCGATCTCGAATCTCGACGATCATCCGCGCAATCACGCCATCCTCGCGCGCGAGGAAGGCTGGCGCTTGAGCCCGGCCTATGACCTGACCCCGTTCGCCGTCGTTGCCCAGGAGAGAGCCCTGGCACTCGACTGCGGCCTGAGCAGACGCGGGGCGAACAAAGCGAACCTGCTCTCCGGCCATGGCCGCTTTATGCTGAGCCGCGAGGAAGCGACACAGCTATTCGCCGGCATCGTCGAAATCGTGCGAACCGAATGGCAACCGGCTCTGCGCCGCGCGGGCGTCAGCTCGCCCGAGTGCGAGCAGCTCAGCCGCGCGTTTCTGTGCGAAGGTCTCTTCTACGATGGCTAGTGACATCGCCAGAGCCTGACGCCTCTTCGCTGCGTCACAGTTGGGACACGGCGGCGTGCACGGCCTTCGCGACCTCGACGGCGCCGGGCGTATCGGAATGCACGCAGATCGTGTCGGCCTTGATCGGCACGTCCTTGCCGTTGATCGAGCGGATGCAGCCTTCCCGCACGACGCGCATAACCTGCGCGACCGCTTGCTCCGGCGCTACCGCAGCGTGCTCACGTGTGATGATGCAGCGGCCCTGGTCGTCGTGATCGAGATCGGCGAATACTTCCCATAGCACCGGCGTGTAACGCGTCCAGATCGTCTCGTGCAGCGTGCCGGCCGTGCCGTACATCGGCACGCCGAAAGCTGCCGCCGCCTCCGCGCAGGCAATCGCGGCATCCTCCTCGGTGAAGGCCGCCGCGTATAGCGCTCCGTGAGGCTTGACGTGATTGAGCGGCATGCCTTCGATGTCGAGGAAGGCCTTCAAGGCTCCGATCTGGTAGATGAGCGCGTCGCGCAGCTCGTCCCGGCCCATCCGCATGTAACGGCGGCCGAAACCGTCGCGGTCCGGAAAGGACGGATGTGCACCGACCTTGACGCCGTGCTGCTTCGCAAGCCGCACGGTGTCGTGCATGACCGTCGGGTCGGATGCATGGAAGCCGCAGGCGACATTGGCCGAGGTGACGAACGGCAGGATTGCGGCGTCGTCCCCGCAGCGGTAGATGCTGTAGGCCTCGCCCATGTCGCAGTTGATGTCGAGCTTGCGCATCGGATTTCTGCCGGTTCAATTCAAGATCGGGGCCGAACGGCAATTATCGAACGGAAGCATCCCGAGTGTCCAAAAAGATGGACAAGGCGATGGGGGTCAAGACGAGGACGCGGCTATGACGCGCTGCCGGCGAAATCTCCAAGGCGAGGCACGACGTTGGTATTAGGATAGTCATGGGACAGAGGAAAACACCAATGACCAAAAAACGTGAATCGATCCTGCGGCTCAGCCCGAGCTCGCCGGCATCCACGACCGGTGAGGACGAAGCGGCGGGCGCCATTCAAGCATGCTGGGCTTTCGCGCGAGGTTTACGACGCGATCGCGCGCACCGCGCGGGAAGCCGGGCTGCCGTGGGGCGGCACATGTCCGAGCACGTCGGCGTCGCGCATGCGCTCGGCGCGCGCCGGGCCACCATCGATCATCTCGATGGCACTCGTATGCGCGAGTGCAGGGAGACGGGCGGCCAGGAAACTTGATTGGTGCTTCTCCCTTGCACTCAAATGCACATCAGCTATTCTGCGCTCATCGTTGATCAATCTGTCGGCAGAGAACCAAACGCTCGCTTCCACTTCTGCCATGCCATGATGCAGAGGGGATCATGAAACACAAGGCTGTCTTCAACACGTTCTTAATCGCCGCCGCTTATCTGGCGGCTCTCGGATGCCAGCGGCCCGCAGAAGTGGAAAGGACGGCTCAAGCGACATCCGTGCCGACTGCACTCGTTCCGACGTTTCGAGTAGACCCGAACTGGCCACAGGTGCCGGCAGAATGGAGGTTGGGTGAAATCTCGAGTATCGCAATCGACGCGCACGACAACGCGTGGCTCCTTCACCGTCCCTGGACGCTCCCGCCCGAAGAAGCACATATGGCCGCATCCTACGTACTAGGGTTTGACAACGAAGGTAATTTTCTCGATGCCTGGGGAGGTCCCGGGGCTGGCTACGAGTGGCCACAGCGAGAGCATGGGATCCATATCGATCATCTGGGTTTCGTGTGGCTCGGTGGGCATCATTGCCCAGAGAGAAACGACCCGGGCCTCGAGCCGGCCTGGGATGACCAGCTACTCAAATTTACGCTCGAAGGAGCGTTTGTGATGCAGTTGGGACATAGCAACTCGAGTCGCGGCAACGCTGACAAGGAGAACCTACACGAGCCCGCAGATGCCGTCGTTTACCCGCCGACAAACGAGCTGTTTGTTGCTGACGGGTATGGGAATCACCGTGTAGCCGTGTTCGACGCCGATACAGGCGCCTTCAAGCGTATGTGGGGCGCGTTTGGCAACGTACCCGAGGACGACGACCACTGCCCCCACATCACCCTCGATGCCGTGCCGGAAGGCCCAGGACCCTCGCAGTTCGGAGTCGTTCATGCCATCCGCGTCTCCAATGATGGAATCGTGTACGTTGCCGATCGTGAGAATCGGCGCGTTCAGGTCTTTACGCTCGACGGGCAGTACCTCGACCAGATCGTCTGGGAAGATGCGCCGTTTGCTCGCAACGTCGCCTTGTCCCCGGATCCGGAGCAGCGGTTCCTCTATGTTGGCGGGGGCAATGGAATCAGGGTATTCGACCGGAACACGCTCGCGTTCCTTACTACTATCGAGGGCGAAGCTGTGATTGAAGTAACCCATCACATCGAGACCGATTCACAGGGGAACCTTTACGTCGCCGCTACGGGCTCGGGATTTCAACGGCTGATCTTTACGGGCTTGTCACCGCTCGAAGGCCAATAACGACGCGGTCAAGCTCCGCGTAGCGGATTTTGCTCTACGAGTTGTCTACTTTTCGCAAGGATAGACAGTCTACACGGGGGTGGAAGATGCAATTGAAATCCTGGGCTCTTGCCGTTGTCTTCATACTCCTAGTTATGCCGGTGCGGGCTCATCATTCCCATACGAACTACAACATGTCGGAATACGTAACCGTCGAGGGCACGGTGGTCGAGATTCATTGGGTGAATCCCCACGCGTTTGTCTACATTGAGGTCGAAGGGACGGATGGCGCTACAGACCTGTGGGCGCTTGAAGCAACCGGACCGGGTGGTTTACAGAGAAACGGTGTCGACCGAAATCTGCTCCAGGTTGGCGACACGGTTACAGCACGGTGCCATCAGCTGAGAGACGGTTCGAACGGATGTCTTCTCGGCTATATGACTGGACCGGATGGCGTCGAAAGACATTGGGACTAGCTCCGCCCGGCGCCCATAGGAGAAATGCAATGCATGCCAACTGCCGCCTCATGATCGTTGCTGTCTTGACGACCCTGGTGACACCAACGTTCGCGCAGGAGTGGGTTGAATACGTGCATCTAACTGATCGTTTCATCGTTCTGTTCCCTGACGCGCCAACCGTTCGAGAAACGACGTATGTATCGGCACACGATGTTGTATTTCCAGCCCGTGAGTATTCTGTTCGGAACAGTCGCGGTCTCTTCAGTATGATCGCAGTCGACTACACGGAAGCCGAACGAAGACACGAAGAACGGCCGGACCAGACTGACGCAAGCTCTGGCGAGCGCTTTTGGGTCATGGACGTTCGAGCTTCGGTTGCCTACGAGGCTCAGAGATGGCGAGAACAGGAAGGCGAGATAACCTACGATGGCTGGGCTGACATCAACAAGGTTGAAGGTCACCAACTACAGATTACCAACCCGGACGAGTCGCGGAGCTTCGTCGGAATATTTCTGAACGACAGCCGGCTGTACGTGCTGAATGCAACGGTTCCTAAGGGTTTCCCGGCGCCGGAGCTCTTTAGGACGTCCCTTCAGTTCCTCGATGAGAACGGCCGGCGCGTTCGCTATACCACGGACCCGAACGGTCAGAGAATCGACGCACAAGCCAGACCGCTCGACGATCCCGTCGACGGCATGACTCGGATGGTGGTCGAATAGACGTCAGCGACGCCGCTAGTCAATCGGGCACGAAACGCCGAGTCGCCTCCGGGTCGCAGTTGAACGGCGACATATCGGCTGCGGGCGAGTAAACAAACTCGCGCCTGTATCTGAAAGGTTCGGCCAGATACTCGGGATCCTCGAGGACGAACCCGACGACGAGCCTGGTACCGCCGTCCGCCGGCGCGAAACGTTCCACGATGTGTTTTTCCACGCCGGACGGTATGCCATTTTGATACGGGGACGGGTGCTCCGCGAAGTTCGTCGTGTCGACGACCAATACGTCGCCATCCCAAGTGCCCGTCGAATGGCCCTCATGAAAACGCTCTAGCTCAGGCGGATGGGCCCGACCATCCATATAGACAACGCGCTCCTGGTCCATGTACTGGCCGCGGATATGGATGATGTCGTCCGCTTCGTTGAATTCGATCTCCAGCGGATAGTTCGGGTAAACGAGCATTGCCGGCGTCGGGCGACCGATGCAACGGAGCTCGGGGTTGTCCGCGGAGCCTTCATCGTAAGCAGCCTGCGCGGCGCGCGCCGCGTCGGTCAGCACCAGCAGCTCGCTCGTCAACTCATCGAGCCCACCCGGGAAATCCCCGAGCCTGGTCGTATCGGTGAGCCAGCGCCCTTCGATCGTCGTCGCGCGCTGAATGACGGTGGCCTGCTCCGTCGGAGCGTCCGTGGAACCGTGATCGAGAGCGGTCCTGCCACCGGTGCCGTTGACTTCCAAGAGCTCGTCGAGCACGGCGTATGGCCGGCCGTCGCGCGCAGGATTCGCGGTAACGGTGACGTGGTCGCCTACCGCAAGCGTATCTCGGGTCCAGCCCCTGCGCATTAACGAGATCGTCGAAGACGTTTGGACGGTCCAGGTGAGCGGCTCGCCGTTCTCGCTCACCGTCTCGACACCGAAATAGACGTGTGGGTTACGCCACTGGAACTCGGTCACCGTGCCTTCGAGTGCTAGGACCGATTCCATGTCAAGCGCGGCTTCACTATGATGCGCGGCTACCGGAGCCACTGGAGCGAAAAAGGCCACGGCTATCGGGATCAGGATTCTGGACACGATCTCCCTACCTTTCCGGTACATAGTGTTTACTAGACATCCCAGGCGGACAAATCCGCCACCTCCTCCAATCGGCCCTAATACTCAGATGTCTCGGTTTTGCAGGAACGAGATGACTCGTACCGGGGAATGTTGTTGAGTGAGACAAGATTGAAATATCTCGAGCTATGAGCGTATGCTCATGGCTAGCCAGTGCGCCAGAGTTAGGGGGAACGATGGCGGCGAGCAACAAGGCCGTGGAGACCAGCGAGCGTGAGGCTCTGGTGCGCGCGTTCCTCGAGTGTCGAGGGCTGATCGGTCGCTTGGTCAGCCGCATTGTCAGACCGCACGACATCGAGGATATCGTTCAAGAGACCTTTATTCGCTCGTACGAGGCGGCGCGGAAACAAACTATCCGCCAGCCACGCTCCTTCATGCTCAGAACAGCGCGCAATCTCGCCCTGAACCATGTCAAGAAAGCCGACAATAGATTGACCCAATACTTAGAGGATTTGTCCGCGCCAGATGTCTACCTAGCAACCGACACACTCGAGTCGCATTTCGAATCGAGGGAGAGATTCGTGCTCTTCTGCCGAGCTGTGCGCAGGTTGCCCGTGCAGTGCCGACGTGCTTTCATCCTGAAGAAGATGTATGGGTTGAGCCAGAAGGAAATCGCCGCCCACCTCGGGATCAGGGAGAGCACCGTGGAAAAGCACATAGCTAAGGGCCTGCTCATGTGCAGCGACTACATGGAGGCAATGGGTTGCCCTATAGACCGTCAGGCTCATGATCGCAAGATCAAAACGAAGGCGAAGAGTGCTTCATGACCAATTTGGTTTACTTCCCGAGTCGGCGCAAGAGTCGGGAGCAGGCATGCTTTTGGCTGGCCCGAATCGATGCAGGATTGTCGTCTCAGGACCGCGATGCGTTGCAGGCCTGGCTTGCCGAGGATCCGGGCCACCTGCGGACATTGCTCGCGCTTGGCCGGCTCTGGGACGAGATGGACGTGCTGTCCGAGTTGTCAGAGCTCTTCCCACTCGAGCATTATAGGCCACAGCACGGCTACCGCTATCGTGCCCTCCTGGCGGCTGCCGCCGGCCTCGCGGTGCTCGCGCTCGTTGGCTGGCTGGCCTCGACGCAAGTGGGACCAGACCCCGATTCCGCACCCGTAGCCGCTGCGACGCAGCACAGCTATGAGACCGCCGTCGGAGATCAGTCCTCGGTACGTCTCGACGACGGTACGGTGGTGATCCTGAACACGAACACCTTGATCGACGTCGAGTACTCTGCAGCCGAGCGGCTCGTTTACCTGCGTCGGGGCGAGGCACACTTCGACGTGGTGAGCGATCCCACGCGACCGTTCAGCGTCCACGCCGGAAACCGTGTGGTCCGAGCGGTAGGAACCGTGTTCAACGTCCGATTGGGGTTGCATAGTGACGTGGAAGTGACTGTCGTTGAAGGCGCGGTTCGAGTCATGGTGGCACCGCCAGTATTAGGGTCCGATTACGCAACCAACGACCTCAACTTGAGGAACATCGAGAGAACAGTCAATGCAGGGGAAATCGCGATCGTCGATGAGGGCATGAGCGCAGTGCGCAGGCTCGATCCCGCCGCTATGGATGCGCATTTGGCGTGGCAACACGGCATGTTGATCTTTGAGGGAGAACCTCTTGAGGCCGTTCTGCAGGAGGTTGGGCGCTACACAACTGTGGATTTCGTCTTGACCGACCCGGGACTGCGGAACATCAGGGTCGGCGGCTACTTCGCAGCCGGTGATGTCGACGCTCTATTGGTCGCCTTGCGCGAGAACTTCCAGATCACCGCGCAGCGCTCGAACGAGCGTATTCTGCTCGGACGCGAATAGTCTCCCAGCTTGGGAAGCGCGATGCTTTTCTGCATAGCGGATTTGCAGCGTTGAGCTGTCTCCTAGTACGACGCCATGAAATCGCCTCGGTGGTTGGAGGTACAAGCTTTAGCCGTCGCGCTGTTGATTTCGAGTAGCGCGCTGGCGGACGGTTTCGTGCGCTTCGATATTCCCAGCCAGAGGGCCGATGCGGCTCTCACGGCGTTCGCGCGGCAAGCAGAGATCCCCATCTTATTTCCGTTCGACGAGGTCAGCCTTCGGACGGCGAATCGCTTGGTCGGCGAATATACCGTGGAAGACGGTTTGAAGGTGCTACTAGATGGGACCGGACTGACTGCGACAGTGAACGGTACAGGCCAGCTGACAGTGCAGATCAGCGAGCCACCACTGGAACAGAACCGACCCGTTGTGGCAACACAGCCTCGCAGCGCTTCGATCGCGCGGGCCGAGCTCTCCGAGCCGGCTATGTTGGAGGAAATCGTGATCACTGCGCGGCGCCGCGAAGAGAGCCTGCTCGAGCTGCCGCTATCCATTCAGGCCATTACCGCGGCGCAGATGGAAGTTGGCGGAATCTATTCGATCGAAGACATCACCAACTTCGTACCTAACGTCACCTTGATGGTAACGGGCCGCTCGAACTTGGGGTCAGTCATCATCAGAGGCATCGGCGGTGGCTCGCCGGAGCCGGCGATCATTTACGGAAGTGCCATGTACCTCGATGGCCACTACATGCCGGCGCGG
>Ga0302046_10002455_pt1 | contig 17232 bp, 19 predicted proteins | sample RVTome_11_FD_200261 | JGI IMG/M metagenome (GOLD analysis project Ga0302046, IMG submission 200261) | Soil microbial communities from uranium-contaminated site in the Upper Colorado River Basin, Wyoming, United States - RVT147D111 (version 2) ...
GTCGCTCGCTGCTCTGCGACAAGCGGGATACCGCTCAGACAACCGGTACCTTGTCTTTCAGTGCTTGCGCCACACGCTGAGTTTGCCCAACGAACAGTGGCGCGTTCTTGATCAGGCTCATCGCAAGCGTAACTTGATGGAGTACCAGGGTGAGTTCGACCTCGAGGAGAAGTTGCTGGATGCGCTGATCCGAACCGCCGAGCTGGTAGCAGAGCGTGTCCAAGTGAGCGCGTGAGATTCGCGTGGCAGCTGCCCCTCTTGAACGACAGCGTGTGCTGCCTGCTCGAATCGACCTCGATCGTTCGTTGATGCGAGCAAATCGCGGGGCAGGAGACCGGAACGGTAGGTTCCACAGCCTCGCCTACGCGGCCGCGCGCAGCGGCTTCACCTTCGGGCGCCGCTTCCTGCTCACGTCCCAAAGGTCGTACTGCGCCTGCAGGTTCACCCAAAGCTCGGGCTCGGTCGCAAACACTGCGGCCAAGCGCATTGCCATGTCCGGCGTCACCGGCACGCGGGCGTTGACGATCGCCGAGACGTGCTTGCGGCTCACGCCGAGCGCGTCCGCAGCCCGAGTAATCGTGACGCCCATCGGTTCCAAATAGAGCTCGCGCAGGATCTCGCCCGGATGCGAGGGATTGTGCATCCTCGCCGGCTTTTCAGTGGTAGTCGCCATAGTCCACCTCCACCGCGTGCCCTTCCTCGAACCGGAAGACCACGCGAAAATTCTCGTCCACGTCGACGGCAAAACGTCCCACCGGCTTGCCCTTGAGCGGATGCAGCCGAAGCCCGGGAGCATCCATCTGCCCGGCATGCGTCGCGACGTTGAGCATCGTCAGGATCATCCGCAGCCGCTTCTCGTGCTTCGCCTGGACCTTGCGTTTGCTACCCGTCTCGAAGAGCTCGGCAAGGCCCTTATGGCGAAAGCTCTTGATCACGCGACCGAGTGTAACCTATCCGGTGATATCAACGCAACCTAATAGGTTACGCCTGTTTCTTGGTCGGTCGATTTCGCAAATCGGTTCAGCCGCGCCCAACGTTTGGACACACGTGCGTGAGATTTGCGTGACTGAGCTATGGATCGTGGCGGGCGGTGCTGAGAACGATGCAACGGGCGCGCCGCCTCAGTACTTTGTATATCAAGATCTTACGGTGTAGTCGTCGTTTCCCGAAGACAGTGCTCTACCACGGCGGAGTTCTGGTGTCCGAAAAAACCTTTTCTAATCAGATAGATGTGTCAGTGCCCTTTTGCCAGGAATCGTTTGCGTGAATTTTACGTGACTTAGATCGCGGGAGCATCACCAGGATCACACTGCGCTTCGTGATAATGGTCCGCTTTGTTACTGGATGCTTCCCGCTCCAGCGTTACCTACAGTTACTCCATCAATTGAAACCGCCTGTTCCGGGACCACCTATAGACGAGAAAGTCCGCATCGAATGTCAGTATTCGTGGCTCGTCAAGGATTTCCGCGCTTCGAATCAAGCAGGCGTCGGCCAGGGAGATCGGCTTGTCCGCGTACTTCTTGAGCAGTGCCTCGAGATTCGCCCAATGACCGTCGATCCGTATCGATAGCTCGTAGACTCCCTTTCGGCCCAGCGCCAGTACTTCGGCCGGACCGGCGGCATGGACCTTCCTCATCAGGAAGCACGCTTCCGCGAGCACGGCTTCGGGGCACCGCAGCGGCGGCAAGCAGTCTGCGAATAGCCGCTCGGCGCGTTCATGGTCCGCATCGTCTTTCGACAATAGGGCGACCAGCGGTCCCGTGTCGAGAAGGACACCCGGGCGATTCAACGGCCGAACTCTGCCAGATGCTCTTTATTCGTGGAGAGATCCTTTGGGCCGCCAACGAACTTTCCCACGCTCTTCCCGGCGACCTCCAACGCGTTGCGCTCACGTTCAAGCTGGCGCCGAATTAGATGCAGGCCCTCGCGGACCAACTCGGACTCCGAGCGTCCGGTCGACTTCTTAAGGTCCTCGAGAACAGCTCGATCCTCCCTGCTGAGACGGGCGTGGATGTAGGTTTTCATACACGCAATGTAGCACAGTCTGAGAAAATGTGCTACAAAAGAGCTGACGCTTTCAGTTTGATCAAATAGCTTGCCTTATCTCACCAAGAGCCTATCTGGCCGGATGTCGCGGCAGTTGATCAAGTTGGAAGAGCACAAATTTGTTGGTAGATCAGCGCCTTAGAAGAGACGGCACGTCGGACTTTTAATCTGGTGCTCAGTAAGCGTAATCACAGGAATCTCCCGCGATTCCTGCCGGCTAAGCACCGGCGCGTGATTTTTGCGTAACTCAATGGTGGACGGTTGTGGTCAGTGCTGGAATCGTCGCAACGAGCGCCCAACCTCAGTTTGTTGTCGTTCAAATAGTTAGGGGGGCTTGCGTGAATTTTGCGTGACAGATTGGAATGAACGTCAGGGTTTTGCGACCGCGCCGGACAGTCGGGGCTGTTGCGGCCACTGTCTTTGGGGCTAAAAAAGGCGACGTCATATATGGTACTTAGTGCTATAGTTATGCTCCAATGTTGAGCATTGTGGATGCAGGCCTTTAAGACCAAGGCGTTCGCCAAGTGGGCGAGCGGCGAAGGTCTCGGGGACGACGCCCCTAACATCGGCGGTGGTCGAGATGGAGCAAGGCTTGATCGATGCACACTTGGGCGGCTAGGTGGTCAAGAAGCGAGTGGCGTTGCCCGGCCGCGGCAAGCGTGGCAGCATCCGAACACTGGTGGCGTTCAAGCAAGACGACAAGGCATTCTTCATCTTTGGTTTTGCAAAGAACGAACGCGCTAGTGTTAGTGACAACGAGCTCAAGGCATTGAAGCTGCTGGCGAAGGAGTTGTTAAACTATCCGGCGGTGGCTCTAAAGAGAGCGGTCGAAGCCGGGGAGCTGATCGAAATCGAGGTGAACGACGATGGCTAGGAAGAGGATCTTGGATGCCGTGCATGAGACGGCAACAGGTTTCCACGAGGCCGGCGTCATGGACACGAAGACCATGCGCGAGTTCGACGCGCTGTGTCTGCCGCCGGTCAAGAACCTGAGCGCAGCCCAGATCAAACGACTGCGCACCCGAAACAAAGCTAGCCAGGCAGTGTTCGCAGCCTACCTAAACACTAGTCCGTCCACCGTGCAGAAATGGGAGCAAGGTCAGAAGAAGCCCAACGGTCCTTCGTTGAAGCTCTTAAACCTGGTCGAGCAAAAAGGCCTGAAGGCGCTCGCCTGAACGCTTCCGAACTACGACGTGAATGCCGGTAGGATCACGGTTTATCGGCTACCCACTGATCCTCGGTGAGCGACAGCAGCGCCCCGGATGCGACGGTGTTACGCTGGGCGCACCAACGACGAAGCGCGTCTCCGTTCGCGCATCCTTCCGCTGCGCGAGTAGGAGACCTACGAGGGAGCGGGTCTGATCAAGATCACGGAAGCGCTGCTCGTGAAATCGGCGGGAGAACGCACATACGAGCGGGGATGGCCTATTTCGAGGAAGACCGGGTCGGCTCGATCGAATCGTCCGACAGAAAAACCGCGGCTACCGTTCACGGCACCGAGCCGTACCGCGTCGAGCTGCGGCATACGCACCATCGGCTCGAGGGTGCCTGTGAATATCCCGCCTCGCAAGGTATCGATTTCCGCAAGCACTGCGTCGCGCTCGCGTTGCAGGCGCGTCAAATCGACGGCGCGCGGCTACAGACGGCAAGCAATGACGACAAGATTCGCGCCTATCTCGCGCTGCAGACTCCGGAGGCGCTAAGATCTGGCGTCTCCTGCAGCCTGTGGCGGGCAGCCAGCACGGACTGAAGTACAGTCTGTTCTACGGCTATCCCGGGCGACGATTGGTCGGCTATGACAACGAGCCGGGGAAGGGTGACCATCGGCACCACGAGGGCGAGGAGTCGCCCTATCGATTCACGACGGTCGAGAAGTTGATCGAAGATTTTCTGGCGGACGTACACAGGGCGAGGAGTCGAACATGAGCAAGAAGGTCAACGTACATGTTGGCACGATGGAGGATATGGGCCGGCGTTACGTGTCTGCCTGGCGCCGGCTCGAGAACGGAGAGAAGGTCCGCGAGCGTCACCTGACCTTCGAGGATCTGCCCGGGTTGCTAAACGCGCTTACGCCGAAGCGGTTGGAGCTCCTGCGGGAAGTGCGTCGAGAGGCGGTTCCGTCCGTCCGTGTCCTGGCCGACAGGCTGGGCCGCGACTACAAACGAGTGCACGGTGATGTCGACACGCTGTCGGCCGTGGGGCTGCTCGTACGCGATGAGACTGGAATCTCGGCACCCTACGATGTCATCCAAGCAGATTTCGATCTGCGCGCCGTGGCGTGATGCTCCGAAACCGCTGCCGCGAAACGCTTGCGGTAACCTGTGGGGTGCGAATTCGTAACTAAGCACGTGGCGAAAGGTTTCAGAAACAGGCCGCTGCGCTCCAGATCGAGGAGATTCGCATCGTTCCGCGGTCGCCTTGGAAGAATCCGTACGCGGAACGCGTGATCGGCTCGATTGACGCGATTGCTCACGCCTCCCGTTTACTTTCGTTCAAAACGACCAGACCAGAGCCTGCAAACCGGCGAAAGTCGGCAGTATTCGCCGTCGCTATTGCTGCGTCGTCCTCTAAGGCAGTGGCTGCGATCATGCAATCGATCAGTGTTCCACGTCGACGCCCAGACTCATTGAACAACCGTGCTGCCACACCGGCGTCGTCTTCGGTGAAAGCTCTGCGGTGCGCGATGACTTCAGTTGCCAACTCCTCCGTCACGGTCTCAATAGGGCCGCATAACAACTCCGCCCATGCGATTGCGCTCATGCATAAGGGTTCACCGGCGCCAAGCCACTCCCGCAAACGGGAGTCTTCGGGAGAACCGGGGACAAGGGCCCTGATCAGAAAACTTGTATCGAGATGGATCACGACAGCTCAGCGCTCGAGTCGCCGCGCCGATGCACGGCGTTCGCGCTTGGCTGAGCTTTCCCAGCGTGTGGCCGCGTCCTTTGTTAGTTTTAGCGAGACCTGTAATCGATCAAGTGCATTGAGCGCGTCTCGGCCGGCGGAAGGCTGTTGTTCCGCCGCCGCTCGAATCGCGCGCCGCAACGCTTCGGATTTCGATACCTTCCAACGCCGCGCCATGGCCTCGAGCTGACGCACCGATTCGACGTCCAGCGAATAGGTGGACTTAACGGTAGTGGTGGCCATATCGCAATAGTATGGCCATACTCACAGCCCGTCAAGCCAGGTCAGCGGTCTTTCGATCGGTCACGACGACCTACGATGCGATGCGGCTGACGTCGGCGCCGCGTCTCCATCAAAATTCGTACTCGACGGAAATCGCCGTGAATCGATCGATCTTCTCCGTGCCCGGCAGCACGTCGGAGTTGTGCCGGACGCGGTAGGAGAGCACGAGGTTGACCATGCCGAAGAGCCGCGCTCTGAGCTCCGACAACGACACCGTGCTCGTGTTGGTCGCGCCGCTCTCGATGGTCAACTCATGACTGAAGCTCGTCGTGCCGTTGATTGTCCAGGCGTAGTCGAGTGCTGCGCGGACAATGGCGTCACCCTCCTTGGTGCCGTCGATGCGTTCGAGCTGGCGCGCACCGGCACCGACTTCGGCGTTGAGCTCATGGCGCTCGGTGTCTATGAATCGCCGGCCATAGCCGATGGCTTCCGAGGTGCGGTTGTCGTATGCGGAGAATTCGTCCTGTTCCCAGTCGCCGGCAACGAAAAAGTAACTGCGGTCGCCGGTCTCCCGCCGGCCTTGGTAACCGGCAGTGTAGGACTGAGCAGTAGTCACTTCGTCGCTGCGCGCTTTAACGGCGCGCGCTCTAAATTCGTGCGCCCAGGTCTCCAAGGTCCAGGTCAGCTCGAATGCCGCGTTCGCGTTGGTGCTGTCGGTGTTTCCGGACGTCGCCAGATAGCCAAGGGAAGCGCTGCCTAAGATTCCTTCCTCGTCACCGGAGGGCGCCTGGGCCAGCGCGTTCGTCGCCACCAACAGCAAGGACAGGGATACGAGCCGTCTTCGTAGCCGGCGGGTGCTGAGCGTGGAGCGCATGAGGGATACCTGCAGTTACCAGCACGGAAGGGTAACAGACTCCTTGCCCCTTGATGAAACGCCTGTTGTCGTCGAGGCGCGGATACGGGGAGGGGGTTACAATACCTGTATACGTATTCCAAGAACCGACCGGGGGACACCGTGGCTCAAGCAACGACACAGCAACTATCGGGCCCGAAAGAGTTCGGTGCGTTGAGCTTTCTCTGGCGCCTGATCGCGTCCGCCGTGCTCGTCGTCGCGACCTACAATCCGACCGGCTATTCCTACTTCCACTGGGTCAGGAACGCGCCCAGCGGAACCGGGCTGGGGCCTGAGCACTTCGTCGCCGGCATGGTGCTGGTCATCGGCTGGGTCATCCTGCTGATCGCGACGCAGCGCTCGTTGGGGACGCTGGGTCTCGCGCTCGGCGTCGCGTTACTGGGCGGTATCGTGTGGCTTTTCGTGGACATCGGCTGGCTGAGCTTGAGCTCAGTCTCGGCGATCACTTGGATCGTCCTCGTTTGCCTGTCCGTATTGCTTTCGATCGGTCTCAGCTGGTCGCACGTCTGGCGGCGGATCACCGGCCAATACGAGGTGGATGACGACGACTAAGGCGTAAACAATGAGCCTCGACCCCAACGGGTCACGAATGCTCCATCGGAGCTCGCATCTCGATATCGTTCCTCCCAACGCGACATGCACGGCATCCGTGCCGAGAATCGGTAATCGACCGTCGCCTGACAGCCCGGGGACAGCTCCGCAGCGGCCGCGCGGGCAGCGCGAACCGCGGCGGTCCGCCACGTTTGCAACCGGCTGCTAGCGGTTCTCGAGCTCTTCAGCCGCATCCTCGGTACCTTCGCGAAGCTCATCGGCGGCATCGTCGAGCCGATTGCCGAGCGTTTCGCCGCCCTCGCCGATATCCTCGACCGCCTCGTCGACTTCCTCGCCGGCGCGCTCCAAGGGGCCGGGGTCGTCGCAGGCGGCAAGAGCGCCCAGTCCAAGCAACAACAATGTCAATTTCTGCATCACCATCTCCCTGAGAAGAGGTATCAAACCGGTAACCAAAGCCAGTACCGTTATGTGGTGCAAGAGACATGCCACGCGCTGACGCTGGCGCGTAGCACGAGTTGTCATGGTTCTCGGCATCCTCTTGGATGTTTCCAGTGTCGCCGAACGGCAACACTCGGTCGCCTGGACTGGACTGTTAGCCCGGATTGAACTCCACGAGCTCGAGACGATCCCCGGACTCGGAATCGGCCTCGACGATCAGGCCGATGCCGGGCGCATAGAATTTCTGTTCCTCGGCATCGGGCTCCAGCGGCGTGAAGTCGCGCGTTTGGAGGCAGTCACCGGTACAGGCGCCGCCGGGCGCCGTCTCGGTTGCCGTGACGCTCAGAACCTCGATCACGTCCTCGGCTTCGCCGTATAGGACTTCCTGGCGGATCGTTTCGCCGGGCTCGGGCGCGAAGGGAATCAACAGGCCGGCCTTGGCGCCGTCGCGGCCGTGCTTCCACGAGCCCTCGATATCGACGAGCTCCGGCACGTCCGGATCGTCGCCCTCGAAAAGCTCGTAGTTCTGCGCGATCTCGCCGCAATACCAGACGTTGCCGTCCGTGTCCTGGGCGTACCAGTCGTCGGTGTCCTCGATGACCACGCCGTCCTCCGTGACGACGTCGTTGACGGTGACGCAGGTGATGCCGTCGATGAGCTTGGTTTCCGCGAGCACCTCGACCGTGATCGTCTCGTCCGCGCTCTCGTAGATCCACTGGTTGCCGGGAACGAGCGGAAAGTAGGGATTTGGCTCGACCGTATCGCCGATCGCCGTGGGATCGACGAAGCCGGCGGCGAACAGCATGCCGAAGGGCGGCTCGTGAGCCGTGTCATCGATGGCTTCGCAAACCGCGAGCCGCGCCTCGAAGACATCGCCGCATTCTTCCTCGTTTTCCGCGTCGGCAATCGTGACTTCTTCGAGGCATGCATCGCGAACGGCCTCGTCGGCGACGTCGGCGCATACGGCGCTGCCCTCGAAGTGGTCGTCGATCACGTCCGCGGTGCAGGCGCGCCGCAGAGCCACGGCACTCGAGGAGCAAGGCCCGATCGCAAACATCTCGTGATCCGCGTCATCTGCATGACGATGGTGCCCGCGCACCAATTCAGCGAGCGCTTGCAAGGCTTCAGAAGGATTGATCAGCGCCGGAATCAGGCCGTCGATCTTGCCGTCGGCCGCGTCGGCGGCCAGCGCCGTGAGCACCTCATCGACGGTCAAACCGGCACTCGCTGCGAGCGCCCTGATCAGAAGCCCGAGCTCTCCCGAAGCATGGTGGATGAGGTCATCGTCATCCGTATCGAGCGGCATTTGACCGTTTTGATAAAGCTCGCGGCCGACGGAGTCCTCGCCGAGCGCATCGAGGGCGCTCATCTGCGCCGCCTGGACCAGCGCTCGGATCTGGCCGCTGCTCAGTGGGCTGCCGTTGCCGTCGCTGTCGAGCTGTGCGCGGATCTGCCGAGCGATGACCGAGGTATGCAAGCTGATATTGATCCGCTGGGACGAAACGCCGGTGCCGAGCACCGCCACCGATTCGAGATTCGGCGGCGTGTCGGCAAAGTCGAGATCCTCGGCGCCGGTGCTGTCGAAGATCAGAAAAATTGCCTCTCCCGCGAGACTTCCTGAGACCGTGATTGCGAATTGGTCCTCATCGGCCACATCGCGCTGCAGCACCGCCGTACTGGCCGCTGCCATCAAGGCCGCGTGCCGGTTGGTACCGGTGTCGATGGCCGAGAGCGCCTCGAGCGTCTGCTGTGCCGTAAGGATAAAAATCGTGCCGCCGGCCACGGGGCCGTCGGATACAATGCCTTCAAGGTCGATGCTGGCCGACGGCGGCGGGATGCTCGTGCGCGGACTGTCGCTGTTGGTGCATGCCGCCAGGGCGAGGGCGAGCATGGCGGCCGCCGAAGCGGCGGCGATCTTCGTTCGTATTAATTTGTTCATTGTCCTACTCCCTGAAATTCGATGAGCTCGAGGCGCTCGCCCGAGTCCGGATCGACTTCGACAATCAGGCCGATACCCGGTGCGTAATACTTGTGCTCCTCGGCGTCAGGCTCCAACGCCGTGAAGTCGCGCGTCTGCAAGCAGTTCTCGACGCAGGCGCCGCCGGGCGCCGATTCCGTTGCCGTGATGCTCAAAATCTCGATGGCGTCCTCGGCATCGGCGTACTTGACCTCCTGGCGAATGATCTGGCCGAGCTCGGGCGCGAGCGGAATCAGCATTCCCGCCTCGGCGCCGTCCCGCCCATGCTTCCAGGAGCCCTCGACATCGACGAGCTCCGGCAGCTCCGGATCGTCGCCGTCGAAGAGCTCGTAGTTGAGCGCGATTTCACCGCAGTACCACACGTTTCCATCGACGTCCTGGGCAAACCAGTCGTCGGTATCCTCGACCACGATGTCGTCCTCAGTCACCACGTCGTTGACGGTGACACAGGTAATGCCGTCGATGAGCTTGGTCTCCTCGAGCACCTCGACGGTGACGGTCTCGTCCTCGCTCTCGTAGACCCAGCGATTGCCGGGGACGAGCGGAAAATAGGGATTGGGAGCAACACCGCCTCCGATGTCCGCGGGGTTGACGAACTCGGCCGCAAACGCCGGCCCGAAAGCCGGCTCGTGGCTCGCATCATCGAGTGCTTCACAAATTTCGAGTCGCGCGCCGAAAATTTCATGGCATTCGTCGCGGGCTTCGTCGAGCTCCTCCTCAGCAGCTTCGAAACAGGCGTCGTCGGTCGCGCTCGTGTCCAAGCACTGCGCCGTGGCGGTGAAGAAATCGTCGCGCACGTCGGCCGCACAAGCGTAGCGCAACAGTCGCGCGCTCGCGGCGCAGCCGGCTTCCTGGGCATTTGCCTGCGCAGGGATCGTCGTCGCGAGCACCGCCGCGGCGAGTGCGGCGATCACGGCTAGGATGGCGCTCGGGAACGTCGCGACGACGAACGGTAATATGTCTTTGATGGAATGTTTGTCGTTCATAGCTGACTCCATGGAGGAACTCCCAGCTAGAGACGACCAGGCCTTTGAAATCCTTCGTGTTGCGGCTAGAAACTCCAGACGAAACCGATGGACGGGATTCTCGGCAGATAGTTGAGCGTCTTGAGCTCGAGCCCGCCGCCTTCGTCTTCGTCGAGAATCTCGTATTCAATGCAGCACGGGTTGTCGCGGTCGAAGAGATTGTTGATTTCGAGGAACACCGACAGCGCGCTTCGCTCGAAAGCAAATTTTCTCGTGACGCGCATATCCACGGATTGAAAATCACCGATGCGCGCGGAGTTGAGCGAGCCGCTGCCGACGATTGGAATCGGCTCGGACTCTTCGAGGGCTACGGGCGTGGTCGGCCATCCGGACCGATAGATGAGTCCGATGCCGAAATTCCACTGCGGCGTATCCCAATTGAGGCCCGCGCTGATCGCATGGGCCTGATCCCAGCTTCTTGGAATCTGCTCGTCGCCGATGCGGTCCTCGACCCAGGAACGGCTGTAGCCGAGCCACCATGTGAGCGGATACTGAAGCTGCCGGCTCAAGAGCACCTCGAGGCCGCGGGCGCGAGCGCTCGTCGGATCGATGCGGATGCGGTCCGGCTTGAGCTCAGGCAGCAGCGCCAGCGTATCCAGGAGGTTCTCGAACCGCGGCCGAAGCCGGCTCATCTCCTTTTCATAGGCCTCGATTCGTAAGCTGAGACCGTCCTCGAAACCGTGCTCGAGGCCGATGACGAGATGATCGGCTTGCTGCGGCTCGAAGAATTCCTCGATGCCGTCCTCGACTTGCAGCTCGTTGATCGTCTGCGATTGATAAAATCGCCCTATGCTCGCGCGCAGAAAGGTGCGCTGCGCAAGGCGCAAACGCGCGCCGAGGCGCGGGCTCAAGGACTCGCTGTGCCCGGGGTCGAGCGTTTGCTTGTCCCAGCGCAGCCCGAAGTCGGTCGCCAGCAGCCGGTTGGGGCTGTAGCGAAGGCTCGCATAGGCACCATACTGGTGGCCGCGCGGCGCCAGCCTGACGGCTCGACTGCGGCTGGTTTCCGTTGCCGTGCCCGGCACGGCGAAAAGCGCGTCGAACTCCGCCTCGTCGCGATAGTCGTAGCGCGCCCGGGACCGGCTGAGGCCGGCGCCGAATTGCAGCAGCATGGATTCGCCGTGCTGCCACTGCCAGTCGGATTGCAGCGCGGTGATGCCGATATCGCGACGATCGTCGAGGTTTCCCGCGCCGACCCCGGGGTCCTCGACCGTCCCGCTGCGATGACTTTCGAGCTCGGAGCTCGCGACCAGCGTCGCCCCGGTCAGTCCGGAGCGCGGTGTATGATCGAGTCGCAGCCAGACGTAATGCTCGTCGTCGGTTGCCGAGGCCGCACGGCTGCCGTCGGCATCGGCGAGCTCGATCTCATCTCGAAAATAGAGGTAGTTCCCCGTCACTCGCAGGGTTTCGTTGATTCGATACGAAAGCTTGGTGAGGCTGTCGAGATATCGCGGCTGTCCGGCGTGACTCGAGCGAGAATCGAACAGCACGTCGAGATTGCTGCGGCGCACGGATGCGAGCCAATCGCCGTTGCCTTCGTCGAAGCGGCCCGCGCTCAACGCGGACGTATTGAAGAAGCTCAGCGCAAACTCGTGGTAGCGGTCGTCGGGCGCGTCCAGGGAGACGATGTCGACGACGCTGCTCATGCGGTCGCCGAAAGTCGCAGGAAAGCCGCCCGTGTACACGTCGATGGAGCTGACGAGACGCGGGTCGACCGTGCTGAAGATACTCTGGAACCTCTTGAGGTGAAACGGGTTGTAGAGGCGCAGCCCGTCGAACCGCACCAGAGTCTCGCCGACTTCGCCGCCGCGGACGTTGGATTGAGCGCTGACGCCGTTGGTCGCCGTGCCCGGCAATCGGGCGACTGCGCGCAGCGCGTCGTCGCCGAAATCGGGCAGGTATTCGAGATCCTCGCCGGTCAGCGAGGAGAGAGAAAAGCCGCCGCTGCGGCTCAGCTCGTATCGGCTTGCGGCAACCACGATTTCTTCCAGCGCCGCTCTCGAGGTGGCATCCACGTCGACGTAGGTGAACGTGGTCTGCTGCGCTTTGACTTCGACGTCTGCGGTGGTCTCGAAGCCATTGGCCGGATAACGCACGAGAACCCGGTAGCTGCCGGCGGCGAGGCCGGGAAAGGCGAAGCGGCCGTCGCTCCCGGTGACGGTCCTGCGGCTGCTCTGCAGCAGCGACACGGCCGCACCCGCCAGGGGTCCGCCGTCGCCACGTTCACGGGCCACTCCGGCGAGTCCGCCCGTCGCCGTGTATGCTGCAGCATCGGTGCGGTCGCGAATCACTAGGACGGCGCCGTTCGGGCCCGGCTGCGTCGTCAGGCCGAGCGGCGCGAGGATCTGCCGCAACGCCTCCGGCGGCTGCTCGGCGGTCGGCTCGACGTTGACGCGCGACCACGGCTTGATCAAGTCGCTGGAGTAGAACACCGTGAGCCCGGCGTTTTCGAGCTCGGTGATCGCCTCCTCGAGCAGCATCCCGCGCTGTAAGCCCAACGGGCCGGGCGCAGCCGTCGCATCCGCCGTCAGGCCAGCGAGAATCCAGCTCGACCCGAGCAATATCAAAGCCCTGAAGGCCATCGAGAATTCTCCGCTAGCGAGCAGCCGGAAACGTCAGACCCGGGCGCCTGCGCGTCTCTCCGTGCTCGTACATCTACCACGGCCGGGGACGGAAATCGACGAGGTGACGGGCATCTTCTGGATGCTCTGAGGATTTCTGAGTCGGCCGGCGGCGCCGGGATGCTTCACTGACCTGCGCCGGCATCCGAGGTTACGAGAATGATGCCGTCTTCCAGCAGGCTGTACTGGAAATCGGTAGTCGCGAGCATCGCATTCAGCGCCTGCAAGGGAGCCAGGTCTTGCGCGCGGCCGTGCAGCGTCACGCTGCGCGCCCGCGTCTCTGTCCGCGGTGCGTCGAAGCGAAGGTCGCGTCCCGTTTCGCGAGCCACCCAGCTCAAGAACTGAAGCAGCGACAACCCCTCGATCTCCGGCGCGCCGGCGAGGGCCTCGGCCCACCCCCATTCGGCGTCAAAAGGCGAGAACGCGTCTCTGCGCAATTCGCCGTCGATGTCGAGGCTGATCTGCTCGCCGGCGGAGCCGAGCACGGCGGCCTCCTGTCCGCTATTCTCCAGCTCGACGGCACCCTCACGAATGCGGATGCGTAGGCGTTGCGCGGAGCTCGCGACCTCAAACTGCGTGCCGATGTCGCGCACAGTGCCGAAGGGCGTGACGACTTCAAAACCCGCCGACCCTGTTGCAGGGCCGGAGTCGAGATAAATCGTGCCGGCTCTCAACGTGACGCGCCCGGCCGATTCCAGAGTGAGCTCGCCGCTCGCATGCATGCGCAAGGAGGAGCTTCCCGAGATCGACAATGCCGCACCCGAGCCTGGTCCGCTGCGAATCTGACTGCCGGCGACGATAGATCCGCCGTCACCGGCCATGGGTTGCCAGTCGGCAGCCGTCGGCGATAGCACGAAAACTTCGCCTTCCGCGATGCTCACGGTCGCAACGGCGGGCACGGAATCGAAATCGAGCACCGTAGTGAGCCCGACCGCCGCCGCGGCGGCGGCAGCGGCCATCGCGATGACCCAGCGGCGGCGCTGCCGCGCACGCAGCGCCTGATGCCAACTCGTGTGCGCGGCTGCGAACACCTGGTGGTAGGTATCCGCCGGCGGCACGGGCCTGCGGCCTGCGGCATTGATCAGTTCGCCCACCAGGTCGCGCGGGTTTTCCGCGGCGGCTCGCTCACGCATGTCTCTGTCCTCGTTGATATCGTCGTGCATTCTCATGCCCCTTCGGTATTCTCCGCGGAGTAGGGCGCAAGCTCGGCTGCGCCGCCAATGGCGTGCATCGCCTCACGGAAGGCGTTGCGGGCACGCGTCAACACCGACTCGGCGGCTTTCTGACCGACGGCGAGTCGCTCGGCAATCTCATTGACGGACAGCCCGTCGACATATTTCCATTCGAGCACGTCGCCGTAGTGTCCCGGTAGGCAATCCAGCGTCGCTTGAATCAGCCGCATCAAGTCGCGGCGGTGGAGCTGCGATTCGGGCTCTTCCGCTGCCGGCGCTGCAAGCGTATCCAAGATACTCTGTATGCTGCTGTCATCTTCAATGAGCGAGACTTGCTGCGGCTCTCGCAGCCTGCGCCTGCCGTGATCGATAATCGAGTTGCGGCAGATCTGGCACATCCAGCCGTACAGGGACGCCTCGCCACGATAGGAATCGAGTCGCTGAAACGCCTTGCAGAACGTCTCCTGGACGACCTCGTGCGCGTCGTCTTCGTTGCCGTTCAAGCGCGCCAAAGCGAATCGATAGAGCTTGGGGAAAAACCTGTCGAACAGCTCGCGAAAAGCCGCTTCATCCCCGCGCAGCAGGCGCTTGGCGACCGCAAGGTCACTATGGACTACGCTCATCGGGATTCCGGCGACGCTTCTCAGCTCCCAGCTACACAGACGTTGCGGCCAGGCAAATCCTTCGTCGACGTGACCAGATTGTCGCTCAGCTCGGCGCCGGGTTAGGTCTCATCGACGCGCAGCGCCTACTGTTGATCCCACCAATCGAGGAACTCGACGAACTCGATGGCGCCGTCGGCGTTGGCGTCGACGGTCGTGAAGCCGATGATGGCCACTTCGTCATCGACGCCGGCTTCGAGCTCGTCGAGCATCGTCTTGAACTCTTCGAGTGTGATCCGGCCGTCCCTGTCACGGTCGTTGTAGTCGAAGCTCGCCTGGAGCTCCTCGCGTCGCTGAGGGTCGTGAGGCATGTCGATGTCCTTACGCGTGATCTTCATGAGCCTGCATCGGGCTGTCTTGGTCGAGTATAGCCTCGTTTGCCCCGCGAAGGATATTTGCTCCGCTCGGCGTCTCACACGACGAATTCCACCGGCGAGCTTTCGAGTGAAGACCTTCGTAATCAGCCTAAGAACGGCCAAGAGCCGGCGCGTCGCGGCGGCACGACAGCTGGAAAAATGCGGGCTCGACTTCGAGTTTTTCGCCGCCGTGGACGGGAGCTGTTTTTCCCGATACGTCAATGGTTTCGATCGTTGGCAGTTCCGTTTGAATACGCGCCGTGATCCCTTGCCCGGAGAGCTTGGCTGCTACGCAAGTCATGTCGCACTTTGGCGGGTATGTGTGGATATGGCGCAGCCGATTGTCGTCTTGGAGGATGACTTCGAGCTCAACCCGGAGTTTCGGGACGTGATTGCCGAGCTCGAGACGCTGGTCAGCACCTTTGGCTATATCCGGCTGGAGCCGTCTGAGCGAAGGCGTTCCATGTTTAAGCGCTTACAGCCAGACTCGTACGATGTTCTCAGATTCAACGATCGCATCCTGAAGTATCTCTCCGATCCGCCCTTGTGCATGCTGGCTTATGCCATCAGCCTGGAAGCTGCCGCGTCGTTGCTCAAGGCCAGCGGCACGCTCAGCGCGCCGGTCGATAAATTTCTCCAAAGGACCTGGGAGCACGAAACGCCGATTTTCGCGCTGAGCCCGGCGATTGTCAGACATGCGGACCATGCGGCATCAAGAAAGAGCCGAAATCCGTACCTGTTGCTGAGGCGGCTGATCTACAAAGCCTTGGGGGAAGTTAGACGCTACAAGTTCGATGCGCGGCAGCTGCGACTGCTCGGATTGAGGCACGCACACGCCGATACTTTTGCTCGTCAGTTGACCTTCAATGACCAACCGAAGTGAGCTGCTCGGACCGAACACTGGAGATGTCGCTCGGTCCAACAAAAAGTGCTAAAAAGTCGCTAGGGGGCACGGCTCCGGAGCACCGCGTGCTCCGTTCACCGCGTTATTTGCATGTAAGGCGCGGAAACATATGGAGATACAAGCCATGAGACGGATCGGCACGCTTGCATCGTGCCTGCTTCTCGCGATTTCGGCTCACGCGCAGACGGAAGTGACCGTATCGGGCAGGCTCATTGACGCGCTGACACTGCAGCCGGTGCCGTTCGCTGCGGTGACGGTGCGAGCCGAGCCGGATGGCCGGACCGTGACGGGAGTTTTGTCCGATGAGAACGGCAGGTTCATCGTTTCGAGCTTGCCGGAAGGGCAATACGTTTTTAACGCGGAGTTTCTGGGATATCAACGGATTGATACCACGGTACTGATCGGGGAACTGAACAATATCTACGACCTCGGTGACATCGAATTGCAGCCCCTGGAGGGGGATCTGGAAGAAGTCGTGATCACCGGAAGACAACAGATCCTCGGGGCCACGGTTGATCGTCGTGTCTACAGCATGGAGAGCAATATTTCCGGATCTTTGGGATCGGTGCTCGACGCCATGCGAGGGTTACCTGGAGTCACGGTCGATCAGGAAGGACGAGTGCTGCTCCGCGGCAGCGACCGGGTGTCGATTCTCATTGACGGGAAGTATTCGAGTCTGACGGGCTTTGGAAACCAGTCCGGGCTCGACAGCATACCCGCGGGGAACATCGAGTCGATCGAGATCATCAACAATCCCTCAGCGGCTTACGACGCTGCGGGAATGGCCGGCATCATCAACATCGTCTATCGGAAGGACTTGGAGGAGGGATTAAATATAGATTCCGGATTGACTCTGGGCGCCGGTACTTTGACGAAGAGAAAGGATGATCTGCCCACGGATCTGGGCAGCTTTTTCGACGCGATCTACGAGACCTACTACGAGACTCAGGTGGTCAGCGTAGGCATGACGTATCAGTTTTGAATGTGCAGCGTCAGGGCGCGAGCATTGAACGCACTTTGACGCCCACTGCTAAGGCAATGCGACGCATCGTCATCCTCGGCGCCGGATTCGGCGGTCTGTTCGCTGCAAAGAGGCTCGCGGGCGTTGCGGCCCAGGTCACCATCGTCGACCGGCACAACTACCACTTGTTTCAGCCGCTGCTGTATCAGGTTGCCACGGCGGGCCTCGCGCCGTCGGATATCGCCTGGCCGATTCGTTCCATCTTGCGGCGCCAAAGGAATGCAACCGTGTTGCTCGACGAGGTATTGGACGTCGCCGTCGATCGGCATGAGGTGATTCTGAAGCGGGACTCCGTGCCGTTCGACTATCTCATCGTCGCGACGGGCTCAACGCATTCGTATTTCGGCCATGGCGACTGGGCGACGATAGCGCCCGGTTTGAAGAGCGTCGACGATGCGACGCACATCCGCCGGCGCATTCTCAC
>Ga0302046_10002456_pt1 | contig 17210 bp, 13 predicted proteins | sample RVTome_11_FD_200261 | JGI IMG/M metagenome (GOLD analysis project Ga0302046, IMG submission 200261) | Soil microbial communities from uranium-contaminated site in the Upper Colorado River Basin, Wyoming, United States - RVT147D111 (version 2) ...
AGGGTGTACAACCCATAGGTAACACCCCCAGTCGCTGCGCGACAGCCCCCTCAAGGGGGCGGTTTGGGGTGTTCTCGGCCGTACGTCGTGCAAATTGTCGTGCACCCGTTTGGACGCGCAGGAGACCGGCCTAAAACGCAAACGTGTAGGTGTACTTCACGAGCACGGTCCGGCGATCCGTCCAAGGCAACACCGGATCGAGACGACGCCGGTCCATGTTGAGCCCTTCGTTGTAGACGATCCAGAGGTCGTTGCCTTCTCTGAAGTTATACCGAAAGCGCACGTTGGCGGCGACGGCATCGGCTGTGCTGTTGTACTGGATAAACGCCTGCGTGGACACCCGGGTGTTCAGGGCCGCCTGCGTCCGCAGCCGAAAGATGTGCGCGTTGAACCCCTGGTCCCGGCTCGGGAAACGAATGAAGTTGACCTGGTACGCACCGCTCAGCTCCAGAAAACGCGAAGCATTCCACGTCGATTGCACGCCCAGGTCGAGGCGCCGGCCGTCGAAGAATTGCGCGAGGCCCCAATCGAAGTCGGCCCGGAAAAGACCGCCCGGCGGCATGTCGAAGCCGCCTTCGTGCCGGAAAAACCAGTAGCTGCCGGCAGGGACCTCGGTGCCTTCCGGGAAAAAAAGCGATTCGCGGAGGTTTTCGTAGTGCACTTCAAAATCCGCCCAGACGCCTGCGCCGGACTTCCACCCGAAGTCCGTGTCGTACTCCAGGAGCGCCGACTCGACCGAGCGATCGGGGTTGCGCCATGCAACGAAGCCGGAAAACTGCGCCGGGCTGACGGCTCGCCACGGCGTGCGCCCCTGGAGCAACCAGTCGTAGCTGACGTACCAGCCCAGCTCCGTGAAGTCGCGCCGCGTCGTGAACCCCATCTCGGGCTGGAAATCCGGGCCGCCCCACGTCGCGGTAAACCAGTAGTTGAGCCCGACGTTGCGGCGGCGATTCAACTGCACCTGGGCCAGCCCGGCCCGAACAAACCGGAAGCCCTCGGCCTCGATCACGTCGTCGTCGAACGTCTGGGACCACTTGACCGTCAGGTAATCATCGCCGAAGAGACGGACGACGGCGTCGAGGCCGTAGGCCACGTTGTAGCCGCCGTCGCCGCCGAGGCGGCTGGTGACCAGGCCGCCCGCATAGGAGTACGGGTTGAACACGCGGCGTCGCAGGCGGACCACGCCGAAGTTTTCCGACGGCAAGGCCAGCGCCGCGCGGCGCGCCGTGTGCAGGTCGAGCAACCCGACGTCCCACTCGCCGAGGCGCCCCACCAGACGCGCCCCCGCGACGATGGGAATAGCCGCGCCCTCATACAACCCGATCCGGCGGCTGTGGAACAGACGGTCGGCCCCGAAGCCGAGCGTGCCGAAGCCGAAGATGCCGGAGCGCTCCTGAAAAAATTGGCGTTTCTCCGGGAAAAAAAGCGAGAACCGGGTCAGGTTGACCTGCTGGTCGTCGGCTTCGACCTGGGCGAAATCGGTGTTGACCGTGGCGTCGAGCGTGAGGTTGCTCGTCAGGTTGTACTTGACGTCGAGGCCGAGGTCCTGCGTCACTTCGTCGTCGAGGTGATAGGCGGTGCCGGCGCCGTTGAGCCGGGCCGTCTGGCCGAGGCCTCCCAGCGCATAGGGCGTGACGTAGAGCGGCCGCTGGCTGTAGATCCCTGCCAGGACGACGTCCTGCGCCCGCGAAGGCGTGGCATACGAACGGTCCGGAGACAACGCCGGAAAGACGTGCCGCTCATTCTTCCGGGCGATGTAGCGATAGGCGATCAACCCCATGACGACCCGGCCGCCGTCATGCTGAAAGCCGAGGCTGGAATACGGAATGCGCATCTCGGCAAACCAGCCGTCGTCGTTCTGCACGGTAGCCACGTCCCAGTGCGTGTTCCAGCTGGTGTTGTTGGAGTCGCCGTCGTTCGCAAGCGCGAGATCACCCCGCACACCCGTCGGCGTCGTCCAGAACCAGCGTGCATTTTCGCGGTCGCCGAAGGTGTCCAGGATGACGCCGAAGACGTCGTCGCCGCTGAGGCGATCCCGGTAGAGCGAGTTGGCCCGGATGCCGTCCGGCACGCGGTCGTAGCACCGAGCAGCGACGTAGAGATAGGCGTCGTCGTACGCGATGCGCATCTCCGTCCGCTCGGTCATCGGGCCTTCGAACGTCGGTTCGTACTGGGTCATCGGCAGCGGCAAGACGACCTGCCAGGCAGGTTCGTCGCTCAACCCATCCACCGCCACAGGGCTCGTGAGCCGCGTAAGGAGGGTGGACGTTTCCTGCGCCATGCCAGAAGGCGCCGTGATCAACAGCAGCAGGGCGACGAGCCCCCATGACCAAACCAGCGGTTGTGTTTGCATAGCGTTATCTCGCTGATAGGCTTCGGTAATGCGAATTTTTTTGCACTTCAAGCCGAACGGACGCCTCCCCCTGTATGGCGTTCGAGGTCTTTAAAGTGATCAGCCTGCTGATTTCTTTAAGAAACGTTGATTTCGTCGAGCGCCTGGACGGCCATGGCACGCACCCTGGGATCCGGGTCGCGCAGGCTGCGGATGAGCGCGCCGACAGCCTGTGGGTCGCCCAGCTTGCCGAGGGCCCGGGCGCTCTGCGTTCGGACGGCCGGGTGTACGTCCCCCAGCCCGACGAGCAACCCGGCAAGCGCCAGCGGATGCTCCCGACGGCCCAGCGCGACCGCCGCCCATTGCCGCACCCCGGCGTCCGGATCGTCCCGGAGGGTGGCCGCCAGCGGCGCCACGACCCGGCGATCGCTCCGCTCCGCCAACACCTCGACGATCGCCCGCCGGATGGCCGGGCTCTGATCATCCAACCCGGCGATGAGCACCGGGAGGATGGCTGTTCCTCTGATTTCATTGAGGGCTTCCACAGCCGCCTGCCGGGTACGCTCGTCCGGGTCCGTCAGCAGCAGGGTGCTCAGCAGTTCAACGGCACGATCCCCTTTGATTTCCCCCAAAGCCCAGGCGGTGGCCGCCCGCAAGCCGGCCTCCTTTTCATCCAGCATCGGTACCAGGGCCTGTATCGCCCGTTCGTCTTCGATCTCCCCGAGCGCCCGCACGACCATCTCCCGGACGTACGGATCGTCGTCCGTCAAGACGCCCAGGAGCGGCGCGACGGCGCGGCGGTCTTTGATCTCCCCGAGGGCCCAGGCCGCCATGCCCCGGACGCCCGCTTCCTGATCCCTGAGCCGGCCGACCAGGGCCTCAACGGCACGGAAGGACTCTTGCTCGCCCAGGGCCCAGGCCGCCTGCTGCCGCACCTCGGGATCGGCGCTTTGCAGGGCTTCGACCATCTCCTGCACCTGGGCGGCCTTTGCATCGTCTTCCCGGATCCAGCCCAGGTGCACCGCCGCCAGCGGTACCAGCAAGCCGGCCACGAACAAGGCGGAGGTGATGCTCGCCCCCATCGTAAGCGCACGGCGATCCAGTTGCCGGTTCAGGATCGCGCGGATCCGTTCTTTCAGCGTAGATCCTCGGGCCATCGCCATCGTACCGGGCAACCTCGCACGGCCTTGCAACGAACGGGTAAGCTCCAGCAAGTGCTCGGCATAGGTCGCCGCCTTCGTCCCGGACTGCAAGACGAGATCGTCGCAAGCACGCTCTTGCTCCAGCGAGAGGCGCCGGGTAGCCATCCAGACCAGCGGATTGGGCCAGTAGAGCGCCCAGGTGAGTTGCGCGGCGAGGTGCGCGAGATAGTCCCGGCGTTTCACATGCGCCAGTTCATGGAGTAAAACGAGACGAAAACGCTCCCTCGACCAGCGCTGCGCCGCGACGGGCAAGAGGATGACCGGCCGCCAGAGACCCCACATGATCGGCATGGCAACGTGATCGCTGTACAGGAGGCGGACCCGCCGCCGGAGCCCCCACTGTTGCATCAGGCCTTGCGCCAGGCGTTGTGACGGGGCCTCGGGCACCGCATGCGCACGCCGCGTAAGCCGTCCGATATGGACGAGGTCGCCCATCAGCTTCCCGAGCAGGACGAACACCCCGACGAGCCACACACCCATGAGGACAGCCCAGGGCGATGCCGCCCGGCCCGTCTCTTCGGCGCCGCCGTGCGGCGCCGAAGAGACGGGATCTTGGCGCAAGGCCGAATCGACGGGGCTATCGGTTGAAGGCAACAAGGAGGACCCGGCTGCAGGGAGGACTGGAGATCGCGCCTCCGAGGACGGTGCCGGGGTCGCTCCCTGGCCCCCCCGGCTCAGGGAGGATCGAGACGCCACCTGCACGGGCACGGGGACGTCCATCTGCCATGCAAACAAGAGGGCGGAGATCAGCGGCATGAGCAGCAACCCGCTGAAGACCAGGCTCCAGATACCATATCGAAAGGCCGCCGACACCCGCCGGAGCAACGCCGTGGCTACCCAGGCCCCGCTCAGCAGGATCGTGGCCTTTACCAACACGCCGGTCAAGACTTCGAGGGCAACCTGTGCGTAGACTTCTTCCGCGAACCAATCCATTTTATTCCGCCTCTTCCTTGGCTTTGTCGACCCACTCGGCGATTTCGCGCAGTTCCTCTTTGGTAAGTCGCCTGGCGGACATGTCGAGCAGCGTCAGGATAGCCCGCGACGAGGAACCGCCGAAAAACGTCTTCAACAGGTGACGCATGGCCGAACGGGTAGCTTTGCCCGGAGAGAGTACCGGCGAATAGAGATACCGCCGCTGCTGCCGGCGATGCTTGACGTAGCCCTTTTCCTCCAGCACGCTGAGGATGACGCGCACCGAGTTGTAAGCCGGGTTATCGGGCATATGCCGCACTACATCCGACACACTGACTTCGCCCAGGCGATACACCACGTCCATGATCTGGGTCTCTCGACGGCTCAGGTGTGTGTAAAGCGGTTTGGTCATGATCTGCCGGTCTGTATGAGGATCTTCCTTTTTGCAAAAAAAATTGCACTTCCGTATATACACCGTGCTGTCGCTAAAGTCAATCAAATGCCATTCTTTTTACACAAGGAACGGCTACCCTATTCCCCCTATCCTCGACTGGAGGCGTTGATAGAGCACTTCCGGGGTACTCCCATTGATCGACAGGTGCCGCAGCTGGTCGAGGTCGCCCTCCGGCGTCACGATACGAATGGGGACATACTTGAGCGTTGCCGACGCCGTCTGCACCACCTCGGGTGGAAAGACCGAAGAGAACAACCGCAAAGAGGGCGAGATGCAGTCCAGGATGTCCTCGTTGGAAAAACCCTTCAGACGGAGCCCCAACAAGAGCGCGGGGGCACACACCTCCCGGCTCGAGACGTCGGCGCCGAAGGTGTAGTTTGCCAACAGCCGATCGGGGAGGTAGGCGGCGACCGGTCCGGGATAGCGTTGCTGCCGGAGCGTCAGGTCGATAATGCTGAACGGCGGCGCGACGATCCAGGCGTGGGCGGCATCGATGGGACGTACATCGAACGGGAAGAAGGAATGGGTTTGCCAGCTTCCATCGATTCGCATAGAGACGGAAAAGGCACCTACGACCACATAATTCCACACCTTCTCCCGCTCCAACAGCTTCGACAGCACCTTGCTGACGGTCACGCACAGGTTGGGCCGTCCGTCTCCCATCACCTCTTTACTCAACAGCGCCGCAGCGGCCTGGATCACGGCCTCGCTACGCGCCAGGTAGCCCTCGGTATAGGCCTGATCCCGTACATAACGGGCATACGTGTTGATATAGTCAGGCTGCGCCTGCTCAGCGCGGATGTAGGCCGGATGGTCGTAGAAGCCGGGGCCATCGATGGGCAACCCATGTTGCTTCCAAGCGCCGACGATATGCTCCAGGGGAGCTTCGTATGAGACCACGGAAACATCAGGGGATGGCCCGGGAAACGACGTTTGCATAGGGTTGTGGGGGCTCTCCTCACGCAAGAGGCTTTGCACAAACACACCTGACTGTAGGAGTATCGGCAGGAGGTGCCGTTTGTTAACCCCGCACGGACCGGGTTTTTAATGACCCTCCTTGCGCCGAGGTCATCACCCCCCTCAGGGCGAGGGCCCTCTTTGCAACGAGGGCAGCGAAGGCCGGAGCGCGTAGGCTCGTTGGAGCGCCTGCGCTGCGCTGGCTTCCTCGCCGAGCCCTCGATACAACCACGCCAGTTGTTGCCAGGCCTCGGCGTCGGAGGGCCAGCGCTGGGTGGAGGCGTCGAGGGCGGCTGCCGCCATGGCGGGCGAACCGATCTGCAGCGCCATCAACGTACGCAGGTTCCACGGCTCGTCGGCTTCGGGATGTGCCGCCAGCACAACATCCGTGTCTTCCAGGGCCCCTTTGAGATCGCCGGTGAGCACCCGCAGCCGTGCTCGTTCCATACGGGCTCCGGCCTCGGACGGATCGAGCGTGAGGGCGTCCGAGAAGGCGGCCAGGGCTGCTTGCGGCTGCCCCGTGCTCATCAGCGACAGACCCCGCGTGTGGTGAAAAGAAGCGTTCGTCTCCAGCGGGACCAACCCCTCCGGCGCCGTAGGCTGTACGGCCTGGCTGCTACCGGGTGCAGGAAACAAGGCGAAGTGCTGCGCAGCTTCTCCGGCCCGTCCCATCGTTACCAGCCCCATTGCCAAAACCCCCGCTTTCCAGCGCTGCCCCGCCGGCGTGCGAAGCCGCTCCGCCAGCCGTCCGTCATCGAACACCTGAACCGGCCCCGTGGAATCGGCAAACTGGCGGTGCGGGACGGCCTTGACGGGTTTCGGGATGTGCCGCCGGATGTAGTGATCGGCGGTGCGAATATGCGGCAGGTCGAAGGGTTGACTTCGGCGAACGTGACAATCGACGCACCCGTCGTCGGTACGGGCCGGTTCGCCCGTGACGGCCTCGACCGTAAGCGGCGTATGCGGCGTCTCGACGTCGTGGCACCCCTTACAGGTGGCTTCAAAGCTCGCGGTCCCCTGCTGTACCACCCCCGTATGGGCATCGTGGCACGTCGTGCAGGTCATCGTGGGCGTACCCTGAAAACACGCCGAAAGCACCAGCCGCTCCACCTGCCCGACAAAGCGAAAATCATCGCCGGTACGGACGGGAACCAGGACGGGAATCTGGCCGGCCAGCGGGGCTTCGGGGTGTGGTGGTCCCTGGATCAATTCGAAGCGGGCATCACCCTGAAGATGGCAACGCGCGCAGACGTCGCGCTGCCGGCCGGCCGGCTGGCGGCCGAGGCTTTCGAGGCCGAGGTCGTCCGCCGCATCATCCGGCAACCCCGACATCATGGTGACGTGCCGGCTGGCATCGCCGTGGCAGTCCTCGCAACCGAGCGGCTGGAGCACCTCGAACGCATCGACGCCGAGCGCATTGGCCGGATAAATCATCCGGCGGTCCGGCGAGGCGGCCGCATCCGGCAGGGTCGTCAGGTCGCCGGTGGTATGACAGGTAAGGCACCCGTGGCTGAGGCCGAGGTCGAGCCCGGCCGCGTTCGGCCGCAACTCGAAGGGCGACAACGCCAGGCCGTGATCCGCGATCGTCTCGACGGGGGCGAAGAAAAGACGGCCGGTATCTTCCCGGGTGAAGGGGTCGACCTCCGCGCCGATCCACGACGTGTCGAAACGGCCGGCCCCGATGCGTCCTACGAGGCGCTGGTAGCGCATGCCGCCGTCCGGGGTAGTACCCTTGAGCCAGACCCCTTGCGTGTCCGCATAGATCTCGTAGCGATTGCCGCTGTAGGAGTTGGTGACCGTGCCGGGTTCCGGTGCTCCCACCGGCCCGATGCTCCGCGCCATGCCGTGCTCCAGGTACGTGGCGACCACCTCCTGGTGGCATTGATAGCAGGCCCGCATCGGCGCAGGCACCTCGGCGGGGACGGCAGCCTCGCCGGCAAGCACCAGGGCGGAAGACGCCCCTGGTGCCGCGGTCGATGGCGCCTCCGAATCCGACCCTGCGCATCCGACCAGGGTGGTAAGCACGAGGATCACGCCCCCCAATACCCGAATACAGCGTAAACCCATGTAGCCCGACCATCGACTGGATAACATACGTGATACAACCACCGCGCCTTCAAGGAAAGAGGGCGCCCCTACAAGCACGGCATTTTAGAGGATGATAACAAGGTGCGGTACAGCCACGCAGGGCGAAATCAGCGGGATTGCGCTGCCATGCCTGTAGCCGGGTGCCGGGTAATGGTATGATAACGCAAAAAAATGACGAGGAACGGGCCGTAAGGGCTTATTTTATTAATAATTCCGTCGATAACTTGCTCACAAGCACTTGCGTAGCACGCTTGTCTTCTTATATTGACCCTCAATTGTAACGACGTGTCGCTTAACCCCCACCCTCATGAAGAACCCTGTTGACCGAGCGATCAAGGTGATGACGCTGGGAGCAGGCGTCGTAAGCATCCTCTTGCTACTCGTCTTCGAGCTCCTCTAAGCCTCTTTACCCCCCTGCGTTTTGCACGGCCCGGCATGGGCAGGCCCCCAAACGCCGCATTTAGCACAGCCACCCTCCGTGGCTGTGCTTTTTTTAGCGCGCCTTTTCTTTGACCATGCTGGTGTGCTATTAAAATTTCGATACCTTTCGGCCTGGCCTTGTTGCCCACCATGAATCGGCTATCGCTATGGCACTCTCTCCGCTCGACTGGTTTCTAATTGCCTCATACTTCGCCTTTTCCTTCGGTATTGCCATCTATTATTATCGCCGGGCGGGCCGCAACACGTCTGAGTTTTTCCTGAGTGGGCGCAACATGCCCTGGTGGCTGGCCGGCACGAGCATGGTGGCCACCACCTTCGCCGCAGACACCCCGCTGGCCGTCACCGAGCTGGTCGCCCAGAACGGCATTGCCGGCAACTGGCTCTGGTGGAATTTTGCCTTTGGTGGCATGCTGACGGTTTTTTTCTTCGCCCGGCTCTGGCGCCGGAGCGGCATCCTGACCGACGTCGAGTTCGTAGAGATGCGGTACACGGGCCCGCCGGCAGCCTGGCTGCGCGGCATCAAGGCCGTCTATTTCGGCCTGTTGATGAACTGCATCATCGTCGGCTGGGTCTCGCTGGCGATGGAGACGGTCATCACGGTGCTCTTTCCTGGGCTCACACTCTTCGGCCAGTCCTCGTTCAACCTCCTCGGGCTTGAGTTGAGTGCCGCCTTGATGCTGGTGAGCCTGCTCGTGCTCGTGGTAGCCGTCTATTCGCTGCTCTCCGGCCTGTGGGGCGTCACCGTCACCGACGCCTTCCAGTTCGTCATCGCCATCACCGGGTCGATCCTGCTGGCCGTCTACGTGCTCGACGTGCCGGAGGTCGGGGGCATTGCGGGCCTGCTGGAGAAGCTGCCTCCCGAAACGTTCCGTATGCTGCCGACCATCGGGAAGGCGGCGGAAGGCATAGCGGCGCTGGCGCTGACGGCCCCCGCGTTCGTCGCCTACATCGGCATTCAGTGGTGGTCGAGCTGGTATCCCGGTGCCGAGCCGGGCGGCGGCGGCTACATCGCCCAGCGCATGATGAGCGCGAAGGACGAGAAAAATTCGCTGTTCGCCACGCTCTGGTTCACCCTGGCCCACTACTGCCTCCGTCCGTGGCCGTGGATCCTGGTAGCCCTGGCCTCCCTCGTGCTCTACCCCGACCTGCAAGACACACGAGAGGGCTTCGTCATGGTGATGCGCGACGTGTTGCCCTCCGGTGCCCTGGGCTTGCTCGTTGCCGCCTTCCTGGCCGCCTTCATGAGCACCATATCAACCCAACTCAACTGGGGCGTCTCGTACCTCGTCAACGACCTCTGGCGTCGTTTCGTAAAACCCGACGAAGCGGAGTCACACTACGTCCTGGTCTCCCGGATCTTTACGTTCCTCGTAGCGATCCTGGGCATCCTCGTCACCACCCAGCTTGCCTCGATCAGCGGCGCGTGGAGCCTGATCCTGACGGCCTCGGCGGGCCTGGGCCTCGTCCTCATCCTGCGCTGGTACTGGTGGCGCATCAACGCGTGGAGCGAACTGACGGCGACGGTGATCCCGATCCTGATGGTGCTCCTGGCCCTCGTCGGCGTTCCCATCCCCGGCCTCGACGCGTCGTTCCCGAACAACCTGTTCACGGTCGTCTCGATCACGACGGTGATCTGGCTGATCGTCACGTTCGCCACGCAGCCAACCGACGGGGCCGTGCTCGACGCGTTTTACCGCCGCGTCCGCCCCGGCGGGCCGGGGTGGAAACGCGTCGCCGTCCGCCACCCGGACGTCGTGCCGGATACCGGCCTCGGCGCCCTCGCCCTCGACTGGATCGCCGGCGTCGTACTCGTCTACACGACCTTGTTCGGCGTGGGCTACCTGCTCTTCGGCCGCACGGGGGCGGGCCTGCTCTGCCTCACGCTGTCGGCCGCCTGCGCCGTCTTCCTGTGGTGGGATCTGGGACGCAGGGAAACGGGTTCTGTGCCGGTACAAGCTGGTCATTAGTCATTACGGTCCCTGTGCTCCCCGTCACTGGTCAGTAGGGGCTCCTTCCCCACCAATCATCACGGACCAATGACTTATGACCCGTGCCCCATGACCATACCCATCGACCCATGCCTGAACTTATCATCGTCGGGGATCGCGTCCTGATCGAGCCGGAAGAGGGTGAACAGAAGACGGATGCCGGCCTGGTGCTGCCCGCTTCGGTGGCCGAACGAGACAAGGTGGGCACCGGCCGCGTCATACGCGTCGGGCCGGGCCACGTCATGCCCAATCCCGAGTACTCCGAAGGCGAACCCTGGTCGGGACCCCGCGACGTCGTCCGATACCTCCCGCTGCAAGCCCAGCCCGGCGACTTTGCTTTCTTCCTCCGCAAAGAAGCCATCGAACTCACGTACGAAAAGAAACGCTACCTCATCATCCACCACGGCGCCCTCCTCACCCTCATCCGTCCTGACCGCGAAGACCTGCTGGACGAGATCGAGGACCTGCTGGACGAAGACGATGAATAACCGAAGAACGCACGACGCATGGCAACCCGCCGGGAGATCAACCGCCTCAACGACCATCTGAAACGCGCCTTCGAAGGCGAGGCGTGGCATGGCCCTGCCCTGCTATCCCTCCTCGCCGACGTGACGGCCGCTCAGGCCGCCGCCCGGCCGCTGGCCGCCGCCCACAGCATCTGGGAACTCGTCCTGCACATCGCCGCCTGGGAACGAGCCGCCCGGCACGCGCTCGCAGGACAACCGATCCACGTCACGGACGATGAAAACTTCCCGGCCGTCACCGACACCGGCGAGGCCGCCTGGCAGGAAACCCTGGCAACGCTCCAGTACGAACACCAGCTCCTGCAATCCGCCGTAGCCCGCCTGACCGACGCCGACCTGGACGCCAGCGTCCCCGGCGGCTCCTACACATTCTATTACCTCCTCCACGGCGTCGTGCAGCACGACCTCTACCATGCCGGCCAGATCGCGCTGCTGAAAAAAGGGTACCCTGCGTGACCGAAGTCGGCGGCGTTTTTGAGGCATCGGCCTCCCGGCACGCAACAAATCGCCCGTGCTTCGTAGTGCTACAAAACCCACATCCCGACACCCTAGCGGGGGCCAATCTGTCCTTATCCATTTTCTCGCCGAGAAAACGATGCTGAAGAACTACCTGAAGATTGCGCTGCGCCATCTTAAAAAGCACAAAGGCTATTCGTTCATCAACATCATCGGCCTGGCCCTCGGCCTCGCCTGCTGCGTGCTCATCCTCTTCTTCGTGCAGGACGAGTTGAGCTTCGACCGCTTCCACACGGACGCCGACCGCATCTACCGGGTCGTGTTTAACGGCTATGCGCCCAACTCGCCGCCGGACCGCTTCTCCAGCGTCAGCCGTCCCGTGGGCCGGGTCATGCGCGAGGAATATCCGGAGGTCGAACACCTCGTCCGGTTCAACTACTGGAACCCCGTCGTCAAACACCAGGGGACGTATTTTTACGACGACGATGTCCTGTTCGCCGAACCCGAACTGTTCGACGTCTTCTCCTTCCCCTTGCTGAAAGGCGACCCGGCGACGGCGCTGCGCGAGCCCAACACGCTCGTGCTCACAGAAACCGCGGAGCGCAAGTATTTCGGCGACGAAGACGCCCTGGGCCGCACACTCACGCTCAACGACACGCTCGCCTTCACCGTCACCGGCGTCCTGGCCGACTTCCCCCACAATTCGCACTTCTCCGCCGACTTCTTCGTCTCCTACCAGACTCTCCTCGACCGCCAGCCCGAGGATCAGTGGCTCAACATCGGCACCTGGCTCTACCTCAAACTCCATGAGGGGGTGGACGCCAAAGCTTTTGAAGCCAACATCACCGACCTGATCCAGCGCAACTACGGCGATCAACTCGCCAACCTCAACCTCCGCACCGAACTCGTACTCGAACCGCTCACGGAGATCTACCTCTACTCCGACCGGGGCGGGCAATTCGGTCCCACCGGCGACATTACCCACGTCTACATCTTTTCGGCGATTGCCCTGTTCGTCCTGCTGATTGCCTGTATCAACTTCATGAACCTCGCCACGGCACGGTCCATGGAACGAGCCAAAGAAGTCGGCGTGCGTAAGGTGGTGGGTTCTTCGCGGACCATGCTGATCCGGCAGTTTTTGAGCGAATCCATGGTGCTGTGCCTCCTCGGCCTCGTGATCGCCGCAGGGCTCATCGCAGCCGCCCTGCCCTTTTTCAACGAGCTGGCCGGCAAGGAAATCGCACTCGGAACCCTGCTCTCGCCCGGATACGCGTTCGGGCTGCTCGCCGTCACGCTGCTGGTCGGGTTGCTGTCGGGCAGCTATCCTGCCTTCCTGCTCTCGGGCTTCCGCAGCATCGAGGTGCTCAAAGGCCATTTTCGGTCGTCCCGGCGCGGGGCGCTGTTACGGCAGGGCTTGGTGGTCTTCCAGTTCGCCATCTCGGTGGCCCTGATCGCCTGCACGGCCCTGGTGTTCGACCAACTGGACTTCATGCGCAACCAGGACCTGGGTTTCGACAAAGAGCAGGTGCTGGTCATCAATGCCCAGGGGCTCCCCAACACGGTGATGAGTGAACAGTACAAGACGGCCAAAAACGAGTTTGCGCGATCGCCGGCCGTGCGGCAGGTGTCGGCTTCCGCCGTCGTGCCGGGCCGCAGCCCCTGGCTCAACCTGTTCACGGCGGAGGGCCTCCAGGAAAACGACAGCCGCCGCGGCGAGGTCGTCGTGGCCGATGCCGATTATCTGGACACCTACCAGATCGACGTCGTCGCCGGACGCAACCTCTCCGACGCGTTCGAGACGGACGAGGCCGAGGCTATCCTGATCAACGAGGCTGCCGTCGGCTACCTGGGCTGGGGTACGCCGCAGCAAGCCCTCGGCAAAACCATCGACTTCGGAGGGGGCGAGCGGACCGTCGTAGGCGTGATGCACGACTACCACCACAACTCGCTCAAGGAAGCGTTGGAGCCAATGCTCCTGTTCAGCAACCCGCCCTCGTTCAACTTCTTCTCCCTGCGCCTGGACGCGACCGACGTGTCCGCCACGATGGCCCAACTGGAAACCACCTGGAAATCCCTCTTCCCCGGCTACACGTTCGAGACGTTTTTCCTGGACGCCGACTTCGACACCCAGTACCACGGCGAGCAACGGCTGATGCGGATCTTGGGGGCGTTCTCGTCGCTGGCGATCTTGATCGCGTGTCTGGGCCTGTTCGGCCTCGCTGCCTTCACCGCACAGCAACGTACCAAAGAGATCGGCGTGCGCAAGGTGCTGGGCGCCTCGGTGCCGGGCATCATCCTGCTCCTGTCGAAGGACTTCACCCGCCTCGTGCTCGTCGGCTTTGGAGTGGCCGTACCCGTGGCCTACTTCACGATGGATGCCTGGCTCGACGCCTTTCCCTACCGCATAGACATAGCGTGGCCGATCTTTCTAATGGCGGGCCTGACGGCCCTGGTGATCGCGTGGTTGACGGTGAGTTATCAATCGATCCGGGCCGCCTTCACCAACCCGGTCAACGCCCTGCGCTACGAGTAACCGGGGTGTCGGTCTTTACGCTTCGACGAACGCTACGGCGCGGCAGAAGGCGGCTTCACCGCCCTTGAACTTCCAGGGGAAGATACCCAGCGTCAGCCGCCGGTTTTGCAGCTCCGGCGCGTCGATGTCGCCCCCCATGTTCTCTACGTGCATGCAGTTGTGCGGGAAGAGGCGGTTGTGGGTCAGCTGGTAATCCTCTTCCGGGAAGAGCACCGCCAACTGATCGCCGAACTTCGCTTCGCACAGGGCGCGGACGCGGTCGCACTGGCCGAACATACCCTTTCCGAGAAAGCGACCGATCGGCAGGTCCATGGGATGGTCGGTCGAGACCGCATCGACGCCCCAGATGTGGATCTTCTTCTCCAGGAGCCACGGCACCATGTCCGGATGCGCGCCGGGATGCCGCAGGATATAGCGTTCCTCGTCGGGTGCCGCGCCGAACTGCGCGTACCGATGCCATCCGGTATGCAGAACCAGCAGGTCGCCCTCGCGGACCTCGACGCGCTGTTCGATCATCGCGGGCGTATACACGTCGAGGTCGTCGAGTTCATCGGACAGGTCGACGATGACGCCGGGGCCGTAGAGCCATGCGAGCGGAATCTGATCCACCGTCATGCCGCCCGTGACGAAGTGGCGGGGGGCATCCAGGTGGGTGCCGATATGGTTGGACGTCTGGATGTACTGGGCATTAACACCATGCTCCGATTTCCGTTTGATGTATTTGACTTCAAACGGTGGGTAATACGGCCAGAAGTAGACCTCCTGGTTCAAAGGCTGTGACAGGTCGTAGAGTTTCATGGATTCGTCCTGGTATATGGGTGCAGCGATCCCTTCGCCCAAACATAAGGATTTGTAAAAAAATAGAGCACCCTGCATCAATTTTGGGCCTCGCGCGAATAAAGAGATTTGTCCCGGGGCCTATTCGGTTCCCAGCCCGCTCACCCATGAAGACGTGTACATGATAACGTTGAAGGAGGAAGCGCAGCACGCGCTGGCAAAATTATCCGATATGTCGGTAGAGTCCCTCATGAATAACGGCCTTGAGGAATGGGCGACCTTGAGCAGCCGGATGGGATTCTCGACGGCCCTGCCGGTCCGCCCCGATCTCCCTCCCCACCCCGAGGAACCCGCCCTCAAGCCGCCTCCCCGCGAAGACGATCCCAAATATGACGTCGCGCTCTCTACGCTCGACAAGCTGATCGCTTCGCGCCGGATCAAGAAGCAGGATGCTGCGCTGAAACGCTTCGAAAAAGACCGCAAGGCGTGGAATGAAGACCGCGACTACGCCCGTGGGCTGTTTGAGCAGACCAAGAAAAAACACCACCAGGAAATCGACAAGCTCGAAACCCAGTACGCGGAAGCCCTCAGCCGATGGAAACGGGATTTTGAAAGCCATCTAAAAACCCTCGCCCAGCGCGCGGCCTGATTCGCCAGCGCATGAGCACCCTGCACCCGGCGCTGCTCCGGCCTGCTTACGGGCTGACCGCAAAGACAACGACCGTACCGTCTGCCAGGACGCCCAGCCGCTGCCCGGTCTCCAGGGTGCTGAAGTCGCTCGGTTCGAGAGCCACGACGGGCAACGGTGTCCCATACAGCTCATCAGCGACGATGGAAGCCAGTGCCATAAACGGCGCGGGACCCACCGTGAGGAGGGCCGCAGGCGCCGTGCCCCGCCGGATTGCCTCCAGCAACACCGCCGTGGTTGTGCTGGAGCCGCGCGTCGACGGAAGGGCGAGAATACAGCCTGCCGCCCTGTGGCCGGACAGCGGATGGCGCCGGTCGATGATCTCCCCCGTGCCCTGGTCGTAGCCGCCCCAGAAACTCAGCGGTTCATCGCTGACCAGCGCTTCTCCGTACGCCTCCCCGGGAACGAGCACGCGCCCCTGCATGGATCGATGGATAGGTTTCGGCATTTCCGACAGGTCTCTTCGTTCTGGTAGCTCCGCACTTAACCGTGGTGGTTGCTTGGGGCAGTAAATCGATAGTTCAACAGCTCTCGGACACTCCATCGGTGGTCGGTCAAGCCTGCCGCCATCGCCGGCGTTCGTCCGACCCAGCGCCGCTGCTCACCTCGTGCAGAGACGACCCTCAACTCAAGCGCCAGAGATCGATGCACACTGCAAAAGTTGTAGACACAGCCAACCAGATACATCGACCCCTCCAAGGTCTCAGGCAACCGCACCAGGCTGCGCGTCTGACGCACCAGCGCGCAGAGCCGGCTGCGGAAGGTCGCATTCAAACGCTCAATGTACGAGGTGTTGAGCCCGCCGCCTCCCTGGCTGGCCGCAAGCAGGGCCGTGACCTGCACCCGATCTTCGGCCGGCGTCTGCTGGCCAGGCAAGAGCACCCGCCCACGTTCGATCACACGGCGAGTGATCTGTTTGAGACGGCGCCCCTGGCGCGACTTGACGATTTGTCCCAAGACGACATACGGCCATGCAACAAGCGGCGGTCGTCCTCGCTTGCCGGTGGGCAGCGCAGTGCGAAAGGCATGGCGGAACGCCTTGACATAGGCCGCAAACCCGTCAAAGACCACCAAAAGGGGCCGACACCGCGCGCAGGCACGCACTTTCAAGGCCAGCGCCCGGACGAGGAGCTTGTCGCGCCGAGGCGAAACGACCCCGCCAAGCCACAGACGCGTCGTCACACAGAGCGCCAGGGCCATCCACAGGATGCCGCCCTGGGCCTTGACCCGTATCTCGTCAGCCTGTACCTGTTTGAGGTCCATCGGGTGGTCTTCGAGGATCTGTTCATGCAGGCCCTGGCAGTGTGCGCCTGCGGCCTGCTGCCATTGGGCGACCGTGCGCTCGTCGAGCGCGTAGGTCTTCTCGATGGCGGCCGGTGGACAGCCGTAGGCCATCAGAGAGACTATCTCGCTGATGAAGCGGTGGTCGTACTTGCGACGATAGAAGATCGTGCCGGTCGTGGCGGAGAAGGTCTTGCCGCACTTGCGGCAACGCCATCGTTTTTCTTTCTTGGAGTGAAGGGCGATGGTGTCTTCTCCGGGTTGTCCGTGCATCGGGCAGTCGGGGTTGGGGCACGCGGCCTTTGTCGGGTCCATGCTGCGGGGCTCTGATTGATTGGTGTCAATACAGAGTGCAGGATGGACCCGTCTTTGTCAAATGCGGCCTCCACGGTTAACTGCTGTGCTACTGGACTTGTACGAGTTGCCCTCTTCTTCGACAAAGGACTGTGCTGCCTGCTTCCAGTGCCGTCCCGGTTTGATGAGTCCGGCGTCTTTGAGTCTGTAAATCAAGTAGGCGAGTTGTTCCTGGGTGCCTTGCCAGCGAAGCGGATCGGATGGCCGATGGCCGGTTCTAGTC
>Ga0302046_10002457_pt1 | contig 17209 bp, 12 predicted proteins | sample RVTome_11_FD_200261 | JGI IMG/M metagenome (GOLD analysis project Ga0302046, IMG submission 200261) | Soil microbial communities from uranium-contaminated site in the Upper Colorado River Basin, Wyoming, United States - RVT147D111 (version 2) ...
GGAGGGGGGTTCGTCAAATGCCGGCTGAAGCCGGCCGTGCAGCGTGCAGCGTGCAGCGTGTAGCGTAACTGCTTTGGGCATTCCCTGTTCCGGGTTTCCTGTTCGACATTCAGGGCTGGATCAACCCAATCTGCCGCCGGGAGAGCAGCTCCGCGCCCTGGGCCGTCAGCCGGACGTCGTCCTCCAGCCGGATCCCGCCCCAGCCGGGAAGGTACACCCCGGGCTCCACGGTCACCACGGAATCCTCCGGGAGCGGCTTCTCGTTGGTCCGGCTGACCCGCGGGGCCTCGTGGACCTCGAGGCCTAGGCCGTGGCCGAGGGAGTGGCCGAACGCTTCCCCGAACCCCCGCTGCTCGATCAGGCTTCGGGCCAGCGCGTCGCCCTCCTTGCCCGTGAGGCCCGCCCGCAGCCCTTCCAGCGCCTGGGCCTGCGCGTCCCGCACCAACTCGAACACCATGCGCAGCCGGTCGTCGGCGGTGCCGGCCACTACCACCCGGGTGAGATCGGCACAGTAGCCGTCCACCTGCGCCCCGAAATCCAGCAGGACGCCCTCGTTTGGCCGGACCACCCGCCGGCCGGTGTTGGCGTGCGGCAGGGCGCTCCGCGGGCCCGACGCCACGATCGTCGGGAAGGGGTGCCATTCGCTCCCCCGCCGCCGCAGCTCGCCCTCGAGGACGGCGGCGATTTCCGCCTCGGAAGCCCCGGGCCGCACCGCGGGGACGGTGGCGGCGAACGCGTCGGCGGCCAGGTCGGCCGCGGCGCGAATGGCGTCCACCTCGCCCTGGCTCTTCCGGACCCGGAGATCCTCCACGAGGCCCCCCACGGGCCGGAGCCCGGGCAGGCCCTGGTCGGCGAGCTTTCGCGCCGTGGCCACCGTGGTGCTCTCGCTCTCGAATCCCCAGCCCTCGCCGCGGGTCCGGCTGGCGAACCTGGCGACCCGCTCCCAGAGGTCGGCCCGCACGATCTCGACCCGGGCATGATGGCCCACCTCGTCGGGCGCCTGCGTCTCGTAGCGGAAATCGGTGACGAGAATGGTCTCGCCCGGAAGCACCAGGACGGCGCCCGAGGACCCCGTGAAACCGGTCAGATACCGGATGTTGGGCTGATGGGTCACCAGGAGGCCCGCGAGGGACTCGGCGCGCAGGCGCTCGCGCAGGCGCGCCTGCCGCGCCTCCCGCGGGTCAGTCACCGGCGCGCAGGTGCTCGACCAGCGCGTCGAGGCCCAGCACGTACGACCGGGGCCCGAACCCGGCCACGATGCCGACGGCGAGGTCCGCGAGCACACTCTGCCGCCGGGCGGCGTCGCGGGCCAGGATGTTGGTCAGATGGATCTCCACGAAGGGCACGCGGACCGCGAGCAGGGCGTCCCGGAGCGCGATGGAGGTGTGCGTGAGGGCGGCGGCGTTGATCAGGGCCCCGTCCGCACCGCCGGGGAGGGCCTGGACCAGCTCCACGAGCTGGCCTTCGTGGTTGGTCTGGTGCCAGGTGAGGGTGACGCGCAGCGCGGCGGCCCGGCCCCGCGTGAGTTCCTCGATCTGCGCCAGCGTGGCCCGACCGTAGATCTCGGGCTCGCGGGTACCCAGCAGATTGAGGTTGGGGCCGTTGAGGACCGTGACGCGCACTAGCCCTTGAGGCCCTTGAGCCAGTCGCGGAACGCCTCTTCGCCCTCGTCGTCGGCCAGGCTGTCGCGCTGCGGGCGGTCGCCGCCCGCCGGCACCGACCCCGCCGACCCCGCCGGCTTGCCGAAGAACTCGTCGAACGAGAACCCACCCGGCGCCCGACCCTGCGCCGCAGACGCCTCGGCCTTGCGCGGTGCGTTCTCTTTGGGCGCGGGCGGCGGCGGAGCCTCCCCAAAAACCGCTGACAGCGAGACCTCGTCGGCGGCGGGCTGCGTCGGAGCGCCGAGGGCGGTGTCGCCCTGCTCCTCGCTGAAGGCGCGGTCCATGGGGGTGGGGGCGACGGAAGCGACGGGAACGACGGGAACGACGGGAGGAGCGGGTTGGACGGCCGAGACCGGGGCGCCGGGGCGGGCGCCGAGCACCGACAACATCAGCGCCCGGGCGGACCGGCCGCCGGAGCTGGCGGCGGCAAACTGGACGGAGGCCCGGGCCGGCGTGAGGGTGCTCTCGAGGTCGGCGAGGCGGGCCTGGAGGCCGGCGTCACCGGGACGGTGCACCAGCAGCCGCCGGTACACCTCGCGCGCTTCGTCGTAGAGCCCCTGCCGTACATACAGCTCGGCCATGGTCTCCGTGACCACCGGTTCGGGCTCCGCTTCCAGCACGAGCGGCGCCTCTGGCTCGGCCGCCTCCGACCCGTCGAGCAGCGGCAGGCCCATCAGCGACGCCCGGCGTTCGGCCGTGGCGCGATCCACGATCTCCCCCGACAGGTCCATCACGACCTCGTCGGACTCCTCCAGCTGCTCGGGCACGACGGGGACGATCTCCTCGTTGACGACGTCGAGCGGCGCCTGCTCGACGAACGCGACCTCGGTCGCCTCGAACCCGGCAACCGGCGCCACTGGCCCCGGATCGTGCTCCTCGAGTCCCTCCACCCGGCCCACGTCGGCGGCCGCCCCCTCGGTGGGGATGTCGGCGGCCTCGAGCCCCCGCAGCTCGCTCACCGGCGCCACGGTGTCTTCATGGATCGTGGAGATCTCGTCGAGGTCATCCCGCGAGATCTGGCGGGAAACGCGCTCCCCGGCCCCCCATCCCAGCGCGTCGTCGAACGGGGTGATGCCGACATCCTGACTGCCGGGCGCCCGCCCCGGGCCCTCGTCCGCCAGCTGGCCGGCGGCGTCCCGCACGTCGTCGGCGCCCAGGTCCACTTCCCGCTCGCCGGTGGGAAACTGGAACGTCTCGTCCACTTCGGGGACCGCCCCGATGGGAGATTCCTCTTCGTCGAGTTGCGACTGGATCTCGAGCTCGCCAATGGTCTCGATGTCGTACGGATGCGCGCCCGACGGGCGGGGCATGAAATGCTCGGTGCTCTCCTCGTGCACGAAGTCGGGCTCGGCCTCGGGCTCCGGTGCCGGCTCTGGTTCCGGCTCCTCACCCGCGAACTCGGCGGTGCGACCGCTCCACGACACTTCTTCGACCCGTGGCGTGGGATAGGTCTCCGGCATTGGCGGCTTGGCGGGCTCCTCCACCGCCTCCTCGGCGGCAGGGGCCGTGTCTTCCGGCTCGTCGAGCAGGAGGGACGCGATCGAGACGGGAGCCTCGGCGGGCGCCGCCGGGGCGGCGGGCGCGGCACCGGCCTCCGTGAGGCGTCGCAACGCCTCCTCGGCATCCTCGTTCATCGGATCCACGTCCAGCAGGCGCGTGAACCACTGCCGGGAGCCGTCCAGGTCGCCCGCCCGCTCGGAGATCTCCCCCAATGCGCGCAGCGCGATGATGTGCTCGCCGTCCACGCCGAGCACCCGCTCGAACGTGGTGCGCGCCTCCGCGTCGTTCTGCTGGTCGAGCAGACAGCGACCCAGGACCACCAGACCGCTGACGTAGTTGGGGCGTTCCACCAGATGGCCCTGGAGCAGCGTCAGGGCGTCATCCAGTCGGCCCGCCTTGCGGTAGGTCTCCGCCAACTGCGCGAAGTTCCGCGCCGGGTCGTCCTGATACCGGCGCTCCAGTCGCTCGAGCTCGGGTTCGTATGCCATTGGATGACCCCAACTTAGTAATTCGCGGTCCGGCCTGTCAATCATTTCCCGGTCCGGACCGCTTGAGATTCGTCGTTGTCGGACTTAGACTTAGCCCCTTCCAAAGCCTCCCGAGAGCAGGTGCCGTAACGCTATGATGCGGACCATGCGCGCGAGCGCCAAGTGGATCATGGGCGTGGTCGCCTTTTTCTTCGTCGGTTGGATGGTCTACGGGTACGGCATGGACGCGGCAGGCCGCGGCTCCGCCGCGCCCAACGTGCTGGCCAAGGTCAACGGCCGCACCGTGGACGCGCAGACGTTCTACAACGCCGTGCGCGCCGAGCAGGAACGCCGCCGCCAGGAGCAGGCACCCGCGCTCGCGACGCTCGAGGAACAGCGGCAGCTGGAGGACGCCGTGCTGGAGCAGTTCGTCCAGAGCATCGTCCTCGAGCAGGAGTTCCGGCGCCGCGGGATCCGGGTCTCGAACGAGGAGATCATCGAGGCCGCCCGCACGACCCCGCCTCCCGAGGTGCTCGAGCTGGAGCAGTTCCAGACCGAGGGACAGTTCGACTTCCAGAAGTACCAGCGGTTCATCGCGTCCAGCGCGGATCCCGCGTTCCTGATGGCGCTCGAGGCGCGGTATCGCGACGAGCTGCCGCGCATCAAGCTCTACGAGCAGCTCACCGCCGGCGTGTTCGTCTCGGATGCCGAGCTGTGGCGCAAGTACCGCGACCGCAACGACTCGGTGACGGCGACGGTGGTGCAGGTGCTGCCTCCCGCGCCGGCCGGCGACTCGGTCGCCGAGGTCACCGACGCCGAGATGGAGGCCTACTACCGCGGCCACCGGGAGGAGTTCGAGCGGCCCGCCGCCGCGTTTCTGAGCTTCCTCGCCATTCCCCGCCGGCCCAACGCCGCGGACTCGGTGGGCGCGCGCGCGCGCGCCACGGCGGTCCGGCAGGAGATCCTCGACGGCGCCGACTTTGCCGACGTGGCCGCCCGCGAATCGGCCGACAGCGCGTCCCGCGTCAACGGGGGCGACCTGGGCGAGACGCCGCGCGGGCGCTTCGTGGAGGCATTCGAGACCGCGGCGCTGGCGCTCCGTCCCGGCCAGATCTCGGAGCCCGTCGAGACGCAGTTTGGCTGGCACGTGATCCGGCTCGAGGGCAGGACGGACTCCACGCTCCACGCGCGGCACATCCTGATCCCCATCGAGCCCATCGGCGACCACCTGGCCCGGATCGAGGCCCAGGCCGACACGTTCGACTTCTTCGCGGCCGAGCAGACCGACCCCGCGGCGTTCGACCGGGTGGCGGGGCAGCTCGGCCTGCCCGTGGCCCAGGCGCCGACCCTGCTCGACGGCTCCCGGCTCCAGCTGGGGCGCTACGTGATCGGCGATGCGGGCATCTGGGCGTTCGGGGGCGCGGACGTGGGCGAGATCTCGCCCGTCATCGAGACGGAGTGGGCCTACTATCTGTTCCGGCTCGACAGCCTCCAGGAGGCCGGCGTGGCCCCGCTGAGCCAGGTGCGGGAGCAGGTGCGCGCGGCCGCCACCGCCGAAAAGCGGCGTCAGCTGGTCCGGACCCTGGCCGGGCAGGTAGCCGACGAGATCGCGGCCGGCGGGTCGCTGGACGCCGTGGCGGAGCACCATGGCCTTCCCGTGCGCACCCTGGGACCGTTCACGCGCTACACGCCGCCCGGCCCCATCCAGAACGCCCCGGCGGTGGTGGGAGCGGCGTTCCGGCTGCGGGTGCGGGAGACCAGCGGTCCCATTCACGCGGAGTTCGGCTCGTACTTCGTCCGGCCGGAGCAGAAGATGCTGGCCGACACCATGGCGTTTGCCGCGTCCATCGAGCAGTTGCGCGCCGCGGCCATCCAGCAGGCCCGCCAGGACCGCGCCCAGCTGATTCTCGCGTCCCTCCGCGAAGCCGCCACGGTCGAGGACCGCCGCAAGGACCTGGCGCGCGCGCAGCGCCAGGCGGCGCAGAGTCCGTTGTTCCCGGTAGGGTTCTAGACTCCCTACTGACTCAACTTCCTCGGCTCCCCGTCGCTCGTCACCGGCGCGTCAATCCGGCGACTGGGCGGGGCCTCCGTGGTGCCGCCCGCGTCCACGGAGTCCTTCACTTCCTTGATGCTGTTCTTGAACTCCCGGATCCCCTTCCCCAGGGCGGAGCCCATCTCGGGCAGGCGCTTGGCCCCGAAGACCAGGAGCACGATCATCAGGATGACGAGGAGTTCGGTGAAGCCGAGCTGGCCGAACGGCATATGCGCCTCTCGAAACTGGTGTCGTGTACGTCTCTAGAACAGCGACCGCGCCACCAGGTACGCGATCACGATCCCGACGAGCCCCAGCAACGACACCTGGAGCCCGACCGGTCCCAGCGTCATCTGGAGTATAACGAGATCCAGGTGCAACGGCCCCACGGTGGGCGTCACCGTCCACGTGAAGAACTCCTTGGCCGGGCCGGCGGGCAGGAAGCGCCGCAGCAGGGCCGAGAGGAATCCCCCCAGGACGAACCCGGCGGTGAGCACGCCGAAGTAGAAGACGGGGCGGCGCGGGCCGATGGTCATGTCAGCTCCGCCGCTCGATCGCGTAGGTGATGCCGTCCCCCAGAGCGTCGCGGGGGGCCCCGCGGGGCACCGGCTCGAGGACGGCGGCTGCCTGGTCGGCGTAGTCCTGCGCCCGCGCCCGGGCGGCCTCTACGCCGCCGCGCTCGTGGACGATCCCCATCACTTCGGCCACACCGTGGTCATCGGGCTCGGGATCCGCCATGACCTGCCCCACCTTGGCCCGCTCCGCGGCGCTCATGTGCGGCAGCGCCGCGATGAGCGGGAGCGTGATCTTGTGCTCCTTGAGATCCAGGCCCGACGGCTTGCCCGTGACCCGTTCGGTCTCGGTGTAGTCGAGCACGTCGTCGGTGATCTGGAACGCCATGCCGAGCCGCATCCCGTAGCGGCGCAGCGCCTGGCGCTGGTCGGCCGGCGCGTCCACCGCCCCGACCTCGCAGGCTCCGGACATGAGCGAGGCCGTCTTGGCCTGGATCAGCCGGGTGTAGGCCTCCTCGGAGTAGTCCAGGGCGTCGTACGCCTCCAGCTCGCGCATTTCGCCCACCGTCATCTCATTGGTGACCCGGCTCATGATCCGCAGCGCGTCGAGGTCGCCCAGGGTCACCAGCTCGATCATGGCGCGCGAGTAGAGGTAGTCGCCCATGATCACGGCCACCTGGTGGCTGAACAGCGCGTTCACCGTGGGCTGGCCGCGCCGCAGCACGGAGTGGTCCACGGAGTCGTCGTGCACCAGCGTCGCCACGTGGATCAGCTCGACGCACGCGCCCAGCGTGAGCTTGCGCGGCGCGTACCGGTCCACCGCGCGGGACGCCAGGAGCAGCAGCGTGGGACGGAACAGCTTCCCGCGGATCCGCAGGAGGTGCGCGTTCACGTCCTCGATCATGGGGAAGTCGGAGCGGACGATGCGTCCCAGCTCCTCGAACACCGCGTCGAGGTCGGCCCGCACGGGCTGCTGGATGGCCGCGAGCGTGATCGGCGCGAGCTGGGGGGGCACGGTCAGTGCCCGGCGGCCGCCAGCCGCTCCACCCGGTCGGCCACGTCCGCGAACCGGATGTCCAGCGCGAAGACCCGCTGGAACCAGGCCAGCGCGTCGGGGGTGCGGCCCATCTCCTCCTCGCAGCGGCCGAGCCAGTAGAGCAGCCCGATCTTGGCATCGTCACTCGCCAGATCCGTCTCCACGGCCCGCCGCATCACGGTGGCGGCGACCGAGAATTGTCGCTTGTCGAAGAAGCAGCTGCCCAGCGCTTCGGCCGTCCGGAGGCGTCCCGGCGGAGACCGCAGCGCCTTCTGGAACTCGGCGATGGCTTCGTCCACGAGCCCCATTTCCTTGAAGGCGACGCCCAGGTCGTAGTGCGCCTGCCAGTCCTCGTCCTCGATGTTGGCTTCGATGCCCCGCTTGAACTGGGCGAGCATGTCGGCGAAATCCTTTTCCTCGTCGCCGGTCGGCTCTTCATCCTCGACCCGCATGCGCGTGTCGCGGGTGGCATCGTCCTCGAAGATCAGGGCGCCCAGATCCACGTAGTCGGCCCGCGCGGCCGCGGCGGGCGCCGGCGTGGGGGGGGCCGCCGGCTGCTCCGGCACGAGGCTCGCCAGCGCCGTAAGCGCCTCCGCGTTCCCCGGGTCGTATTCCAGCACGCGCCGGAACACCATCTCCGACCGCTCGCCGACCCCGGACCGCAGCAGCGTGTTCGCGAGCCCCAGATACGCCTGGACCATGTCCCGCTTCTCGCCGCTCCGGAACGCGCCTTCCACCCGCTTCTGGTGGTGCCGCACGCTGTTCGGCTCCAGCCGGAGAATCTCGGCCACGAGGCGCGCCACGTCCTTCCACTTCTCCGCGCCCTCGTACAGGGCCAGCGCGATGTCCAGTTCCTCGATCCCGCGCTCCCGCTGGCCGGCCTCCACGAGCGCCTCGCCCAGCACGACGTGGTGCTGGGGATCGTCCGGATCGTCGGCCACGCGCGCTTCGAGCGTCGCGATGGTTACCGGCGCTTCCGGCTCGGCCTTCTCTTCCCGCTTCTCGAACTCCTCCTCGCTTGCTTCCTCGATTTCCTCCTCGAGCTGATCGGAGGGCAGCTCCAGCTCGGCGACCTCGGTGGCCGCGTCGAGATCGAGCTCGCCCAGGTCCAGGTCCGGCACCTCGAACGACGCGCGGGACTCGGACTCGACGGCCTCCTCTGCTGCTTCGCTGAGCGACGTGGGCTCGAGCTCGAGGCCGGTGGTGCCGACGGCTTCGCCCGTGAACTCCTCCCGCACCTCCAGCCCCTGAATCAGGCCGAGGTCGTCCGCCACCACGTCGGCGTCCGACACGGTCGTGGGCTCGATCAGGATGGCCTCGTCGGCGGGGGATACCTCGGCCGCCGCCGCGGGCTCCGCTTCGGGCTCCTCGGCGATTGCCTCCCCGGCGGCGTCGGTCCGGTACTCTTCGTCCAGATCCAGGAACACGAGGTCGGACGACTTCTGCTGCCGCTGCTTGATCTTGGTCTTCGGCGCCTTGGTGGGATCGAAGTCCGGATCAATGGCCTTGATGTTCAGGAGCGTCTGGCGTGACCGCCGCTTGTCGCCCGTGGCCTCGGCCTCGGCAAACAGCTTGGCCAGCTGCTCCCGCGCCTCCGCCGTGCGCGCGGCCCCCTTGAGCTGCTCGGCGAGGAGCAGCCGGATCTCCTCGTTGTCCGGCGAGAGATCCGCGAACTCCTTCAGCGCCCGGAAGGCGTCATCCGTCTTCCCCGCGCTCTGCATCCGATCCGCGTACTCGAGCAGGTTCTCCTTGGCCTGCGCGATCAGCCCCCGTTCGACCATGAGCTGCGCGAGCCGCAGGTACATGTGCGTGCGCCCGGGCGCGTTGCGGAGCACCTTGTTGCAGAGCGCGATCGCGTTGTTCGGGAAACCGTATTCGGCGTACAGGTTCGCGGCCCGCTCGTACATCTCGACCGCTTCCGGCACCTTCTGGAGCTTGAGGTACAGGTCGCCGACGCGGTTGAACAGCGCCAGCTCGTTCGCAAGCTCGGGTCTCCCCTCGAGGCCGTGCACGGCCTCCAGGTAGACCTCGATGGCCCGCTCGATCTGGCCCTTGTCCTCGAACCTTTTGGCTTTGAGCTTGAGCTTCTCGACGTTCAGGGCTCGCCTCGCCTCGGAAATCGTGAGATGCCAAAGACTTGAGGGAATCTCAAGCGAGGAAGTCTATCGTTTCGCGGCCGGAGTGACAAGCCGCTCCCATCATCCAGACGCCGGTGACCAGGTTGGCGCCGTACCAATAGACCAGCTCCCGCCAGTCCCGGATAGCCGCCAGCGTCAGATCCGCCCGCAACCCCGGGGCCAGCTGCCCGCGGTCGCCGCTCAGGCCCGTGGCCGCGGCCCCGTTGGCCGTGATGGCGATGATTGCCTCCGCCGGCGTCATCCGGAGCTGCGACACGCCCAGGGTGGCCATGAGCGGCAGGCTCACCCCGGGCGACGATCCCGGGTTGAAATCCGTGGCGAGGGCCACCGCGGCCCCGCGGTCAATCAGGGCACGGGCGGGCGCCCGGTCCGTCTTGCCCAGAAAGAGCATGGTCCCCGGCAGGAGGACCGCCACGGTCTTCGACGCCGCGAGGGCCGCGATCCCCTGATCGGACGCCCGGGCCAAGTGGTCCGCCGACACGGCGCCGAGCGCCGCCGCCAGCTCGGCGCCGCCCGAACCGTCCAGCTCGTCCGCGTGCAGTTTGAGCCCCAGCCCGTGGCCGCGCGCCGCCTCGAGGATCCGCCGCGACTCGTGCGGCGTGAACACGCCGGGCTCGCAGAACACGTCGCAGAACCGGGCAATTCCCTGCCTCGCCACCGCGGGCAGCATCTCCTCGATCACGAGCCGCACGTAGTCGTCCCGGCGGCTGCGATACTCGAGCGGGATCTCGTGCGCGCCCAGGAAGGTGGGCACGAGGGCGGGTGGCCCCGCCGCCAGGCTGCCGATCACGCCCAGCGTGCGCAGCTCGGACTCGGTGTCCAGGCCGTAGCCCGATTTCACCTCGATGGTCGTGCTGCCGTGATCCAGCAGGTGTCGCAGCCGGCGCGCCGTGCGGTCGCGGAGATCGTCCGCCGAGCGGGCCCGCAGGTCCCGCACCGAGGAGAGGATGCCGCCCCCCTCCGCGGCGATGGTCTTGTAGTCCATGCCCCGGGCCCGCCGCGCGTGGTCGTCGAGCCGGGCCATGCCGAACACCGCGTGGGTGTGGGCGTCCACGAAGCCGGGGAACAGGACCCCGTCCACCTCGACGACCTCGGCGCCCGCCGCGGCGGCCTTGACCTCGCGATAGGGACCGACCGCCTGGACGACCCCATCCCGCACGAGTACCGCGCCGTCCGGAATCACCTCGAGGTTGGCCATCTCCGCGCCGCGCCGCGCCCGGGCGGGCCCACCGCACGTCACGACCTGCGTGGCGCCGGCAAACAGGCGCGTCAGCGGTCCCCCTCACGCATGGGCAGCCGGATGCCGTGCCGCTCCGCCGTGGCCACCGCCTCGTCGTACCCGGCGTCCGCGTGGCGCGCGACCCCGATGCCGGGATCGTTCGTCAGCACGCGTTCCAACCGGCGGGCGGCGCCGGCGGACCCGTCGGCCACGATCACCTGCCCCGCGTGGAGGCTGTTCCCGATGCCGACACCACCGCCGTGGTGGAAACTCACCCACGAGGCGCCTGACGCCGTGTTCAGCAGGGCGTTGAGGATGGGCCAGTCGGCGATCGCGTCCGAGCCGTCCCGCATGGCCTCGGTCTCGCGGAACGGGGACGCCACCGACCCCGTGTCGAGATGGTCGCGCCCGATCACGATGGGCGCGGACAGCTCGCCGCGGCGCACCAGGTCGTTGAGCGCGAGCCCGAACCGCGCCCGTTCGCCCTGGCCCAGCCAGCAGATGCGGGCGGGGAGCCCCTGGAACGCCACGCGCGCGCGCGCCAGCCGGATCCACTGTGCCAGATGGCGGTCGTCGGGGAACAGCTCGAGGACGAGGTCGTCCGTGCGGAAGAGATCCGCGGGGTCGCCGGACAGCGCCGCCCAGCGGAACGGGCCCTTGCCCTCGCAGAACAGCGGCCGGATGTACTCGGGCACGAAGCCCGGGATGTCGAACGCGTCCGCGACGCCCACGTCGAACGCCTCGGTCCGGATGTTGTTCCCGTAGTCGAAGGCGACCGCGCCGGCCCGCCGGAGCGCCAGCATGCCGCGCACGTGCTCGGCAATGGACGCCCGCGCGCGGCGCACGTACTCGTCCGGCTCGCTCTCCCGCAGGTGGGCGGCCGCTTCCAGGGAGAGCCCCGCCGGGACATAGCCGTTGAGCGGATCGTGCGCCGACGTCTGGTCTGTGAGCACGTCCGGCACCCAGCCCCGCCGCACGAGGGCGGGCACCACCTCCGCGCAGTTGCCGAGCAGTCCCACGCTGAGCGCCTGCCGGGCCGCGCGCGCCCGGTCAACCCGCTCGAGCGCATCATCGAGCGAATCGGCGGCCACGTCGAGGTAACGGGTCTCCAGGCGTCGCTCGATGCGGTGCGGGTCCACCTCCACCGCGAGCATGACGGCGCCGGTCATGGTCGCGGCCAGCGGCTGCGCGCCACCCATCCCGCCCAAGCCGCCCGTGAGGATGGTGCGGCCCGCCAGCGAGCCCCCGAAATGGCGCCGCGCCACGGACCCGAACGTCTCGTAGGTCCCCTGGAGGATGCCCTGGGTGCCGATGTAGATCCAGCTCCCGGCCGTCATCTGGCCGAACATGATGAGGCCCCGGCGCTCCAGCTCCCGGAACCGGTCCCAGGTGGCCCACCGGCCCACGAGGTTGGCGTTGGCGATCAGCACGCGGGGCGCGTCCTCGTGGGTGCGGAACACCCCCACCGGCTTCCCGGACTGGACGAGCAGCGTCTCGTCGTTGCCCAGCGTGCGGAGCGTGCGGCAGATCGCGTCGAACGCCTCCCACGAGCGGGCGGCGCGCCCGGTGCCGCCGTACACCACCAGGTCGTCCGGCCGCTCGGCGACCTCGGGGTCGAGATTGTTCATGAGCATGCGGAGCGCGGCCTCCTGCACCCAGCCCCGGCAGGAGAGCGTCGGCCCACGGGGCGCACGGACGGTCCGGGCGGTTGCCGTCACGTCAGGATCTCCTTGGCGATGAGTTCGCTCAGGGCTTCAAGATCCGGATAGACGGGCCGGTCGCCGGCGAGCGTGTGCACGACGCGGCGGACCCGCTCGTGGACGCGTTCCACCCCGCGCCCGGCCCGCAGCGGCCTCAACAGGTCAATGCCCTGCGCCGCGCACAGCAGCTCCGCGGCCACGACCCGGCGCGCGTTGGCCAGCACGCGGCGCGCCTTGAACGCGGCGGCCATCCCCATCGGCACCACGTCCTCCTGGTTGGCGTCCGTCGGAATGGACTGGACGCTGGCCGCCGTGCAGAGCGTCCGCGACTCCGCCACCAGCGCCGCCGCGGTCACCTGCACCATCATGAAACCCGACTCGACCCCGGGGTTCCGGGCCAGGAACGCCGGCAGCCCCTGGGACAGGTCCGGGTTGAGCAGCCGCTCGACGCGCCGCTCGGCGATCCCGGCCAGCGTCGTGAGCGCGATGGCCAGGAAGTCGAGCGCCATGGCCACCGGCTGCCCGTGGAAGTTGCCGCCCGAGACGATCTCGCTGTCGAACACGAGCGGATTGTCCGTCGAGGCGTTCAGCTCGACCTCGGCGGTCCGCGCCGCGAACTCAATGGCGTCGGAGACCGGGCCGAGCACCTGCGGGGTGCACCGCAGGCTGTAGGCGTCCTGGACGCGCGGGTCGTTCTCGCGGTGGGATTCGCGGATCTCGCTGTCGGCCAGGAGGTCCCGCAGGAGCGCGGCCGACGCGATCTGGCCGGGATGGGGCCGGGCCTGGTGGATCCGGTCGTCGAACGGGTCGGGCGTGCCGCGGAGCGCCTCGAGCGACATCGCGGCCGCGGCGTGCGCCGCGCGCCACAGCCGCCGCGCATCCGACACCAGCAGGGCCAGCAGGGCGGTCTGCGCCTGCGTCCCGTTGACGAACGAGATGCCCTCCTTGGCCTCGAGGTGGAGCGGCGCGATCCCGGCCTCCTGCAACGCGGCGGCGGCCCGCTGCCGCACCGGCGCCGTGCGGCCGCGCACCGGGTGCCGCACGTCCACGTCGCCCTCGCCCAGCAGCCCCAACGCGATGTGCGCCAGCGGCGCCAGATCGCCGCACGCCCCGACGCTCCCCTGCTCCGGGACCACCGGATGGATGCCCGCATTGAGCAGCGCCACGAGCCCCTCGGCGATGGCGGGCCGCACCCCACTGGTGTCCCGGAGCAGAACGTTCGCCCGCAGCAGCATGGCCGCCCGCACCACATCCTCGGGAAGCGGATCGCCCACGCCGGCCGCGTGGCTGCGGATCAGGTTGCGCTGGAGGTCGAGGAGCTGATCCGCCGGGATGCGCACGTTGGCGAGCTTCCCGAACCCCGTATTGACGCCGTAGATCACGCGGCCATCCGCCAACGCCCGTTCCACCCGGGCGCGCGACGCCGTCGCCCGCGTGGCGGCGGCGGGAGAGACGGACACGGAGGTGAAATCGCGGGCAACGGAGACGACGGCCTCGAGCGTGAGCGACGAGCCGTCAAGCAGGAGGGTCTGCATGGGGAGAAACTAGAGGCGTGGTCGCCGAGACGCCAAGGCGAGACGCCGAGACGCGCAGTGGCCCTGAGTTGTCTGCTCTTAGGGTCGGCCGGTCCGGGATTGGCGCCCTCCAGCTGCTTTGGTCTCATGACCACTCGGCGTCTCGGCGTCTCGGCGTCTTATTCTCGGCGTCTCGGCGTCTCGGCGTCTTATCCTCGGCGTCTCGGCGCCTAGGCGTCTGTCATCGCCGCTTCACGATGAGCCGACCCGCTTCATCAGTCGCCAGACCACCCCTGATCTCGAGTTCTGGATTGCCCGGATCGGTCTGATAGCTCCAGTCGAAGATGATGAAATCCCGGCCCACGTGCGATGGGCGAATGGCGCCATAGCGGGCAAAGCCGTCGCCGCCATCCATCTGGAACACGTAGCCGAACATGGGCAGCGCCTGGATGCCCGTCACGTCGTAGCCGTCGAGGGGGGCCTCGTCAATCGAGGTGAGGTCCGCCAGGGGCGCCGGGTCGTAGAGGGCGACCGTCGTAAGGGCACGGAGCGGAACCAGGAACAGATCCAGGGTGGACGGGTCGCGATACAGGTAGAAGTCCATCGCCGGATTCGTGCTGGAGCCGATGATGCCCAACTCGCTCCGACTGGCCGAGCCGTCGCCATTCAGGTCCTGGAAGAACCGGAAGCCCGCCTGGGGCGCGTTCTCGGCATCCGCCCACAGGATCTCGTTCCGGGACTCGGGCCGCGGCGTGTCCGCGAGGAGCGGCGACCACATGCTCTCCCAGCCCTCGATGCTCTCGGCGGACACGGCAAAGCAGCGGGGCAGCCCGTTGGTGAGCGCGCCGGCGATGAACTCCGGCGCCACCGTGGTGCCTTCGAGCCCCCAGTCGAGGCCGCAGGTAATGTCATCGAGCGAGTATGACGCCGAGTAGATCCGGTATTGGCGGAACCCCGCGGGGTCGGTCGCGAACGGGTTGTCCGTCCAGCCGAGGTAGATGGCGCCGTCGAGCGACGCACTGATGAGCACGCTCGGGGCCTGCAACCGCAGGCGCTCGTCCACCCGGACCTCGATCAGCCCGCTTTCGGCGCCCGACGTGCTCACCGCCGACACGGCGTAGTCGAGATCCGGAACACCCACGTCGTGGAACGTCGTGGAGGTCGTCTCGCCGCGCAGGTCGTACGCCCCCGACGAGCCGGGACGCGAGTAGATCCGGTACGCGAGCAGATCCGCGGCCGTCACGGGATCCCAGAACAGCAGGAGCCCGGCCGGCGCCAGCGGATCGCCGCTGGGATCGAGGTCGTAGTAGAGATTGGTCGGCGCCGGGATCACCACGATCAGGTCGCCGTCATCGCGGCAGGCAGCCAGCGCCGCCAGGAGGATCAGAACCGACATGGCACGAACCATCGGAGCCTCTCGCTTTGAGCCCACCCAGCCATCACGCAGAGCCCGTGCCCCGCCGCGCAACAACACAACTACATGTGGCACAGCAACTTACGGGAATGCGACCGCCACCAGATGTGTCCCCCAAAGTGGACAGTCCGGGCTCTCATCGCCCCACCGTCTGCTGATCGTAGTTCAGCTTGATGTCCGGCTGATCCAGCAGTGAGACGAAGAAGTTGAACGCGAAGTTCCCGTTCGGGGACTTGAGGAACTGGAACGTGGCGCGCCACCGATGCAGGTCCCGTTCGAGCCGCACCGTGTGCTGCCCGAACTCGCCGTTGGTGAGGTTGTACTGCGTGCTCCAGGAGACCGCCCAGTTCTGCGTCGGATCGAAGCCGATCGAGAGTCCCACCGTGCGGTTGGCCGTGGACGTGAGTGGGGACGCCGGGGACAGGTCCTCGGGCCGGGTGCGCACGTCGTCGTACGTCACCGAAAGGCTGAGCGGCCGGCGGCCCGAGCCGCGGGTGGGGCGGCGGTCGTAGTCCTGGAACCGGTCTCCGGAGGGCCCGGGAATGAGCCCGGTGGTGACCGCGGTGTCCAGCGGCTCGCGGTCCTCCTCGGCGGCGGGCAACGGCCCCCGTCCGCCAATCATGCCGACCAGGCTCGTGATGGTTCGCTCGGAAATCGTGAAGCGCGCGGAGATGCGATTGAGGAACGGCTTGAACCGGGCCGAGTCCGTGCCGACGGGCCCGACCCAGAGGTCGTGCGACGTCGAGAGCGAAAACCCCGGCACGAGGTCGCTGGTGAACTGATTCGAGAGCGCATCGGTCTTCCAGCCGGTGCGCCCCGGCTGCTTGGCCTGTTCGAAGTCATACTGGATGTCGGACGTCGAGATGGACAGCAGCTTGACCTTGCGGGCGTCCCGCGGATCCGTGGCCGTGTCGCCCGGCGCGGGCTTGAGCTTTCCCTCGAAGTTCTGCGAGAGCCCTACCGACAGCTGGTTCTGGACCGGACTCCGCAGCTCGGCCGTGCTCCCCGCCGGGGCGATGGCGCGGGCGTAGGCCTCGGGAACCGTCGCGGCGGGCGCAAAGCTCCATCGCATGCTGGGCGAGACCTTGTGCCGGATCCGTGACAGCGGCCCGAAGCCGGGGAAGAACCCGAAGAACGACGGCGAGAGCGACGCGCCGAACGACAGGCGCTTCCCCTGCCGCACGAACGCGCCGTTCGTGTTGCGGTTGCGGATCATGAACGGGCCCGACGTCGTGTTCTGGATCCCGACCGACGGCTGGAGCTTCCACGACCCCGGGAACAGCGTCGGCAGCCCGAAGCCCGTGTTCCAGTCCACGGCGGTCGTGAAATCAATCCCGCTGTACCGCGTGAGGGTGTCGCCGGGGTTGTCGGGATCGGCAGTCCGCTCGACGCTGCGGCGTTCCCGCACCTCGTCCCGGACCGAGAGGCTGTTCTGCCAGTTCCATCCCCCGATCCGGAGCGGCGTGCCGAGCTGGAGATCCGTCGTCCGGCTCTCCGCCAGGATCGAATCGAGGGGGAGCGCCGTGTCACCGGGGAGCGGGATCCCCTCGATCGTGTACCCGAACTGGTTGTACATCCGCTCATTCCTGAGCGTCAGGCTGGGCGACCACGTGACGAACGAGCCGATGTCCATGGGCACCGGGTTCAGCGTCAGGGTCGGCAGCGTCTGGGTGACCGCGTTGTTCGTGAGATCCTGCGTCAGCCTGCCGCCCAGGGTCATGGTGCCCCAGCCGAACCGCTTCGTGAAGCTGGCGCTGCTCTGGAGGTTGGCGACGGCGAGGTACGGATCCACCGAGTTGCGCTCGAGCACCCGCGCGCTCGTGACGTAGTCCACCGAGGCGTTGAGCGACGTGTTCAGGTCGAACTTCTGGTTGTGGAGCCAGCGGAACCGGAGCGACCGCCCGCCCCCGGCGCCGTCCGCCCCTTCCTCCCACAGGCGCTGGAGGGCCATTCCCCCCTGCACGAACCGGTCGAGCCAGCGGTACCGGAACTCGCCGGCCAGCGACACCGAGGATC
>Ga0302046_10002458_pt1 | contig 17205 bp, 14 predicted proteins | sample RVTome_11_FD_200261 | JGI IMG/M metagenome (GOLD analysis project Ga0302046, IMG submission 200261) | Soil microbial communities from uranium-contaminated site in the Upper Colorado River Basin, Wyoming, United States - RVT147D111 (version 2) ...
GCGATTCATATTCTTTGAAGCCGAGATAATAAATATTTGAAATTGATTTGGTCTTTTGATACCAGATGTCATAGGTGACGTTTGTAATTCTTTGTTCACTTCCAATCAATAAGAATGAAGCCACGGGCAATGCCATCGACAGTTTTGTAATCAGTTCATAATCCAACAGATGATTCATATATCCGATAAATCCAAAAATCGGCTTGGGAATCATTTTTATATCATCCGGAATTGCGATTACTTCACCGGCGCTCTGTGCAAAATGTTTATAGTCGGCGGAATTGTGGAGATAGTGTACTTTTTGAACTGATGACTTCAAGTCATCATAAATCAATTTTGACGATGTTACCACTATTTCGCTATCAGCCGTAATTTGCCTGTCATGCTTCCGCGCCCGTTTAGTGTACCAGTTTGTTTCATCGAGTTTATGATGCCCATAGGGAATGACATTCAAATCAAATATCTCGTAACATTGAACGTTATCGGGAATAATTTTTGAATAGTGATACTGCTGCACCTGCGACAAAAACGATATCGCGACATCAAATTCACTTTTCAATTGTTCTAAAACTTTTTTGAGCTGTCTTTTCATCCAGAATCTGTCAAAAGCCGAAAACAATGGAAACAGAAAATTGACTCCCGGTGACAACAGCTGAATCGGCCTGAAGAAAATTAAATTGCTATTACTTGGGGGCAGATTTTTACTAAGCCGGAAATAATCGAGGAGCCTCCGCGGTCGAAGCCAGGCAGTCAAAATTCCTGCCGGCGGTTCAATTATTAATATCTTCGAATGTACCGCCATCGCCTCCCAATGCGGGCGGCGGTGATAATTTTTCCATTCCTGCGGCAGAAAAAGAATCATCAGAGCGCGTGTGTTTGATTCCGGCATTTAAAACCCGCGGGCGAAATTCCAGAGAAGTTTTTGCGGAAGTGTCCTTATGGCGCCGAAAGAATTGCTCAAATAGACCGTCCACCTGTCGGCGTATTCCTTGAAAATCTTCTGCCCGGTAATTGCATGCATAACTTTTAACTGCTCAATATGAAGTTTATGATAGGGAATTGTCGCCGGGTTTTTCATTCCGTCGCCGATATGATAAAGCGACCAGTAGCCCATATCAAACTCCGGCAGCCACTTATCCAGAGTTTTAAGTCCCTCTTCCCATAATTCCCGCGCTATTTTATTGTCATTGTATCTGATAAGATCCAGTAATCCCCAGATTGAATAGATGAAACCGTTCAAAACGTGATATTTTTTCATCGACGGGTATTCCTCGTAAAAGAGATATCCGTCAATCTCTCTACAAACCCCAGAATCTTGAACATCAATCTGAAACAGCCCAAGCGCTTTGGTGGCATTATCAATTAAACTATTCTGACCTGATAATAGAGCCGCCCGCACCAAAGTTGAAATAGCCATTCCCTGAATCATGGCCGAATAAAACGGCTCATTCAGTCCAAATTTGGGCTTGGTGTCTCCTGTTTTCCACCCACCCCTTTCATCCTGTGTTTCAGACAGCCACTCGGCTATTCGAATCAAGCAAAGCTTGTTTGATTCACTTTTTGTTCTGCGGTACTTTTCCGAGTTTCCGAGTGCATACAATATGGAATGCACCGGCAGATTGTATTTTTTACCGCCGTAGCTGTAGATCGGAATTCCGCGATTGTCGAACTCCCCCTTGAAATCGGCCCTGGCCGAATGATCCAGATAGTAGGCCAGTTGGTCGGTTTCGTCATAATTGGCCGGCGCTTCGCTGTGGTAATAGCTTTTAGAGCGAACTCCGAAATACTGCGCGAAATTCGATATCTTCTGATTAAATTGGGACATTTTCGATTGTTAATATAGCCAAGCCGTTACGATTAGGGAATTTCTATATCAGACGACTGCCGCCGTTATATCCTTGACGATTACCCCAAACTTCCTATATTACCGGACTTGAAATTAAGGAAATAAAATGAAAAGAACTTATCAGCCCTCAAACCGCAAACGGAAAAACGACCACGGCTTCAGAAAACGAATGTCCACCACGGGTGGACGCCGCGTTCTGGCCCGCCGTCGCCGCAAGAAAAGAAAACGCCTGACTCCCAAAGTTGGCCGCAACAAATAAGCTCCCCCGAACTCTGACCATCAAAAGCCGCAAGGAAATCGACCGGCTTTTGAAAAATGGTCATCGCCAGCCGGGAAGTTTTTACACTTTGGTCTGGGAGTTTTCGGAGTCATTTCGTTATGCCATATTATTATCAGGGAAGATCAAAAACGCGGTATTCAGAAATCGCATTAAAAGATTGTTCAGGGAGGCAATTCGCCTAAACAGGCAGTCGCTCAAACGGCCCGTGCAAATGGCAGTGCTTGTGCGCACACTAAAAAATGAACCCGGATTTGAAGATATCAATAGAGAAATCTCGCAGTGTTTTGCCTTCATCAGAAACCACGAAGACTAAAGCGCCACTCACTGCCTATCCATTAATTTTACTGGTGCATCTCTACCGCTTGACCCTTTCCCCGATTTTCGGAAACTATTGCCGTTTCCATCCGACTTGCTCGCGATATGCGCTCGATGCATTAACCAAATACGGCGCCATCAAAGGCAGTTGGCTGGCTATCAAGCGAATCGGACGATGTCATCCGTGGCATCCGGGGGGATTCGATCCGGTCAAGTAACCTTAAATTAGATTTTGTATAAGGACGTACTTTGGATAAAAAGACACTACCTATAATAATCGCACTCGCTCTGTTAATAATTTTTTACTACCCCATTCTGGAATTCTTCGGCCTGACCGAAAAGTCCGAGCCAAAACCACAAACGACCGAACAAACTCAAACTACGGACGCCGCCCCGCCCCGGCCGCAGACGGCTGATGCAACCGATACAATTAAATCCAAACAATCGGACTTCAATTTGAATTCCGATACCACAAATTACTCGCAAACAATCGATGCCGACACTGTGATAATCAAAACCCGGCAATATGAAATTGCTTTAAGCACCTACGGAGGCGGGCCGGTTGCATTATTCTTAAATGGATATACTTACCGTGACGGCGAAAAAATCAGCATCCTTTCCAAAGCCGACCACGCCACTCCCGACTTTACCTTTGCCGGACAGACATTCTCGACTGCCGATGTCAGCTTTTCATCCAACACTCCGCCGGGTGTTTATGACGTTTCCTCCCAGCCGCTCGACTTGAAATACCGCTACACCAAAGACGGTGCGGAAATTATCAAACACTACCGGTTTTACCCCGACAATTATCACTTTGACCTGGAACTCGAATTAGTCAACGCCGACAAACTCGGATTCGAACGCGACTACCAGATTCTCTGGGATACTCCGCTTGATGTCACCGAGCCGCAGATCGAAGACGACTACAATGAAATGAATGCCGTGGCATTGATGGCCGGTTCGAGAGTTATGCTCGATGACTACGATGACGGCCGGCTTGACCAGTCATTCGACGGTCAAACCAGCTGGGCGGGAGTCCGCTCGAAATATTTTACTTCGGTGATTATCCCCAAAAATCGATTTGCCGAAAGAGTATTCGCCAAGGGTCAAAAGATGAAAGTGGCGACAACATCGGGGACAGTTGAAGGGCGCGAAGTTATTGTCGGGCTGACCTTCCCGATGGAAGGCATGTCATCATTTACAGATAGTTTCACAGTCTTTGTCGGGCCGCTGGATTATCAACTCATGTCTGACTACGATGTCGAACTCGAGGATATGCTCGGTATCGGGACAACTCCGTTTATCGGCTGGATTATCAAACCGTTTGCCTGGGCGATAATCTGGTTATTGCCTTTCATGTATAATATTATTCCCAATTACGGACTGGTAATAATCATTTTCGCGCTCTTGGTAAAAATTATTACGCTGCCGTTGTCGATGAAATCTTTCAAATCAATGCAGGCCATGAAAGATTTACAGCCTAAAATCGAAGAGCTGAAAAAGAAGCACAAAAATAATCCGCAGGCGATGAACCAGGAAATGATGAAGATGTACAAATCGCACGGAGTAAATCCGCTCTCCGGGTGCCTTCCGATAATCCCCCAGATGCCCCTTTTCTTCGCCCTCTTTTCGGTTTTTCGCTCGACGATACTACTCCGCGATGCGCCGTTTGTGTGGTTTATCAGCGATCTCTCTCGCGGCGCCAGCAGTTTCACCGACCCATATATTATATTGGTGGTCATAATGGTCGCGGCGCAGTTTATCTCACAGAAGTTTACAATGGCGTCGACCCAGCAGAACAAAATATTTTTGTATATTATGCCCCTTTTTATGGGCTTTATATTCTACAAATTCGCGGCCGGATTGGTTTTGTACTGGACCTGCTTTTCGATTTTCTCGCTGCTCGATTATATTTTATTCAAACGTCCCAAGAATGCGGACGTTCAGACAACTTAGACTCACATGAAAAATTCCCGCGCTTCATCTTCGGCTAAAGATGAAGATACCATCGTCGCCATTATAACCCCTCCGGGTGAAGGCGGTATCGCCGCCATCCGCCTCTCCGGCCCACGAAGTGGGTTTGTTTTAAAAAATCATTTTCGGACCACAAGCGGAAAAAGAGTCAAAGACTTCCAGCCATTCATAATGAGATTTGGTCATTTTATAGATATCCACAATGTGGAAATCGATGAAGTCCTTGTTGTATATATGCCCAAGGGGCATTCGTACACCGGGCAGGAACAAGTCGAATTATTCTGCCATGGTGGCAGTCAGGCTGCCAGAAGTATCGTTGATACTTTGTTGAAATCAGGGGCAAGAGCTGCGGAGCCCGGCGAATTCACCAAAATGGCCTTTCTTTCAGGAAGAATCGATTTGAGCCGGGCCGAAGCGGTCGCCGAGCTGATTAGCGCTCAGACCGACAAATCGTATCAAGTCGCCAAAGAACATCTATTAGGTAGTTATTCAAAAGTAGTTGAATCAATCAGACAAAGCCTGATTGAACTGATTGCCGAAGTCGAGGCGTCAATTGATTTTCCCGAAGAAGAAATTAACCCGGACGAAGTAGAAAAACTGCTCGATACTCTGGCTAAAATTGAATCCGATATAGACCAGTTGGTCGCCTCATATAATGGCGGACGCATTATTAACGAAGGCTACAAAATAGCCATCTGCGGACGTCCCAACGCCGGAAAATCTTCACTATTCAATCTTCTCTTAAAACAGGAGCGAGCCCTGGTCACACCCACTCCCGGCACAACACGAGATTATTTGTCAGAGTGGTTTGAACTCGATGGTTACGCGGTCAATGTTATCGACACCGCCGGACTTCGCACCGGCGGCGGCGCAATCGAAAAAGCGGGGCAATCATCGGCCAGGAAAATAATGAAAGAGTCTGACCTGATACTTTGGATAATTGACCTGTCACAAAAAAGCTGGAAAAAATTATTGGAGACAGATCTCAAAAGCGAATTCCATAAAAACGTATTGTTAGTGGGGAATAAAATAGACAAAGCCGGCTCGACCAAATTCGCAAATATCAAATACGGTAGTTCGGGAATACTTTTGGTATCATGCATCAAAAAAATCGGTTTCAATCAATTGAAACAGGAATTGTTGAATCGAATAATGGAAACAATGCCCGATTTGACCTCCGGACAAATCGTGACTTCCGCCCGACATGTCCAAAAACTAAAAGGCGCCCTTAAAAGCATCAAAGCTGCCAGAGCTAAACTCAAAAAAAATGCTTCCCCCGAACTGACCGCATTCGACTTAAGATTAGCCGCCGACTCTCTTTCCGAAATCACCGGGCGTATATATAATGATGATATATTAGGTCAAATCTTTTCCAAATTCTGCATCGGCAAGTAGCGGAGCTACCTCGTAGCCTCGCGTGAGTTGAAACTTAGTTAATGCAATTAGCGTTTCAATATTGGCCAGAGTTCGAAAGGCAAAAAGCTATGTCGAAACATATTGTCGCAATAATTCTTATTCTCGCGATAAACTTGTCGGCACAACCCCCCAAAGATACTGTCTTTTATCAAGATGTTTCGTGGTCGCCGGATGGAACGAATTTATTAATGTCACGCCTTGATATCAGCGGTGACAATTATGAGTACCACATTTACAGTGTCAACACAGATGGTTCCAATTATCAAAAACTTACCGACGGACCCAATGATATCTGGACATCCTGGTCACCGGACGGATCGAAATTTGTGCATGCTTCAAAAAAGGAAAACAATACTGATATCTGGATTCGAGGATTTGACAGCGCATTTGTGATTCAATTGACCACAGATACAACTCGAGACTCACACCCGGACTGGTCTCCTGATGGCAGCAGCTTTGCATTTGTCTCCAAAAAAAACGGATTGACTCAAATTTACACGATGAATACAGCCGGCGATAATGCAGTTATGCTCACTCGGGATTCCATTCCAAAAGATAATCCGCGCTGGTCACCGGACGGGAAGCGAATTGCATATTTTGGAAACGTCAGCGGAAGAGATTCAATTTTTGTAATTGATTCTGATGGTAACAAACAAACTGGTTTGTGCGAAGGCGTCTGGCCATCGTGGTCACCCGACGGCAAAAGTATTCTTTTCACGATTGAAAATGAAATATATCAAATGAAAATCGGCGATTCCGTCAAAACAAAAGTGATTGATAATGCCTATTATGCCCGTTGGTCACCGGACGGGAAGAAAATAGCTTTCATTCGTAATACATGGAGAGCTGATGAAGGCTGGCCGGCCACATCGGCGGTATTTATCGTTAACGCCGATGGCACCAACGAAAGACGTGTAACGCCTTAGAATCTGATTTCCACACTTCTCAAACCCACAAAATTGTTTTTACATTCTTATGCGAAAGCCATAAATTGATTTCCCATGCCTACGAACAAAGATTTTGACATTATAGTTATTGGCGGCGGACATGCCGGTGTCGAAGCCGCCCTGGCTATTGCCAGAATGGGCAAAACCGCAGCTATTGTAACGATGGACAAGCGGAAACTGGCTCTGATGTCCTGCAATCCCGCCATCGGCGGCATTGCTAAATCGCATGTAGTCAAAGAGATAGACGCACTCGGGGGAGTTATGGGTGTCGCCGCCGACGCCTCGGGCATTCAATTTCGAAAACTAAACCTCTCAAGAGGTCCGGCAGTTTGGTCCACCAGAGTCCAATGCGATCGCCGCGCCTACAATGACTTCATTTGCGACTATGTGGCCAATACCAAAGGCATCGAAGTCATCGAAGCGCTGGCCGGACAGATTATAGTCGAAGACGGAAAAGTGAAAGCTATACGCACTGAAGATGGCCAGCTGATCTCCTGTAACGCGATAATCGTGGCTACCGGCACATTCCTCGGCGGACTTATTCATATCGGGGAAAAGAAAATCAAAGCGGGCCGCATTGGGGAAAATGCCGCCTACAAACTTTCTGATTCATTCAGAGAACTTGGATTCGAAATCTCCCGACTCAAAACTGGCACACCGCCGCGACTTGATGGTGATACTATCGATTGGGACAAATGCGACATTCAGCCCGGACACATTCCTATTCCGTTTTTCTCATCACACACCAAACGAAAACCTTTTGAACAGTCTCCCTGCTATTTGACCTACACTACTGACCAGACTAAAAAAATCATTCTCGAAAACTTGCATCGCTCGCCGATGTTTTCAGGGCAAATCAATTCTGTCGGCCCGAGATACTGTCCGTCAATCGAAGATAAATTTCACCGCTTTGCGGATAAACCAAGACACCAGCTCTTTTTGGAGCCCGAGGGTAACGGCACCAGTGAAGTTTACCCGAACGGCTTTTCCACATCTCTTCCAGAAGATGTCCAAATTGCTGCCATAAAAACAGTTATCGGACTTGAGAATGTGGAAATCACCCGCCCGGGCTACGCGGTCGAATATGATTTTTGCCCGCCGCATCAAATCAAGCCATCACTAGAAACCCGCCTGGCCAAAGGGCTATTCTTTGCCGGGCAGATTAATGGCACTTCCGGTTACGAAGAAGCCGCCGGACAAGGGCTGATGGCTGGAATAAATTCGGTTCTTTATATCGAAAAGCAAGCGCCGTTTGTACTCGACAGATCCGAGGCCTATATCGGCGTTATGATAGATGACCTAACTACCCGCCCGACCACCGAACCTTACAGACTGTTCACATCGAGAGCCGAATATCGTCTGGCCATGCGCGAAGACAACTCCCGCGATAGATTGATAAAATATGCCCAGAGGTATGGCCTGATTGAGAAAGAAATGCTAAGCAAGTTTACGTCGATTCAAAAAGAGACAGCATTGGTTGTTAAATTTTGTAAAGAGACTCAGGTGCCGACCAACGAACTTTCGGATTTGAATGGACGGCTGAAGGGCAAAAGCAAAGTATCGCTTGAGTACATTATAAAGCAGCCCGATTTTACAATTGCCGAAATTCTCCCGATACTTGCCAAATTCGACGGACGTTTTTCGAACAATTCAGAAATCCTCGAAAGAGCCGCGATTCATATTCGCTACCAGGGGTATGTGGATAAGCAGGAGCGTGAGATCAAAAAGTTCAAAAAACTCGAGAATGAGTCGATCCCAGATGGCTTTTCATATAATGATATCAAAGGCCTCAAAAAGGAGGCTTCAGAAAAATTCGTTCGTTTCCTGCCCGTTTCTCTCGGGCAGGCCGGCAGAATCGAGGGGGTCACACCCGGCGATGTTTCAGTCTTATCTGTCTATTTGAAAAGATTCAAAGCTGCCGCCAAATGAGCGAAATCCTGCTCGAATTCTCTCAAAAAGCAATAATCTCAAAATATGACCCCGATTCTAAGCTCAAGCATTATTTTGATTTACTCCAAGAAGAAAACCAGAAAATCAATCTTGTTTCACGTGAAACATCGCGACAGGACTTAGAAAGATTAGCCGCAGAATCGCTATTGCCGTTTGAAGTCATTGAATCGCGGAATTTCAAAAACTATCTCGATATCGGCACCGGCGGCGGACTGCCGGCACTTCCCATTATAATGTGTATCGCTCCGCAAAAATCTACTCTGGTTGAACGGACCAAAAAGAAAGCCGGGGCCATTGCTCGAATAAGTTCAAATCTGGGATTGAGACCAAGTATTCTCAATACCAATTTCGAAGAGTGTGACTTCAATGAAAAGTTCGATCTAATCACGCTTCGGCTGGTAAAGCTTGATAAGCCGCTTTTTCGTAAAATCTCAAATTTACTTTCAATAGACGGCATTTTTGTTTATTACTCGAATTATTCCGAAGACACAAGCAAAACAGGATTTAATAAATCCGTCCATACCTATAATACCAGCGCAGATACACCATCGAAAAAATTCACTATTATTTCCAAAGAATCTTAGATACTTTTTGTTGATTGAGTTTCACGTGAAACCTAAACTCTCATTCCAATTCAGGAGCGGCCTGTTTGGTTGAGTCGATAAAAATGATAGAGGAGTAATTTTTTGGCCAAAACAATTGCAATTTCGAATCAAAAGGGCGGAGTCGGCAAAACTACTACGGCCGTAAATCTGGCCTCTTGCCTGGCCGCAGCAGAGAAAAAGACCCTCCTGGTCGATATGGATCCCCAATCCAACTCCACCAGCGGTATCGGACTGGGCAAAATCAAAATAGAGTCAACTATCTATGATGCCCTTATAGGTGATAGGAATGTCCACGATGCCATTTTAACCACCGAAATGGATTATCTCAAAGTGCTGCCGTCATCGATCGCACTGGTCGGCGCCGAAATAGAGCTGGTCAGTATGATGTCTCGCGAGCACCAGCTCAAAAAAACATTACAACCATTAAAAAATGAATTTGATTTTATCGTCATCGACTGCCCGCCTTCTCTCGGGCTTTTAACTATTAATGTCCTGACCGCTGCAGATTCGGTGATAATACCCATTCAATGCGAGTACTTCGCGCTGGAAGGACTGGGACAGCTGATGAATACCATTAATCTCGTTCAGGAGAATCTCAATCCTGAATTAAAAGTCGAAGGCGTACTGTTGACTATGTTCGACGGGCGATTGAATCTGTCGCGCCAGGTTTCCGATGAAGTCCGCAAACATTTTGATTCGCGCGTCTATGAAACGGTCATCTCGCGCAACGTTCGACTCTCCGAAGCGCCCTCGTTCGGAAAGCCGATTATTCTATACGATATCATGTCAACCGGAGCGGAAAATTATATGTCATTAACTAAAGAGGTAATTTCAAAATGAGTTCACGAGTAGTATTGGGACGGGGACTGGAAGCCCTTATCCCGCAAAAAGATTCCAAAGAAGCGCCGGATAGCACTAAAGCGAAATTCAGGACAGTGGCTCTTGATAAAATTAAACCAAATCCGATGCAGCCTCGCCGCGCTTTTGCAGAAGAAGCGTTAAAAGAATTGGCCGAGTCATTTAAAAGAGACGGCATTATGCAGCCGCTGGTAGTAACCCAAACCGGCGAAGATTACACCATCATCGCGGGCGAAAGAAGACTCCGCGCCGCAAAATTAGCCGGACTGACCGAACTTCCGGTCGTATTAATGGAAGAAACCGATGATGTCCGCCGTCTGGAATTGGCGCTGGTCGAAAATATTCAGAGAGAAAATCTAAATCCAATTGAAGTCGCCCAGGCCTACAAGACTCTTATAGACAAATGCGGATTGTCGCAGGAAGAGTTATCCGAGCGGGTTAACAAAAGCCGTTCTGCAGTAACAAATAATCTGCGTCTTCTGACGTTACCGATTTCAATTCAAATCCTGGTCCGCGACGCCAAACTTACCGAAGGTCACGCCCGGGCGATATTATCACTTGAAACCGAGCACGAAATGCTTGATCTGGCCGAACAGATAATTAAAGGCTCCTGGTCGGTTCGCGTAGCCGAAGAAAAAGCCAAATCCAAAAAACGCCGGCTTGTCCCGAAACGCCAGAATCCGATGCTCTCGGAGTTTGAGAATAATTTGAGACAGATATTGGGTACATCGGTAAAAATTACACCGGGCCTAAAGCGTGGTAAAATCGAAATCGAATACTACGGCAACGACGATCTTGAGCGCCTGGTGGCATTGTTAAAAAGGATTCATTAAGGCCGATAGATTAATGTATGAGCAACGGCAAGTATGTGACGGTTATGATAATTCCCGACGGGGCCGAGGCGCGCCGCGGCTTTCGGATGCGAGAGTGGCATTTCAAGGCCGCATTGGGCGCTTTGGGTGTGATAATACTGGCCATTTTACTGTTCTTTATTTTTTACGGTCCGATAATGTCCCGCGCCTTTTTGGCCGATAAGCTGGAAGAAGAAAACGAACGACTACTTAAGTATCAGTACAAAGTGCAGCTATTGGAAAAAAATCTGAACCAGACCCGCGACATAGTCTCACGGCTCATTAATCTGGCCGGGGTGGATATTGAGTTTCCGGTCATGCCCGATGACTCTACATTATTTGCCTCGCTGGATGAAGTCGGGATGGCCGCGGTGGCCCGTTCAGCCGGTCCGGACTTGAACTGGCCGTCAGGGCTTCCCGTTACCGGATTTGTCACGCAGGATTTTATCCTCGATGACAGCACGCATTTTCACCCGGGAATCGATATTGCCTGCGTCGAAGGAACTCCCGTCCTGGCGACTGCCATCGGCGAAGTGGTCATGTCCGGTTTTGATGAAGTTTACGGCAATATCGTGGTCATAAAGCATAACGACAGCGTTACTACGCTTTACGGCCATAACAAAGAAATTCTGGTCGAAGTGGGGGAAAAAGTACTACCGGGCAGCCGCATTGCCTTGTCCGGCAATACCGGTAAATCGACCGCACCGCATGTTCATTATGAAATCAGGGTCAATGACGAACCAGTTAACCCAATGGAAAAAAAATAATTATGAAGAAACTATTAAGCGAAACGGATGGGACAATGAATACCATTATCGGCAAAGACACAGTGATTACCGGAACAATCGATGTCAAAGGCGGGCTTAGAGTCGATGGCACAGCCAAAGGAAAAGTCATCTGCGATGACTCAATTACAATCGGCTCCACCGGCGTAGTGGAATCAGAAATCGAAGCCTCAACCGTCATAATTGCGGGGCGGCTGGTCGGCAATATTGCCGCCGCCGAAAAAGTCGAGCTTCAGGCCAAGTGTGAAGTCGATGGTGACATTCACACCAAGTCTCTTGTAATCGAGCAAGGGGCGGTCTTTTGCGGCGCCTGCAATATGAAAGGCAGTCAGCCGGATCTGGGCTTTTTGTCCCGTGAAAGGCAGGAAACTGTCCCGGCCATGGACCACGACGACGAAAACAACTGACAATTGTTTTTGTGTATTTGTTGATAACTGTTGAAATCTGTGGATAATCCGCTAAGTCGTTGCACGGCATAGCGGATTTTTCCAAGCGTGGAATCAAAGCTCCCTCTTTATCCACACTTTCCAATTTAACCATTTGAACTCTAACGAGATAATGCCCAACCCTTAATTTTAGATTGAAACGAAGGCCGTAACCCTATATTTGGACTATAAATGCGGATTTTGAGCAGATTTCAAATCTACATCTAATTGTCTCTTTCAATTTCATTCCTGCAGAGTTTTTTGTTAAATTGGCGCGATGTCAACTCAACGTCTCGAAGCATTCAGTGATGCAGTTATCGCCATCATTATCACTATCATGGTAATAGAACTAAAAGCTCCGCATGAAACCGGGTGGAACGCATTGGCTCCTTTGGCCCCCGTGTTATTCACTTACATCTTGAGTTTTCTCTTTTTGGGAATCTACTGGAACAACCATCACCATATGATGCACCTCGTAAATAAGGTGAACGGCAAGATACTCTGGGCGAACCTGCATCTGTTATTCTGGCTCTCGTTAATTCCGTTTGTCACCGGCTGGATGGGCGAAAATGGTTTTGCACCAATACCTGTGGCTGCGTATGGAATCGACCTATTGTGTGCGGCCATAGCATATTACATTTTGGAACGAGCGATAATTGCGTACGAAGGAAAAGACAGTAGACTCAAAGCAGCGATTGGAAAGGAAATCAAAGGAATTGTGTCCGCCGTGCTGTATGTCCTGGCCATCCCGCTGGCGTTTGTCAACTGCTGGATTTCACTGTTGTTTTATATTTTTGTGGCGATGATGTGGCTTTTACCGGACAAAAGAATAGAAGCGCTGGAAAAATAGGTTGACTTTCTCTTATATTAGCCCAGAATGTTTGCCAAAGATTCAAAAGTAAATCATTACAGCATTATCGATAAAATCGGTCAGGGTGGAATGGGTGAAGTTTACCTGGCCCATGACTCCAAACTCAACCGAAAAGTGGCTCTGAAATTCTTATCAAAAGAACTCGACCAGAAAGCAGATTTCCGCAAAAGATTCACCCGCGAAGCGCAGGCAGCAGCCAAGTTAAATCATCCAAACATTGTGACAGTTCACGAAGTCGGCGAATTTGAAAAACGCCCCTATATTGCCATGTCCTATGTTAAAGGTGATTCACTGTCACATCTAAAAGACCTCCGAAAATTCTCAATTCCCGAAATCATTGACATCGGAATCCAAATCGCCGAAGGACTTTCAGTTGCTCATGGTAACGGCATCACCCATCGCGACCTAAAACCGGCCAACATTATCATAGAGGAAAAAGGGAAAGTGCAGATTCTCGACTTCGGCCTGGCAATTTCACAAGACGCTTCAGACGTAGAAAGCACTTTGTCCAAATTAACTGATATTGGTGCCGTAGCAGGCACCGTTCCATATATGTCACCCGAGCAGCTAAAAGGACAGCCTGTCGACCATCTAACCGATATTTTTGCTTTGGGAGTAATTTTATATGAGCTGGTAAGTGGGGACCGCCCTTTTGGCGGGAAATCGGCTGCGGAAATCTCATCAAGCATTCTGCGTGACCAGCCAAGATTGATTTCAGAAATCCGAATTGACATTCCCTATGATTTAGAGCGAATCATCGGTCGGTGCCTTCAAAAGGACCCGAATCGTCGCATTCAAAGCGCCCTTGATGTTAAAAATGAATTGTTGGAACTGCAATCCGCTGATTTCCGAGAGGCTCCAGACTTATCTCGGAAAAAGAACTCGGATAGAAACAAAACAGAGGTTTTGGAGAGCCAATTTATTCTCACAGCTGAACTGGTCCGTCAACTTGAGAATCGTCTGCCCCAAATGGTTGGCGGGGAATTAACATATACCTATAATACCGTGGAGTCGGATACGCTCGTAATTTATTTGGCCCCTTGGGGTCTTGAACCATTAGCCTCGGCGGACGAAGTTCTTGCAGGGCTGCCTTGCCGAGCCGTCGCACCCATCATTTACGGCTGGAATAGTGATGCAAAGTTTCGTCCAGCGCTCTCGGTGGATGATCACTCAACCATTCTGCGATCTTTCTTCAAGCACCGCCTGGAAAATTTCGGTTCAAAAAGGGTGGTTATAGTTGGATTTTCATCAAGCGCCGATCACATTTCGCGCATGATAACTTCACCGGTTGGGATTGGAGTACCGCTCGATGGCGCGATAATAATAGGGTGCAATCTTGATATATCAACTTGCTTCGTTTCAAGCGTATTCGCCGAAATGGATACGTCGACCGAATCCGGGATTTTAGAATCTATAAACAAAGTTGGCAAAACCGCTTCTTCAATACACGATTGGATACTTACTCAAAACTATCTATTGGCGATAGTTCAAAAATTCGGCAAAAATATGGAGCCGGTTAAACGCTTTGCCAGGGACATCGTAGAACCATTTAAGGTCAAAGACAGCGACCAGTTTCCAAAATGGTATAGGGCTGTTATTGATAAAGTCCCCGTGGTTCAATTTGTATTTAGCACAGACGATTCTCCGGCGCTGGACAGAATTTTGAAAAGACATCTTGAAGAAAATATCCTGGGCGATAACTATTCCGAAAAAACGATTGGACGGATGGAGCTAGCCCATATTCAGACCGGCCACCCCAATGTAGTCATTGAATTGGTAAAAAAATTTCTGGCTAAATTTGGTAAGAGTTGATTTCGTTCAAGATATCTGCCACTTTTTCGACAAATTTTGGTATAATGGGTTAACCTAAATATCAAAAACAACGAAATATACCCGCTTGAGGAGAATAAATGTCGACAGTCCAAACTAAATCAGATATCAGCCAGGTCGAAGAACTTCATTCCGCCTACGCCCAAGTTCAGAAAGAAGTCGCCAAAGTAATTATCGGACAGGATAAAGTAATAGAGCTGCTGCTGATTTCTTTGATTTCTTCCGGGCATTCACTTTTAATCGGCGTCCCCGGCCTCGCCAAAACTCTTTTGATATCGACCCTGGCCAAAGCGCTTGATCTTAAATTCAGCCGCATCCAGTTCACCCCCGACCTAATGCCCTCTGATATCACCGGCACCGAGATTATCGAGGAAGACCGCAGCAGCGGCAAACGCCAGTTTCGTTTTGTCAAGGGTCCCGTTTTTGCCAATATCGTTTTGGCCGATGAAATAAATCGCACCCCGCCCAAAACCCAGGCGGCTCTTCTGCAGGCCATGCAGGAACACGAAGTCACGGCGGCCGGGAGCACCTACAAATTGGATGAGCCGTTTTATGTTTTGGCCACTCAAAACCCAATCGAGCAAGAGGGAACTTATCCGCTTCCTGAAGCCCAGCTCGATCGCTTCATGTTCAACATTCTGGTCGACTATCCATCCGGCAGCGAAGAACAGGAAATTGTCAAAATGACCACGGCCGTTCCCGAATACCAACTCAACAAGATTTTGTCGCCGTCGGAGATTTTGGGATTCCAGCAGCTGGTTCGTCGTGTCCCCGTATCGGATCACTTGATTGAGTACGCCGTTGAATTAGTCCGCGCCACTCGTCCCAACGAACCGGCCGCGCCGGAGTTTATTAAAAATTGGGTCAACTGGGGCGCCGGCCCGCGCGCTTCGCAGTATCTAATTCTGGCCGCCAAAACCAAAGCCATTATCGAGGGCCGCCCGACACCCGGTCCCGAAGACGTCCGTTTTGCCGCTTATCCGGTATTGCGCCATCGAATCGTGACCTCGTTTAACGCCGAAGCCGACGGCGTCGACGCCAACGAAATTATCAAACGCGTGCTGGATACGGTGAAAGCAAAAGAGTAAGCCTAAATCGAATTTTGAGTTATTCCGGCAGTAATAAAGAATTGAGTCATTGCGAGGCCAGATTACTGTCTTGCCGTGGCAGTCTCTAAATTCTGACAATTAAGATGTTCAATAACCTCCAAATCCAAAATCTCCCCTCCTACGGCAAACTATTTGTCGGGCTGTTCACTACCCTGATGCTCTGTGTCTGCGCCTGGGCGATGCTGATTCTCTATGTTGATAAAGGGATGGTCAGCGAGTCCCAGATTCCTTCTTATGTTACCGAGCCGTACGGGGAAGCAGATACCATTGGAGAATCTGGCTTGGAGCACGAGGCTGGTGAACTTGAACGGCCGGACTTCGAAGAAAATGTCAAGCTTGCCCACACCCATATCAATGGCCAGACACTCTTGTTTTTTGCGATGGGCCTGATGTTTCTATTTTCATCAGCTAAACCTAAAATCAAGAAAATCTTGTTCTGGATATTTTCCATGTCGGTGGTGGTGCACAATATCGGACTGACCGGCGAGAATTATCATTGGATTTATGAAGAACTGATTGCAGTCAGCGGCATTCTAATTTTAGTCAGTATTGCTTATATGGCATTCGTCATCTACGCCGACCTGCTTAAAAAATCCGCCGCAGGCGGACAGGCCGTTAGTTCATGATTAACCCCAGCTACCAGAAATATCTCAATCCCGATATCGTCTCCAAGCTGAAAGGGATGGAAATCCGCGCGCGGATGGTAGTCGAAGGCTTTATCGCCGGGATGCACAAATCCCCCTATCATGGGTTTTCAGTCGAGTTCGCTGAACACCGCCAGTATATGCCCGGCGACAATATCCGCGATATCGACTGGAAAGTTTACGCCAAATCAGACCGCTTCTATATCAAGCAATTCGAAGAAGAAACCAATCTCAAGTCATATTTGCTTTTGGACTGCTCGGCCTCGATGGCCTACCATTCCGATGACCGTATCAGCAAACTCGACTACGCCCGTCTGTTATCCGGTGCACTTTCCTATATGATGCTTCGCCAGAGGGATTCTGTGGGGCTAGTTACATTCGATGAAAAACTGCGCCGGTACATACCTCCCCGTTCTAAGTACGGGCATTTGCACGTCTTGTTGAACGAACTGGCCAATCAGGAGCCGTCGGATAAAACCGATATCACATCGACTCTGCA
>Ga0302046_10002459_pt1 | contig 17201 bp, 19 predicted proteins | sample RVTome_11_FD_200261 | JGI IMG/M metagenome (GOLD analysis project Ga0302046, IMG submission 200261) | Soil microbial communities from uranium-contaminated site in the Upper Colorado River Basin, Wyoming, United States - RVT147D111 (version 2) ...
GTCGCCTCCTCCCCGATCAGAACATGCTCGGTCACGATGTCGCCCAACGCCTGGTGTGGAGCGGACGCCTGGCCCACCGGATCATGGATCGAAACGCGATGGCTGCGGGATTGGGCCGGCGTGGCGACTTCGAGGTGTTGGCGCTGCTTCGCCGGAACGAGCCGGATCTGCTGACTCCAGTGGAGGTCGCCAGGAAGCTTCTGTCGTCGCAGTCAGGCATGACCGGCAAACTCGATCGACTCGAAGAGCAAGGCCTCATCCAGCGGATTCCCGACCCCGAGGACCGGAGAGTGATTCGGCTACGTGTCACGGACAGCGGCCGCAGCCTGATCGATGAAGCCTTCAGGTCCAGTCTGGAGGTCTACGAGTCCATTCTCGACGGACTGTCACCCGCCGAAAGGGAGCAGCTGGCGTCACTGCTCACCAAGCTCCTGAAACGACTCGACCAGATCGCCGAGTCGAAATAGCTCCCGACCAAATATTTGGAGGACAGTTGAAGGCGTATATGAGATCTGAGTACGGAGCGCCGGATGTCCTTCGTCTTGAGGAAGTGCCAACACCTACCCCACAGAGGGGTGAGATCCTTGTGGGAGTTCGTGCGGCGTCGGTGAACATGGCTGATGTCGATTACCTGATGGGTCGTCCCAAGATGGCCCGCGCGATCACAGGCTTGCGTAGGCCGAGGAATCCCGTTCTCGGACTCGATCTCGCAGGTGTCGTAATGGCAGTCGGTGATCGCGTGTTCGGCTTTAAGCCAGGCGACGAGGTCTTTGGTGACTTGACCGAGTTTGGCTTTGGCGCCTTCGCCGAGTTCGCCTGTGCACCCGAAGCCGCCTTCGCTCTCAAGCCAAAGGGGATCACGTTCGAGGAAGCTGCCGCCGTGCCCCAGGCAGCGGTGATGGCTGCTCAGGGTCTTCTGAAACCGCGACCGGTCCGACCGGGGGAGCAAGTGTTGGTCAACGGCGCCGGTGGAAACATTGGTCCGTTCGCAGTTCAGATTGCCAAACACCTGGGTGCCGAGGTCACTGGTGTGGACGCTCCGGAGAAACTGGACTTCATTCGCTCCGTTGGAGCCGACCATGTAATCGACTACACCCTCGATGACTTCACGGCCAACGCGGGCAAGTACGACCGAGTGTTGGACGTGGCGTCGCACCACACCATCTCTGAAGCCCGACGAGTGTTGCGCCCCGGCGGGGTCTACTTGATCGTCCCCGGCTCGATCGCGGGAACGCTTCGGGCCATGGTCGTAGGGCCTCTAGTGTCGATTCTTGGAAGCCGCCCAGTGCGGATGGTGCCCTGGAAGCCGTTCAGAGCCGAAGACGTGGCCTTCCTCACCAACCTGCTCGAAAAGCGACAGCTGCGCTCAGTCATTGACCGTGTCTACAACTTCCAGGACATTCCGCAAGCTCTCGATTACCAAGCAGAAGGAAGGGCCACAGGAAAGATCGTCACCAGCCTCACCACTCTGCCGGACTGACATCAACCGAGCCGCCTTTCCCGGCGCAGGGTCGGTGACATCTGGCCGGGATCACCGACCTCTACAGCGAAGCGGTGAAACCCAGGGCATTACCATCCGGCCCATGGATAACGGGCAGGTCGCTGCAATCGTCGCAGTCGTCGTCCTCGGTGTCGTCACGATTTTCCAGCTAGCCCTGGCTCTTGGTGTCCCCTGGGGTGCGGCGGCGTGGGGTGGCTCTCACCCCGGTGTCCTGCCTGGCCGGCTCCGAGTCGCGAGCGCCGTGGTGGGGTTGGTGGTCTATCCCCTGATCGCTTTGCTGATACTGGCCACGGCGGGGCTCATCAACGTCGATGTACCCGGCAGCGGACCCACGGCGATGTGGATTCTGACCGGGTTCTTCACCCTCGGGGCGATCGCCAACTTCGCCTCCCGGTCGAAGGTGGAACGTATTTGGGGTCCGGTCAACCTGGTGCTCGCCATTTCCACTGCTGTAATCGCGGTGAACGCCCTGACCAATGCATAGGTGCTGAGCTACAGCACAAGGAACCCGAAGGTCATAGGTGTGACAAAAGCCCTGGTAGGGGCGTTGGAAGAGCCGGTAGAAACCCGGGAGAAGAACACCCCAAAACGATAGAAGCCCTGGCCAGCAGTCCACTGGCCAGGGCTTTTCACCGGCGGGGCGGGATTTGAACCCGCGACCTTCGGGTTATTAGCCGAGTCGGTGGTTTCCGGTAAGCAGGCGAAAAGGGCGACATGCCTGCTCATAGGCCGTTATTGGCCCGCATCATTCGCGTTCTTGACTGTCCATTCCACCCTCTCGCGCGATGGATATGTCCTCGGTGGTTGGACCGAAGTTCATGCGCATCCGCATTGGCGCTGTCTACTCGAACAGGAGTAGGAGTCCCGTAGCGATGAGCCATATCGACCAGGCGATGTAGCTGATCGGGACGATCGCGCCCGCGAGCTTCCAGCCTTGCTCCTCGAAGTGTCCGACGAACTCGAGCGAGCCGACGACCAGAAATAGGCCGATGATGATCCCGGGCCAAGCGAGCCACGCCTCGAAGAGCCGCGATTGAATCATCGCCACTCCGATCAGCACACTCCAGGCTCCGGTGAGGAGATACCCAAGGCACTCCCCGATTCCGACGCCGAGGTAGCGGTGGAACGAGTCGAACACCACCTTGGTCGCCTCACGGCTTGCCGAAGTCGAAGCAGGATCGGTGTAGGCGCGAGCCAACGCAGGGACCAGGAACGGCCAGCGGGCAAGTCCGAGGAACTGCACGACCGCGGCGAGGACACCGACAACGATCGCCGTCGGAATGACCGCGATCTCGTCGCTGGCGAGCACCTGACCTAGGAGCACGGCGAGTGGAGCGAAAAGGACCGCGGTGAGCATGAAGCCGTACCAGACCAGCTTCAAACCGACCCCTCCTGCCTGGAAGCGGTTCAGGATGTCCTCGGTGGGTCGTCGCAGAATGTCTGGGTAGTCGAAGCGTCGCCTGAGCAACAAGAAGAACCCGTTGAAGGCGAGTGGCAGGACTATGAGAAATGCCCCCGCGGCGACTGTCGTGGTCACGGAGCGGCTGGGGCTGGGGTCCGCTCGCCTTCACTTGCCGTATCTCGGAAGAGAACTGCGAGGATCAACCAGGTCAGCAGCCCGAACACGAGTGCTCCGCTGGCACCGAAGATCGGGAACCGTTCGGCGATGTTTCTCGCGATCACATATGAGGACACAAACCAGCCCAACGCCCAGCCAGGTGGGTTGGCGATCGCCCACCAGAATGCGCCGCGGACCTGGTGGCGTGCGAGCACCAGGACTTGCATTACTCCGACAGCGAGCCCGGTCACGGCACCCATGAGTGCGAGGTCCCCACGGCCGATGCCGTAGTCGACCAAAGCCGCTCCGGCGGCCAGACCGATCGTCATCCCAGCAGCCGTCGCCGGGATCCACAGCCACGAAACCCATCGGCGCAGGACAAACCACTCTGCGGCACCGATGATTGCGCCCGCGATGAGGCCAGCGGCGAGGGCCGCTCCAACTGAGTCGACACCATCAACGACCAGGTCTGCGACATACCCGCCGATGGGAAAACCGACCAGGATCGACAGCGGCCAAAGCCAAATCTGACGGGCCGTCTTCCTCCAGTCAGCTTGCATCGCCATCGTTCGTCTCGTCGTTTGAATTCCCATCACTCTCTGTCCTTTCGGATCACGACGTCGCCAGCACCGACGAGATCGGCGCTGACCCGCCACAGTCGCGCGGTGACCTCGTCGTCATATGAGGAAACGTTGGACTTCTTGGTCTTGCGGTTGGCGTAGTACTTGCCGGTGACGCCCTCGACCGTCGACGAGCTGGACAGAAAGACGACGGTCTCCGCCCCCTTCTCAGGGCTTTTCATGAAAGGGCGAGCGAGGAACACGACGGGAGCCATACCACGGGAGGGGTCCTCCGCGCTGAATGACGTGTTGGTCATTCCCGGATGTAGTGCGGTTGCGGTGACACCCGTGCCCTCGAGACGTCGGGCGAGCTCGTAGGTGAACATGACATTGGCCAGCTTCGACTGGTTGTAGGCCTGCTGTCCTGAGTAGTCCTGTTCACCCATGAGATCGTCGAAGTCGATCTTCCCCATCGACTGAGCTCCTGAAGACACCGTTACGACACGAGCCGGCGCCGAGGTGATCAGCCGTTCCAGGAGGAGGGTCGTCAGCAGGAAAGGTGCCAAATGATTGAGAGCGAAGGTGTGCTCCAACCCATCGGCTGTGGTGTGGCGGTGAGACCAGAAACCACCGGCATTGTTAACCAGGACATCGAGCCGCGGGTAAGCGGAGAGGACCTCCCCGGCCATACGCCGGACCTCAGCCTGGGAGGACAGGTCGGCGACGAACACATCGACCGCAGGGTTACCAGACTCTGCCTCTATGTCTTTGGCCGCCCGCTCAGCCCGGGCCCGATCCCGACCGGTGATCCCCACCCGAGCGCCCATGGATGCGAGACCGACCGCAGCTGCCTTGCCGATCCCGCCCGTTCCCCCCGTGATCAGCACCGTCTTTCCGGTCAGGCCGGTCGTTCGGATCGAGGTCATGTGTGTCTTCTTTCTTGACGAATCCCGCAACCGGCCTTGCGGTGTCAGACCGTGATCGCGATTTTTCCTCGGGCCAGGCCCGCCTCGAGATGACCCATGGCGCGGGGTACGTCGGCTAAGGAGTACTTCCCGTCGATGACCGGGACGACCCGGCCGTTGTCGAGGAACGGTCGCAATGCTTCGAGGTCCGTGTGACGCTCCTTGGAAGCGAGCATGGTCAGGCGTTGGCTCACGAACATCGAGAGCACCAGGGCGCGGATCTGACGGCCGAAACCCCCGGTGAGGCTGCCGCCCTCCTCCCCGCCGACGATGACCAGTTTCCCCTTGGGAGTCAAGGCTCGTCTGAGACGCGAGAGACTGTTGTTTCCGCCAATGTCGAGGATCAGGTCGTACTTCTCTGAGCCGTCCAGGTAGTTGTCGCGGGTGTAATCGAGGACCTGGTCGGCGCCGATCGAACGGACGAGATCTAGCTTCGCTGTGCTGCTGACACCGGTGACCTCGGCCTCGAAGGCTTTGGCCAGTTGCACGGCATAGGTGCCGACTCCTCCCGACGCTCCAATGATGAGCACTTTCTGACCTGCCTCTACGTGACCTGAGTCGCGCAGAGCTTGGATGGCGGTTCCTCCAGAGATGGGGACGACCGCCGCCTGTTCGAAGGTGAGATTGGCCGGCTTGTGGGCGAGCTTGTCCTCACGCGCCGCAGCCTGCTCGGCAAAGGCACCTCGACTCATGCCGAACACCTCATCGCCGGGCTTGAACCTGGTCACCTCGGAGCCCACAGCTGCCACGGTGCCAGCGACATCGAGACCTGGTACTCGATTCTTGGGTCTTCGGAATCCGAATCCCATGACGCGCATCAGGTATGGCTTGCCCGCCATTACGTGCCAGGTGCCGCGGTCCATCCCAGCTGCTGCCACGTCGATGAGCACTTCGTTCGCCTCGATCTCGGGTCGGTCGATCTCTGCAGAACGCAGGACGTTGCTCGAGCCGTAAGCGTCCTGGACGATGGCTCGCATCTTCTCGCCCCGCGTTTTGGAGCTCGGCGATGCGGGGATCTCAACGGGTCTGTCAGTTCTCGGGGTAACAACTGGGTCGACGGTCATGTCGTCTCGCTTCTCGATTGACTCATTGCAGGCTGAACGGTGGGTATCGGTCGGTGATCAGCAAGGTGGCGTAGGCCTGCACTCGCAGGGCCCATCTCCCCACCCCAACCACATAGTCGAACAGCGCTCGTGGGTAACGACCGGTGAAGAGGATTGCGAACCAGGCGATGAGGATGGCAAAGATCGCTCCCACCACCAAGAAGGCGAGGACGATGTAGTGGGGGATGGCCAACAGCCATTTCACCAACGGCATCCAGCGACTCAGATCCTGTTTCACGTTCGGGTAGTCGAGGTCGAGATGCACCGATTGCTCCTCCTCCGTCGACGGATACCGGTCGGTGAGAAGTGCCAAATAGGCACCGACACGGTTCGTGAACCGGTTGAGGTTGAGCGCGAAGTCGAACCACCATCGGGGATATCGCTGCCGGAAGACGACCATCAGCATCGTCGCCACGAACAGCCCGCCGGCGATCCCCAACCCCGTCGTCGTGACCCGGGACACCACTTCGCCGCTGTCCGTGATCACGGTGACCGTGTCGGTGGCGGTTGCGGTGAGCAAGGAGACAACGACGAGTATCGGAATCGCCCAGATGAGCCGGAAGAAGGTGGAGACCCGATCCAGTTTCTCGGGATAGTCGATGTTCAGGCGGGCGGGGTAGGACGGGGATTGGATAACCATTCCTTATGACTCCACTGGTAGTGAGTTGAGTTGGCCTTCGTGGTGGTTGCTCGTTGTTGTCATGCGGTGATGCCAGCTGTGACCGGTGAAGGTCTGAAGCCTTTGACGACCAGGTAGACGCCCAGCGAGAACTCCCATCCCGCGATCAGGAGTACTGCGATCCCCGACACGACATTCACTTGTTCCCAAAGGCCGAACATCGTGCCGACGACGCCGGCGATCAGCAGCGGCGCTCCCGCGAGGCCAAGGACAGGGAGGACCCTCGGCACCAAGCGCGACTGGTACAGCAGGGTGCCCAGCAACAGCGCGTTGAACGCGGGAAGCATTCCTTGTCCGAAGAGGGTCGTCCAGTCATACATGCCGACCAGCGCTTGGCCGGTGACCAACCCTTCTGCTCCGGCTCCGGCTTGCCGCAACGTCACGATCGACAAGAGGGTGACGACGCCAGCGAAGATTGTGGCTCCTTCCAGGACTCGCACGCCGACGAAACCCATGGCGAACCCTTCGTTCTGTCTCTTGACCACTGGGTAGAGGGCGACCGCGGTGCCGATACAGGCGAGCGCCACGATGATCTCGAGGAGGCCCCCGAAGAGGGCGCCGGTATCCGGGCCGGAGCCGGTGATGTAGTTCAGGCTCTTCACCGGACCGTAGAGAAAGAGGGTCGGGATCGAGACAAAGGTGATCAGGTACAGAACGCCCGCCCAGAAGGAGGTCTTCCTCAACGAGTCCACCGGCGCTTCTGGAACTGAGGCTCTGGGGGGTGTGGTGATTGCCATCGGCTGTTTCCTCTCGGTTCGCGACCGGGAGGGTCCAACCCCTGGCGATCTAATTCGTTTTCGTACTATACATACGCGAACGGTATTTCGTCAAAGCTAGGATAGACGTCATGACCCGTGTGAATTTCTCCCGCGAGACGGTCGACGGTTGGGGCCGTCTCCGCCCCGATGAGGATCTTGTTGGTCTAGGAGTCGCCCATCGCTTGATCTGGAGCGGGCGTCTGGCCGAGGAGGTGTTGGAACGGACCGCAATCGCGTGCGGGTTGCGGCGACGGGGAGACTACGAGGTCCTGGCCCTGCTACGACGTGCGGAACCGGAGCTCCTCACCCCTCTCCAAGTAGCGCAGCAGCTGCTGACTTCACAATCGGGCATGACAGGCAAACTCGATCGGCTTGAGCGACAAGGCCTCGTTCAACGGACACCAGACCCTGAAGATCGGAGGGCGATCAGGCTAGGGATCACCGATGCCGGCCGGACCCTGATCGACCAAGCCTTCACCACCAGCCTCTCGGTGTACCAATCCATGCTTGATAAGTTCACCCCAAGCGAGGGAAAGGACTTGGAGGTGCTCCTCGACAAGTTGCTCACTCGACTGGACGACCTTTCAGCTATGCAGCAGCCCTGGACTACGACCACTCCTTGATCGCGGAATCGCCGCCCTATCCGTATCGCGACGTTTCACGCGGGTTCTACCGGATTCCGGCAAGCTCCTGAGATACGCCACAACGTCCTGACCTGCGGATTTGCGTTGCGAAGACCTCAGGACACGTAGACAGCTCCGCAGATCAGGGACCTTCCACCGATCCTTCTACCGGGTTTCCGAAGGTCGGACACCTGGAAGGAGAAGGAACATGAAGGGCTATGTGGTTCGCAAGGGCAACCGCTGGTATGCGGTCGTCTACGAAGGGTTGGATCCGGTGACCGGGAAGGAGCTGCGGCGGTGGTACTCAGCCGGCACTACCCGCGGGGAGGCCGAGGAGCTGGCCGGCCGGCTGGCAGCAGAGTTGAACGGTCGCAACGACGAAGTGCGGTCGCTCACCTTCGGCGCCTACCTGACGGGGACCTGGCTGCCCGGCAAGAGGATCACACTGGCAGAGTCGACGTGGGATGGCTACCGGCGAAAGATCGACCGGCACATCATCCCGGCGATCGGCCATCTCCGGATCCGACGGCTCCGCGTCCACCACCTGGAAGCCCTGTACGAACGCATGCTGCATCCCACCGACGATCGTCGTCAGCTGGCGCCGAAGACGGTCCTGGAAGTTCATCTCATCATCCGAGGAGCTCTCAACGATGCGGTGAAGCGAGGCCTGGTAAACCGAAACGTGGCTTTGGTAGCTCACGCGCCCAAGTTGAGCTCGATCCCCAAGGTCGAGCCGCAAGCGTGGAACGCCCAACAGCTACAGGCGTTTCTCCAGGCCGCGGTGGGTCATCGGCTCTTCCCAGCGTTCTGGGTTCTCGCCGCAACTGGGATGCGACGAAGCGAACTGCTCGGGCTCCGTTGGGACGACGTCGACTTAGACAAGAAGCGGGTGTCGGTGAATCGAGGGCTGGTCGCCGTTGCTTACGAGCTCCGCGAGTCGCGGGGCAAGACCCCCAACTCGAGACGGGCCATCGACCTCGACATCACCACCATCAAGGTGCTGACCGCCTGGCGGGACTGGCAGCGCGCTGAGCAGGCTGCCGCGGGGATCGAATCAGCCGGGTGGGTGTTCACCAACGCCGATGGGCAGCCCTTCCATCCTCATTCGATCTCGCAGACGTTCGAGAGGATCGCCAATCGGGCAGGAGTGCCGAGAATCCGCCTCCACGACGTTCGCCATACTCACGGCACTCTGCTGATCAAGGCCGGTGTTCCCGTCAAGGTGGTGTCAGAGCGTTTGGGTCATGGCAACCCGGCGTTCACGATCGACACCTATCAACATGTGCTTCCCGGGATGCAGGCAGAAGCCGCCCGGACCTTCGAAAGCCTCATCAACGAGGCACGATCCGGAGCTGCCGGTAGAAATGACGGTAGAAGAACCGCGTAACACGGTAGAAGCCCCGGTCAGCAGTCCGCTGACCGGGGCTTTTCGTAGCGGGGGCGGGATTTGAACCCGCGACCTTCGGGTTATGAGCGACGAGCTATCACCGTGGGGTGTTGAACCTCGGTCATCAGCGATATATAGCGGGGCGACAGATCGGTACGCCTGTCAATGAGTGGTGGGCCGTGCCGGGACGTGTTAGGCGGTTGGGCACCAGTTCGGCACCAGTAGGATGCGGCGGCGGCCAATTTAAGATACGGCGTCTTCGCCCATTTCGTTGACGGAAGCGAGATCTACTTAGCATATGCAGCGACAATCCCACCGGGAATTGAGCTCATATGCCGTTCGGATCCGCGAGTTGATTCTTGCCTCCCAGCACGTCTTGTCGAAGGATCTGCATCACGCGTGACAGCTCTTCGAAGATCGGGCTGTGGGCCGATTCGTCGAAGGTGTAGAACCCTTTCAGGGGCGCGCTCAGGCTGTCAAAGTAGGTCTTGGCCACGGCGTAGGAACACGTGAAGTCGAACACCCCGTGAAGAAAGTACACAGGGACGTCGAGCGCTGGCACCCGATCGACGAGATTGGTGGTGAGCATCGTTTGCCAGAGAAAGCTCACGCCGGAGAGCGCCTTACCCCGCCACATGTTGATTTTCTCGCTCAGCGTGTACTCCCGACACCGCAGCGAAGCCAAGAAGATCCCTCGAAAGACCGACTTCATGTCGTGGGTCGTACCGATGCCCAGAGTGTGCATCGCCCGATCGCGTACCGCCAGGTAAGCCGCCGGCGTCCCGCTCTCCGCTGTGACTGGTGCCGCTTGGAGCTTTCGAACCATCCGTTGGTCCCCGATTCTGTGGAACTCGTGCACCATGTAGTCGTGCGCCCGGATCTCAGAAGCAAGCTGATCAGACATCTGAGCAACCCCAATGTAAGCCTGATAGAGATCTGGTGCTTCCGCTGCTACCAGCACGCCAAGGAAGGTCCCACCAGAGTGGGCCATCAGGTAGATCTTCTTCTGACCGAAACGACCACGGAGGTAGTTCGTTACCTCGATCGTGTCCGCAACGAGTTGCGCCTCGTTCATCGTGTCCGGCGGGATATCTTGCCGGTACGAAAGCCCCGAACCCCTCTGCTCCCACCAGCAAACCGTGAACTCGTTCTCAAAACCAACGGGGTGTTTGCGTGTGAGAAAGTAATCCGGCATCCCGCCGTGGAGATAAAGCAGCACCGGGTTTGACTCGTTCGCGCCCTTGATGAACATCCCTTGCTCGACGCCGTTGATCATCACGAACGTTTTCTCAGAGATGCTTCCCGGACGTGGCTTGCCGCTCTCATTCAGGATCGGTTGTGCTGTCCCGGGACTCCACGCCACCAACACGGTGACCGAGATAGCCAGACCACCTGCCACCACGAAAAGCGCGGTCAGCATGAAATTCCCGACTTGGCGGCGGTGACTCCGGCAGACCAACCAGGAGCTCGACCACCAGGAGGAGGCTGGATGGCATCGACGGGCAAGCCGCACCGGACAATCAGCCACGCCACCACCGAATTCGAATTCCACATCTCCCCGGCACCCAACTCGTCTCGTCCCCAGATCATCGCCGGTACTTGGTGGACCAAATCGAGAAGATCCTCAGCGCGTGCTGGGTCATCGCTGAGCAGTTGAGGGCTCGCTACCGCCTCATCGGTGTCCGGGATGACGCCGTCGAGCCACAACCGCACTTCGTACCGAAACGGACGAAAGCGGGCTAGCCGCCGACTGAACACCGGGCCTTCCAATACCACTCCCCTGGACATGGTGTTGGCATCAGGGCTAGGCCAAGCATTCTCGATGGTGAACCGCCCATCCGGCACATAGACCTCGAGGGCAGTGTGGTACAGGTCGAGCGGCGGCCGATGTTGGCGGCGGGCCTGGAGCCCTTCGTAGACGCGTCCGTTGAGCCGCACAAACCCGACACCGCCCGCGCCGAGCGGAATCCAGTACAGGCCAATACTGGCTCCGGGCTCAACCATGGACGCGCCGAGACGACCGGAACTCGAGGGCCGCCCATATTGAGAAGAGAACTAAAAGAAGTCCAGTCCCCCAAGCTCCTGCGACGGCCAGGTTGGGAAACCAAATGCCGACAACCAGACCGCCAGCCCACATGGATCCGCCGATATACCAGAACTCTCGCATCCCGTATAGGAAGGCGAAAGGCAGGTAGTGGGCACCGATCGCGATCATGAAAGCGGGGAAGAACCAGCGGATGTCATACAAGGCTGCGGCTCCCACCAGTGGGATCATCAGCGGCCCCACGATCGGAATCGCCACGCCGACCTGTCGCAAGGGATTGGTTGAAGGTATGGCTCCGGGGGAGCCAAGAATCCGACATACAACAGTCGTCACCGGGTAAATCAAGAACCCTCCGGCCAACGTGACCACAATCGCGGCCGATTGAGAAACAAACGTCCAGAGCCCGGCCGACACCAACCACAGAACCCCCGTGTAAGCCTGCCCAACCGAGCCGGCAAAGTAGATCTCCCGCACTTCCGCCTGGGCCATGGCCAGATTCGAGCTGCTGGTCGCTACTGAGTCAGTGTTCATGTCGCGCCCTCTCACCGACACCCGGGCGAGACGAGAAATACTGAGAAGGTGCCGGCTGCTTCTCGCCCTGGAAACCGAAACGCAGTCTCACGATCTACCCGCCCGATCTAGATCTTTGAGGAAGTTTACGAGCCTTGCGGTATCGGCGTCGGTCCAGCCATCGGGCCTTGTTACAGCGAGCCAGGCCTCGGCGTTGGCCTGTTTGGTGTATAGATGTCCATACCCTTCGGGAATCGAACCGGCTGCCGGCAGATCCATCATCACCTGCCATCCGGTAATCAGGCGCGCGTAGTGGAACTCGTCGCTGATCTCGACGCCTCGCTGCCCATCGACCAGCCAATCGGGATGCTGGAAGAACAACGAAGGCGAAAAGAACACAACGGGGTCCGAGGCGTGTTGGAGGTACAGGATCCTGGTGTTTCCCCACTCCTCGCCGGAGATGTCGACCGCATTCTGAGCATTGGTGAAGCGAACCGTTCGTCCGCCCCGATAGATAGGAGTCACCGGGGAAGTGACTGGATCGCGGCCGGCGATGAGCTCGTTCCACAGCTCGTTCATGAATGGGGGTCCGACCATCAGGGCTCCGTCGATGGGCTCGTTGATGATGTTGATCGAAGTCAGAATCGATTCGACACCGAGGGACCCCAGTGAAAGCCCATAGAGGTAGATCTCAGGGCGTGCATCTTCTGGCAGTGCAGCCCAGTATTCGTGAATTGTCTCGAAGACGATCTGCGAGGTCTCTTTCACTTCATCTTGGTCTGCAAGCAGTGAAATCCAGCTGGGGAGATAGGAGTACTGCGCTCCGGCCACGGCGACATCGCCGTTGTGAACGTACTCGAGCGACCGTCATTGCATTTGGTTCAAGGAACCCGGTTCCGGTGGTGGTGGCCACTACGAGGACACTCCGAGCAAAGGCATCGGTTCGGATCAGCTCGTCAAGGAGCAGTTGAGCGCGTCCTTCGACGGTGTCGGCAGACTTGAGCCCGACATATACCCGGATCGGTTCCACAGCACCGGAGCCGTGAAACGCATTGAGATCTTCGACGCCGGGTCCCGTCGCCACAAACGTTCGCCCTTTCACCCCCAAAGTCTCCCAATCAACCAGCGACCCCGAACTCCCCGATCTGAGGTCGGAGTCCGGCTGGGTAACCCCTTCTTCGATTGCCACGTCCCGCGTCGCAAATATCTGATTGGCCACAGCGAAGAACGAGTTGACCAGCACTCCGCTCCACAGTCCCCAGAGGACCAGCACCAGGCTGATTCCACCGAGCAGCCGGGAGAGACGTGCGGGGAGCACATTCCTCAGCAATTGAACAAACAAACCGAATAGCGCCCGGATCGAACGCGCCGAGATGAGGATGACGAATGCCGTTGCAGCCGCGACCGGGATGACGGCCAGCCAAACCATCGGCGTGAGACGGCTCATCCCGAATGCGTTCCGCAGGTCGTTTTGCCACCCCACGAAGGACCAGGTGGCGGAGATCCAGGCATAGACTATGAGACCAGCCGCGGTCCAGCGCACTAACCCCCACCATCGACCTGAGGGGGTGCGCAACTCCAGGTAGTTCCACACCCACTGCCAGCCCGCACCCAGCCCGTAGCCCACCATGAATGAGATAGCTGATACGACTCCTTGAGTCACCGCCAGTTTCGGGAGAAGAGATGGAAAGAGGGACGTGGCGAATACCAGAACGCCCATCCAGAGTCCGGGTCTCGAGGTGGGTCGAGAGAAGACCGTCGGAATTGGGGCCCGAACCCCTTCACCCGATTTGATGGGCTTTCCTGCCATCACGCGGCCTGAACCCATTCTGACGCGGCCAGTCCAAACCCTGCGGCAAGAAACTCTCGCCTGGTGAACATGGGAGGGATGGAACCTGCGCTGGGTCGACTCATCTCTCAGGCTCATTCGACTGTGTGATGGTTGCGATGACCTCTGCTGCCTCGTCGTCGACCATCCAGCTGAAATGGCCATGGTTGGGCCAGACCACATATGTGGATTCGGGGAGGCGTGCATCGAGCCATCGCCCGACTGATGCCGGAACGGTCTGGTCGCGGCCGCCGTACCAGAGGTGTGTTTCCACGTTGATCCGGGTGAGATCAAAACCCCACGACTGGCGGTAGAGGCCGGCCTCGTAGGCTACGCCGCGGCCGCCCTCCGAGAACGCTTCCTGCATCACCTCCGCGAACCAGTCATGAACCTCTGGCCGGGTGATGGCTTCCCGGTCGGCGTCTCCCATGCTGGCAACCGACTGGTCTATGAATCGGGTCGCCTGTCCCTTCCGAAATGCATACGCTGCCATGCCGAACTGGGCTCGGCGGACAATCCCATTCGACGACGGCCCAGTGATAGCGGTGGCGTGCTCCATTCCGGTCGCTGCCAGCGGGCCGAGGCCCACAACCACGCCTACACGAGTCACCCTCTCGTCCAGATCGTGGCCACACGCCAAGGCGTATGGCGCACCACCCGACACGCCGAGAACGGCGAATCGACCAATGCCAAGCCGGTCGGCGGCCTCGGTCACGTCGGCGGGCCAATCGACGAAGCGACGGTTGGTCTGGAACGTAGAAGCGCCGTAGCCCGGGCGGTTCAGGGCCACCAAGCGGGCATGGACACCTCGTCCCGCCAGCGTCGAAGTGATCAGATCGATCTCTCGACGGTCCCCGGGGAACCCGTGGCAGTAGATGACCGGTGGTGCATCCGGTTCTCCCCATTCGGCGTAGCGGAGAGACCGGCCGTCGGCGAGATCGAGAAGCCCATCACGCGTCGTCTTGCTCATCGTCAACCGATCCGTGCCTCAGTGAGGGTGAACCGGAAGAATTCGCCCTCTTCTTGCCGTTCGGTGCCCCACCACCAGCCGACTCGCCCGGCCGTCACGATGGTGATCCCCCCAAAGCGGCCGTACCCTTCAACCGCGGCTCCAAACGGATGAAAGCCATGCTTGTCTGGATCGGGGTCTCCCCACCGTTGTGTCACCACTTCCTGGAGACGTCCCTCATAGTCGACGGTAAGAGTGGCGTTGACAGTGTCCTCTCTTACGGGCAGGGCGACCTTTGCCGTTGTGGAGTCGATCGGTGCCCATGACGCACCCATCTGAGTTGTCAGGGCCTGTGGTGCCCAGAAGACGGTCTCGGCAGCGAGCCTGCCGGCGGCGCTCCGGTCAACATCCGGGCCGGATTCACGCGCTACAGGGATCGTCCCCCAGATCCTGAAGTCGAGACTCCCGAACCCATTCCAGAAGGTGTCACCGCCACGGAACCGTATTGGTGCCTTTCCTGCCGTGGCCTCCCAAACAAACCCTTCGCCCGCACGTAGTACCTGACGTGCGCGGAACGGGGTCCAGGTCTTGAGTTTGATCTCGCCCTTCATTTCGAGATAGACAGTCGGGACGAGTTCGACACCGGGAGTCAGGGCGTGGTTGAGGAATCGCCGCGCCGGGTCGGGGAGACCACCCAGGTCGTCTGGATCGAAGACTCCGACGGATGGAGTTGGCCTGGTGAGATCCGCCCACGCTGCCTTCCGAAGTGCTTTCCCTCTCACCGGAGCGATTGCCCTTCGACGCTCGAGAAGATCGAGACCGTGGGACGGAAGAGCGCCTCTCCTCCGTACCAAATGTAGGCGACAAGAAACATCAGCCGTTGCAACATCCCGGCGTAGTCGCCCCACACCACCATGCCCAGCGGGATGACAACTGACGCGGCTATCGCGATTGAGTCGAGAACACGTTTCCGGGTGGAACGGCGGTGTGAGACCACCATGACCGCCAACACCCCGAAGGCGAAAGCGAAACCCATCACGGTCGTCGCCGTCGAGTGAAGGAGATCTTCGGTGTGATCGAAGCTGGCGTTCAGCGCCAGAGGACGATGAGAGAAAACTGCCGTTGCCAACATCAAGATCCCGAACGTCCGATGGAAGGCGCTGCCCACCCTGCCCCAGGATTCTGCGGCGAGTGCGCTCAACCAGAGGACGGCCAGGCCGAATATGAGGAATCCCAGTCGGGCCAGCCAAGCCCCCTCGAGGGCTTGAGCCGCCGACTCACTCGTAGTGTTAGAAACCCACGAATACGACTCGGGCATGAGGAGTGGAGCCAGACCCAACGCCAACCCCGAGAGGACGAAGCATGCCACAACACCGTGCCACTCCCAACGCTGAGGTGTCCTCGTTGTGACGAGAGCCGAGAGTTCAGCCAACTCCTACCCTGCCGCCGACCCTGGTTCGACCACTGCTCTGCCACGGACAGTGCCTTTTCTCAGGTTCTCGTATGCGTCGATTGCGTCATCGAAACCAAAACGGGTGATGTGCAGCGTCAAGTGGCCGCGCTGGGCGAGGGTGATGACTTCCATCAGTTCGGTGACACTGCCCCAATACGTAGTTGCAACCGATACCTCATAGGGCACGGTGAAGAAACCGACTGGCAGTATCCCTCCGCCTATGCCAACCAACGTCAAATGGCCCAGCGACCTGACGGTGGCCGCAGCCAGTTGCAGCGTGGCGTCAACGCCTACAAGGTCGAGGACCACTTCGGCCCCCAACCCCGACGTGAGGTCGCGGATCTGTTCAGCTGCGTGTTCGCCTGAGACGACGCCGTGATGGGCGCCGCTCTCCTCGGCGACGGCCAGGGCAGGAGTGTTCTGGTCGACCGCGATCACGTTGGTTCCTGTGATGGCCCTAAGGATTTGGATCGCCATGTGCCCGAGACCGCCCCCAGCGCCGATCACCACGGCACTCGAACCCGCGCCCAACAGGTGAAGCGACCGCTTGATTGCGTGATAAGGCGTTAGCGCGGCATCGGTGAGCGGGGCGGCGTCCACCGGGTCAAGGTCTCCGATCGGGACCAGCAAGCGAGAATCGGGGATCAGCATCAGCGGTGCCATCCCACCGTCTCGACCCAGCCCGCCACCCGCAGCCCCGATCTCTGCCTGGCGTATGCAGTAGTTCTCCATACCCCGACGGCACCGATGGCACCTTCCACACCCCCACGGTCCGTAAACGGCAACCGGCTCACCTATCTCAAGACCCGCAACTCCCTCTCCGGTAGCTTCGACCCACCCAGCGTTCTCGTGACCCAACGTGAACGGCAGCTCATAGGGCAACAGACCCCCCTCGAAGTCGTACATGAGATGGAGATCGGAGTGACAGGCTCCAGCTCCGCCGATGCGAACCACCACCTCTCCCGGCCCCGGATCGGGTTCGGGCACTTCGCGGAACTCCGGATCCTGCTTCCAACCGGTCAGTTGTAGTGCACGCATGATCAGCTCCTTGCAGTGTGATGTTCTGAGTCGAGAGGCACCAGTGAGTCCCGAGGTTCCACTCCTTGGTCGATCCGTGGAGAGAGACGAAAGAGCGGCCGATACACGATCACCGCCATTCCGATCGCGATTGCGGCGAAGACAGTGAAGGCGATGGTGTTCGCAGTAGTGGCCGCCGGGTCGCCTGTGGCCTGCATCACGATGGCCATTCCGGCCACCGATGCGCCCAGCAACGCGGCCCACCC
>Ga0302046_10002461_pt1 | contig 17195 bp, 11 predicted proteins | sample RVTome_11_FD_200261 | JGI IMG/M metagenome (GOLD analysis project Ga0302046, IMG submission 200261) | Soil microbial communities from uranium-contaminated site in the Upper Colorado River Basin, Wyoming, United States - RVT147D111 (version 2) ...
CTCGGGCCGCAGCTCGTCCGACACCTGGTGATAATGCGCCTCCCGGTACTCGGCGGGATCGAAGGTCAGCGGCGTCACGTAGTCGGTGCCCGCCTGGAGATAGAGGGCCGGAATCCCCATCTTGGCGAAGTTCACCTGGTCCGAGCGATAGAAGCTGCCCGCGTTCGGATTGGGATCGCCCTGCGCCCGGAGCCCGGCCGCCTCGGCCACCTCGCGGAACACGGTGCCGAGGCTGGTCACCTCGAGCCCGATGGCCGCGACCTCGTGCGTCACGCCGAAGATCTGCGGCATGTCCACGTTGAAGTTGGCGATGATCTGCGCGAGCGGGACCGGCGGGCTGGCCACAAACGCGCCGCTGCCCAGCGTGCCCCCCTCCTCGGCGGCGAGTGCGACGAACATGACCGACCGCCGCGGCCGCGCCGCCACGAACGCCTCTGCCATGTTGATGATGGCCGCGGTGCCCGCCGCGTTGTCCCACGCGCCGTTGAAGATCTGGTCGTCACCCTCGATCGTGGGGTTCACGCCCAGGTGGTCGTAGTGGGCGGAGAAGACCAGATACTGATCGGCGAGTGCGGAATCGGTGCCGCGTAGCATGCCCGCCACGTTCTTGGTCGGCACCTGGCGTACCGCGGTCTCGATGTGCGCCGTCAGCCGGAAGCCCGTATCCCGCGGGCGGAACGCGCGCGTGGCCGCCGCCGCGAACAGCTCGGGCAGCCTGGCCCCCATGGAGGCGGCAATGGCCTCCGCGCTGGTGGAGTCAATCCACGCGAGCACGGGAAGCGCGTAGCTCCGCTCCCAGCTCTCGCGGGAGCCCGTGGTCCCGATGACGCTGAACGGGTAACTCGCCGATTCGGTGGTGTGGATGACGATGGCGCCCGCCGCGCCGTGCTTGGCCGCCTGCTCGAACTTGTAGGTCCAGCGACCGTAGTAGGTGCGGGCCGCGCCGCCGAACAACGCCTGCCCGTTCTCCTCGACCGGCGGGTCGTTGTTCAGGAACAGCAGCACCTTGCCGCGCACGTCCTCGCCCTTGAAATCGTCCCAGCCGTACTCGGGTGCCTCGACCCCGTAGCCCACGAACACGACCGGCGCGTTACGCAGGTCCACGGCCGGTTCACCGGTGGTGGACCAGTACGTGATCGCCTGGTCGTTGACCAGGTCGAGCGTGTCGCGCGGACCGCGGAGGGTGAGCGACGATTTCTCCGCGTCCTTCCGCATGCCCATCAGTTCGAACGGCAGGAGGAACGAGCCGCCGACGGGCTCGAGCCCGATCGCCGCGAACCGCTGGGCAATGTAGGCGGCGGCGCGGTCCTCGCCCGGCGTGCCGGTCCCGCGGCCTTCCATGCTGTCGGCGGCGAGCACGGCAACGTCGGCGCGGATGGCGTCCGCCGTGATCTGGTCGGCCGGGTCCGGCGTGCAGCCGGCCGCGGCAACCGTCAGGAGGAGCAGGGACGAAAGCGTCGCAGAACGTGACATCATGGGAATCCCCCAAGGACTATTCGGATTGGAAGGCGGTCTCGAGTCACGATAACCGCCGGTACGCCTGGGTTGAAGGCCGTGCCGATGTCCCGCACTTTGACAGCAGGGGATCGCGGGGGAAGATTCTCCCGCGCATTGACGTGAGTCTCGGACCAGGATCGGAAGGACAACCATGTCTCGCTCTTTTGGTGTTGTGGCTCTTCTCTTCTGGGGCCTCACGAGCGCCGCCCAGGCGCAGGTGGACGCCCGCATGTTTCGCTACCCCGACGTCTCGCGCACGCACATCGCGTTCGTTTACGCCGGCGACATCTGGATCGTGCCCAAGGACGGCGGGACCGCGAGCCGCCTGAGCTCGCCACCCGGGGAGGAGCAGTACCCCCGGTTTTCGCCGGATGGATCCGAGATCGCGTTCAGCGGCAACTACGACGGCAACGTGGACGTCTACGTGATGCCGGCCATGGGCGGCCCTGCCCGGCGGATCACCCATCACCCGTTACCGGACCGGCTGCTCGACTGGACCCCGGACGGCCGGCGCCTCCTGATGGCGTCGCGGCGCGCCAGCGGGATCCCGGTGAGCCACCTCTACCTCGTGGACGCCGTCGGAGGGCTGCCGGAGCGGCTGCCCGCGCCCTACGGCGAGATCGGGGCGATCTCCCCGGACGGCCGGCGCCTGGCGTATACGACCAAGGACGTGAGCACGCGCACCTGGAAGCGGTACCGCGGCGGCCTGGCGCCCGACATCTGGGTGTTGGACCTGCGCACGCGCGACGCCCGCAACGTGACGACCGATCCCGCCAACGACGAGCACCCCATGTGGCACGGAGAGACGCTGTACTTCCTCTCCGCCCGCGGGCCCGAGCAGCGCAGCAACATCTGGAAGCTGGATCTTGCGGCCGGCGCGGCGCAGCAGGTGACGCGCTTCACCGACGTGGACGTGTCCTGGCCGGCCATCGGCCCGCAGGACATCGTGTTCCAGGCGGGCGGCAGGCTCTACCTGCTCGATCTGGCCACCGAGCGGCAGCGGGAAGTCCCGGTGGCGGTGGTGACCGATCTCGCCACGCTGCGGCCGCGGACGGAGAATGTGTCCGGCCTGCTCCAGTGGGTCGGCGTCTCGCCGCAGGGCAAGCGGGCGGCGGTCCAGGCCCGCGGTGATCTCTTCACGCTTCCCGCGGAGCACGGCCCGGCGCTCCAGCTCACCCGGTCGTCCGGGGTCGCCGAGCGGTATCCGGCGTGGTCGCCGGACGGGAAACACATCGCGTACTGGACGGACCGGTCCGGCGAGTACGAGCTGGCGCTCCGCGCGGCGGACGGTTCGGGCGAGGAGCGCGTCGTGACGACGCTCGGCCCGGGGTACCGCTACCGGCCGTTCTGGTCGCCCGACAGCAAGAAGATCGCATTCCTGGATCACGCCCAGGTGATCCGGATCGTGGACGTCGAGAGCGGCGGGCTCACGCCGGTGGACACCGGGCTCACGTGGCTGCACGGCCAGCGCCAGGGGTTCGAGGTGAGCTGGTCCGCCGACAGCCGCTGGTTGGCCTACGCGCGCGGCCTGCCTACGGGGAACAGCGTGATTCTCCTGTTCGACACGCAGGGGGGGACGCGGCACCAGGTCACGTCCGGCTACTACAACGACTTCGGTCCCGCGTTCGATCCGGACGGGAAGTACCTCTACTACCGCTCCAACCGCAACCTCGAGGTCATCTACTCGGACTTCGACGCGACGTGGATCTACCCGAACGCCACGCGGCTCGTGGCGGCGCCGCTGCGCGCGGACGTACCGTCACCGCTGCCGCCCCGCAGCGATGACGAGGCGGAGAAAGCGGACACGGCCAGGAAGGCGGACACGACGGCCACGGTGGTCACGATTGACGTCGCGGGATTCGAGGCACGGGCGGTGCCGCTGCCGCCCAAGGCGGGCAACTACGGGTCGCTCCGCGCCGTGTCCGGCAAGCTCCTGTATCTCCGGTTCCCACGGTCCGGGTCCGGAGACGAAAACGCGACGCTCGCCTATTTCGACTTCGCCGAGCGTGAAGAGAAGACGGTGCTGAGTCCCGTGAGCAACTACGAGGTGTCGGCGGACCGGAAGAAGCTGCTCGTGGGGTACCGGAATCAGTGGGCCATCGTGGATCTCAAGCCCGCCCAGAAGATGGACAAGCGGCTGGCGACGGCGGGGCTCGAGACGGTCGTGGACCCGCGCGAGGAATGGCGCCAGGTGTTCACGGACGTGTGGCGGACGTACCGCGACGTGTTCTACGACGAGAGCCTGCACGGGCTCGACTGGCCCGCGCAGCGCGAGCATTACGGTCGCATGCTGAAGGACGCCGTCACGCGGTGGGACGTGAACTTCGTGATCGGCGAGCTGATCGCCGAGGTCAACGCGTCGCACACGTATGTGGGGGGCGGCGATACCGAGACGCCCCGCAGCCGGCAGGTGGGCCTGCTGGGCGTGGACTGGGCGCTGGACCGCGGCGCGTTCCGGATCGCGCGCATCGTCCGCGGCGCGGCGTGGGACCTCGAGGCGCGGTCGCCGCTTTCGCAGCCGGGGGTGAACGTGCGGGAAGGGGACTACGTGCTGGCGGTGAATGGCATGCCGCTCGACGCGCGCCGCGATCCGTATGCCGCGTTCGAGGGACTGGCCGGTGTCACCGTCCGGCTCACCGTGAACGACCGCCCGACGCTCGCGGGCAGCCGGCAGGTGCTGGTGGAGACGCTGGGCAGCGAGAGCCGCCTGCGCAACCTCGAATGGATCGAGGCCAACCGGAAGAGCGTCGAAGACGCCACCGGCGGACGTGTGGGATACGTCTACGTCCCCAACACCGGCGTGTTTGGTCAAACCGAGCTGGTCCGCCAGTTCAACAGCCAGATGCTCAAGGATGGGCTGATCATTGACGAGCGCTGGAACGGCGGCGGCCAGCTGGCCGACCGTTTCATCGAGATGATGAACCGCACGTGGGTCACACGGATCTACTTCCGGAACGGCATGACCCAGACGGTGCCGGGCGTGAACCATCTGGGAGCCAAGGTGATGCTGGTGAACGGCTGGGCGGGCTCGGGCGGCGACGCCTTCCCGTGGTTCTTCCAGACGCTCGAGGTGGGTCCGGTGATCGGCGAGCGCACGTGGGGCGGGCTGATCGGCCCGGCCAGCGGGCATCAGACCATTGACGGCGGCTTCTTCACGGCCCCGCCGGGGCGCCTGTACGGCCCCGATGGGAAGTGGTTCGCGGAGGGGCACGGCATTGATCCCGACATCCCCGTCGTGGACGACCAGGGCGCGATGGCCAAGGGGGCGGATCCGCAGCTCGAAGCGGGGATCGCCGAAGTCCTGCGCCTGATCCGCGAGCACCCGGTTGGCCTGCCGGGACGGCCGGCGTTCGAGCGGCGGTAGCAGCTGACCGCGTCGGCCGATCGGCCCGGGGGCGGCTCGTGGTTCGCCCGCCTGCTGCTCCCGGGCTTCGTGTTCCAGTCGCTCGTCATCGCGGGCGGCTACGGCACCGGGCGGGAGATCGTGGAGTTCTTCCTGCGCCTGGGGCCCGCGCGCGGCCTGCTCGCCATGCTCGTGGCCACGGCCGTCTGGAGCGCGGTGGGCGCCGTGAGCTTCGAGTTTGCCCGCACGTTCCGGCATTACGACTACCGCACGTTCTTCCGCGAGCTGCTGGGGCCCGCCTGGGTCCTGTTCGAGATCTGCTATCTCGCGCTGCTCGCCATCGTCCTGGCGGTGATCGCCGCGGCGGCGGGCGGCATGCTGCGCGACACGTTCGGGCTGCCGTACGCCGTGGGCGTCGTGGGGATCATCCTGGCCATCGGCGTCCTCGTGTTTGCCGGCACCCGGGCCATCGAGCGGGCGCTCGCGGGCTGGTCGTTCGTGCTCTACGCCGCCTACGTGCTGCTGTTCGTCTGGAGCCTCCGGCTGGCCGGCGGCGTCGGCGACCTCGGCGCGGCGGGCCCGGCGGTGCCCGGCGGATTCCCGGTCGCGGGGCTCAGATACGCGGCGTACAACCTGGCCATCATCCCCGCCGTGCTGTTCACGCTGCGGCACGCCCGGTCCCGGCGGGACGCCGTCACCGCCGGCCTCCTGGCCGGCCCCATCGGCATGATCCCGGGGTTGCTGTTCTACCTGGCCATGGTCCCCCACTATCCCGGCATCACCGACTCCGTGGTGCCCGCGGCGTTCCTGCTTCAAATCCTGGACGTCCCGTGGTTCCTGATCGCCTTTCAGGTGGTGCTCTTCGGTACCCTGATCGAGACGGGAACCGGCATGATCCACGCGGTGAACGAACGTGTCGCCGTGCTGCTGTCCGAGCGGGGCAGGAGCCTGCCCCGGCTGTTCCGGCCGGCCGCCGCCGTCGTGCTGCTGGTGGGAGCGGCCGGTCTCGCGCGCTTTGGGCTCGTGGCGCTGATCGCCAGGGGCTACGGCACGCTGACCTGGGCGTTTCTGGCGGTCTACGTGGCGCCGGTCCTGACTTGGGGCGTCTGGCAGCTCCGCCGGCAGGGGCGCAGAGTGGTACCGGAGTAGCCGCGCGCCCGGCGCGCGTGCATCTTCGTGCCCGGTATGTGGACCCCCCTCAGGATCGTCGCCGGCCTGGTGCTGCTGGCCCTCGACGCCTGGTTCCTCAGCCGGCCCGTCCCGGTTGGCGGGCCGGACGATCCCCCGTGGCGCCGGATCGCGCGCTCGGCCGCCATGACGCTGGTCGTGGCCATCGGCCTGCCGCTCGCCGGCCTCACCCTGCTGTTCGGGGCGTCCCTCTGGAAGGTGCTGCTCGCGGGGTGGGTCTGGGTCCTCGGTGGCGGCGTGCTGGGCTTCGGCGCCGCCTTCCTCTGGGAGCTGGGGACCGCCCGGCTCCGGCCCGAGGTCCGGGAACCCGCGGGCCGCGTGATCTTCTGGACGTTCTTCGTACTCGGCGGCCTGGGCCTGGTCCTCATCGCCGTCCGCTGGCTGGGAAGCCGGAGCCTTTGACGATTGCCGATTGCCGATAGCCGATGGCCGATGGTCCCAGGATCCATCGGCAATCGGTTTTCGGCTATCGCGCCGGCGCCCCCTGATTCACGCGCAGCTCCCGCACGACCAGCTCGATGTTCATGCCGCCGTCTCCGCCCATCATCTGCTCCATTTGCGCGAGCCGGCCCTTCATCATGTCCTCGACCATCTTCCGCTGGGCTTCGGGCATCTCCGCGAGCTGCTTTTTCATCTCGTCGTACTGCTTGCGCGTCTCCGGGTCCACCGCCTTGCCGAGCCCCTCGATCCGCACCGTCGAGCGGAACGGATGGAGCATGCCGCTCACCTCACGGTAGTCCAGCAGGTCAATCGTCGTGGTGACGTCCGTAGTCCGGCCTTCGCTCCGCATCTGGCCCTCGAGGATCATGCGACGCGGGACGGAGAGCCTGGCGTCCACGTAAACCGTGGCACGGCGCGGTTCGAAATCGCCGCCCTGCGGCACCATGCCGCGCCCCATCTTGATGTCCTTCAGGTCGTCCACCGCAACGATGTGCGCGGCCTGGCCGTCCACGGTCTCCCGTCCTTTATAGACGGCCCGCTCCGCCAGTTTCGGCAGCTCGCGGTACAGGTCGAATTCGTCCTCGTCCTTACCCCGCGGCGCCGCGACCCCGCCCACCGTGGACTGCCGCAACCGGAACACGGGACGCCCGTCCACGGTCTCCTTCTCGAAGTACATCGTCATGGGCATGCCCATGGCGTCCTGTACGAGCGTGTAGTTCGTCACGCCGGCCATGCGTTTCTCGTACTCGGCGACCATGCCGTTGATCAGGTCTTTCGCGGACTGCGCATTGGCCACGGGGGGAGCGAGACCGATCAGGGCGGCCAGCGCGACGATGGGATGGAAGGGGCGCATGGGGACTCCGGGTGAGGGGGGCAGCGTGGCGCGTGCAGCGTGCAGCGTGCAGCGTACCGACCTGCCGCTGATCGCCAAACAATACACTTGAATCCGTGCGGGGGGAACGTGAAGGCTTCCCCTCGGCGGAATTGGGGTGCACTCTAGGAACGTATGCGTGTCCCGGTCCGCTCGCTCACGTTCTGGATCTTCGTCGGCCTGTTTGGCGGTGTGGCGGCGGGGTTGATGGTGGGCGAGCCCATACTGGCGATCGCCGATCCGCTGGCCGAGATCTTCCTGCGCCTCCTGCGGATGGCCATCATGCCGCTCGTCGTGACCTCGCTGGTCTCGGCGGTGATCCGGGTGGGCGGGCGCCGCAATCTCGAGGTACTCGGCGCCAAGACCTTCGCGTACTACATCGTCAGCAGCCTGCTCGCGATCCTCACGGGCCAGGTCCTCGTCAACGTGCTCCGCCCCGGCGTGAACGCCAGCATCCAGCTCGACGAGGCCGTTCAGGCGGTGCCCGCCGCGGAGCAGGGCCTGGTGGACCTGCTGCTGGCCGTGATTCCGGAGAACCCGTTCCAGGCGCTCGCCGAGGGACAGGTCATGCCGGTGATCTTCTTCAGCATCCTGTTCGGGTACTTCGTCACCCGGATTGACGAGCCGCAGCGGAGCCGCCTGGGCGACGTGTTCCACGGCGCCTTCGACGCCATGCTCAAGCTCACGCATCTCGTGATCTGGACCGCGCCCCTTGGCGTGTTCGGCATCAACGCCCGCATCGTGGCCACGTTCGGCATCGAGGCGTTTCGCTCGCTCGGGTTCTACTTCGGCGTCGTGGTGGTCGGGCTCGCCATCCACGCGTTCGTGACCCTGCCCACGTTGCTGGTCCTGGTGACGCGGCGAAATCCGTTCCGGCACTATGCCGGCATGCCGTCCGCGCTCGTCACCGCGTTCTCCACCTGCTCGACCATCGTGACCCTGCCGCTCACCATGGAGGCGGTGACCGGGCACTCGAAGGTGTCCAGGAAGATCGCCTCGTTCGTGTTGCCGATCGGCGCCACGATCAACATGGATGGCACCGCGCTCTACGAGTGCGTCGCCGTGATCTTCATTGCGCAGGTGTATGGCATCACGCTGACGTTCGATCAGCAGCTGCTGATCGTCGTCACCGCGCTCCTCGCCTCCATCGGCGCCGCGTCGGTCCCCATGTCCGGCCTCGTGATGATGTCCATCATCCTCGCCGCCGTGGGCCTCCCGCTCGAGGGCGTCGGGATCATCCTGGCCGTGGATCGCGTGCTCGACATGTTCCGCACGACGGTGAACGTGCTGAGCGACTCCTGCGGGGCGGTGATCGTGGCGAAGCTGGACGGCGAGGAGCCCCTGATGGCCACGGATTAGAGCCGAACAGCGATTCTCCCAGACTGGTCCCTCCCGTCGCTCCCGTCGTTCCCGTCGCTACCCCCGAGGAACCTCGCAGCCCCCGTCAGCGCCCGGCAGTATCGGATACGCCACCCCCAGTTGCTCCAGGTACGACCCGTAGCGCGACGCGTCGAAGTAAAACGGTCGCATCGCTTCCCGGTAGCGGGCCATGATCCCGGCGTTGAGGTGGGTGGCAGGCCGGTCGTCGGGGCGGATCAGCGGGCGGTAGGTGGCCGTCTCGCCCTGCACGTCCCGGAAATAGCTCCGGGCCGCGTCCACGAGTGGCGGCGACAGCGCGAGGTCCAGCATGGTCATGGCCACGACCTTGGCACCCGCGGTGGCTCCCTTGTGGGCAATCGGCGTTGCCATGGCGATCGTGTTGAGCCAGCTGTGACCCGGCAGGCCCGGGATGTTCGAGGGGAATCGCAGGGTGACCGTGGGGAGCGTCCACGTCACGTCGCCGATGTCGTCCGAGCCGCCGCCGCGCCGCGCGGACGGCTCGATGGACGGCGCCAGCGTGTCGAGCCTGGTGGCGAGTCCGGAATCCGCGGCCCCGGCCTGCCGCTGGACGGCGCGCGCCAGCGTCTGATCCGCCTCGCTCCAGCCAGGGAGCCCCACCGCCCTGATGTTGGCGTAGACCGCCTCCGCGACGGGACGGTTGAAATGCTGCGGCCACGCCGCGCCGAGCACCCGCGAGGAGATCAGCTCGACGCCCGCCATGCGCGCGGCCGCCTCGGCGATCGTGTCGCCAATGGCCCAGACCGTGCGGATCCCCGGTTCCTCGAGGTCGCGGAAGTAGTACCAGACGCTGGCGTGCGACGGCACCACGTTCGGCTGGTCGCCGCCGCCCGTGATCACATAGTGCGACCGATGGGTGAGCGGCAGGTGCTCGCGGCGGTAGTTCCAGCCCGCGTTCATCAGCTCGACCGCGTCGAGCGCGCTCCGGCCCCGCCAGGGCGCCCCGGCGGAGTGCGCCGCCCGGCCGCCGAACGTGTACTCCACGCTCACGAGCCCGGTGCCGTCCCGCAGCCCCCAGTTCACGCCCAGGTTGTCGTCCACGTGCGTGAACAGCGCCACGTCCGACCCGGTATATACGCCCGCGCGCACGAAGTACGCCTTGGCGCCCACCAGCTCCTCGGCCACGCCGGGCCAGATGCGGATCGTGCCCGGCAGCCGCTCGCGCTCGAGGATGGCGCGTACCGCCAGGGCCGCCGTGATCTGCACCGCGAGGCCGGAGTTGTGCCCTTCGCCGTGGCCCGGCGCGCCCTCCACCATGGGCGCCCGGCAGGCCACGCCGGGATACTGCGACGCGGCGGGGATCCCGTCTATGTCGCTGCCCAGCGAGATCACCGGCTTGCCCGATCCCCACGTGGCCACCCAGGCCGTGGGAATCCCCGCGACGCCTTCCTCGACCGTGAACCCGCTGTCGCGCAGCATCCCCACGAGAAACCGGAACGTCTCCGTCTCCTGGAACCCCAGCTCGCCGAAACTGAAGAGCTGGTCCACGAGGTCGGCCGTGAAGTCCGCCCGCGCCTCCACCGCCCGCGCCACCTCGGTCTTGAGCGGACCGAGTCGCCTATCCCCCTGCTGGCCCGCTGCCGTAGAGGGTACACACACCCCCACCACCACGCCCGCCAGCCCCACGCCGAACATCGCCCTCGCGACTCTGCCCATCATCCCTCCAGTCGGACCGTGGCGCGCCCTCGGCCCTTGGCAATCGGCTATCGCTTCGCCCACGCCCCCAGCATCGCCCGCTCCTGCTCCTCCGTGAGCACGTAGCGCGGTCGGTCCCGCAGCGCCTGGGGCACGGCGTCCGACTGTCGCCACGCCACCGTGTCGCGCGCGGTGTCGGCGAGCGGCCGGTACGTGAGCCCGGCAGCCACGGCCCGGCGGTTGTCAACCCGCATGTGGCCACGCGCGTCCCCTTCCGGCAGGATCCACGGGACGGCGTACTCGAGTCCCGAGGTGGTGCCGTCGTCCTGGCGGCGCAGGGGATAGCGTCGCAGCCACTCGTAGTCGTCAATCCAGGTCCAGGAGAGCGGCGCCGACGTGATGGCCGCGACCCCGTACACGAACTCCTGCATGGTCTGCCGGCGGCCGGGGCCCACGGCGTTGAACGTGCCGCCCACGCCGCCCTCCACGAGGCGCACCACCCAGGCAATGAGGTCCCGGACGTCTACGTACTGCACGGGGTCGTCCCGATGGCCGGGCACCATGATCTCGCCGCCGCGCACGATCCGCATGGGCCAGTACGTCCACCGGTCCGACGTGTCGCCCGGGCCCACGATGTAGCCGGGCCGGACGATGGTGGCGCCGTCGCCGAACCCGGCCCGCACCTCGTTCTCGCTCAGGGCCTTCATCACGCCGTAGGTGGGCTGCTCCCGCGGCGGGTCGTCCGCCAGCAGGATCGGGCCGTCCTCGGCGATGTCGGTCGTGAGATAGGGATAGAAGACGCCGGTGGACGAGATGTAGACGTACTGCCTGGCCGACCCGGCCAGCGCCCGCACCGCGTCCCGGGTCCACGCGTGCCGGTAGCCCGAGGTCTCGATGACCGCGTCCCACGTCTTCCCGCCGAGCGCCGCGTAGCCGTCCGGCTGCTCGCGGTCGCCGATCAGGTGCTCGACCGTGGCGAAATCGGATTCGAACAGCGACGGCTCGCGCCGGCCCCGGGTGAAGATCGAGACCGTGTGGCCGGCGGCAACCGCGGTGTGCACCAAGTGCGGCCCCAGGAATCCGGTGCCGCCCAGGATGAGAATCCGCTTTCCGGCGCCGCGGCGGCGCGCGGGTCGCGCGGCGCGGCCGAGGCCCAGCGTGGCGCCCAGCAAGAGCGCCGCCGAGGAGTGGACGAGGTCGGTGACGAACCGGCGACGTGACACCATGAAAACATCCCCGATCGGGTGAACGACCGGGGAAGTCTGTGGTGGGGATCCGCCCGGGGCAACTCCGCGCCGCGGGCGGTTCAGTCCCAGGCGCTCTGCGGCTCGAGGTCGCCGGCCGGCGACATGAGCGAGGGCGGTCCGGACACGAGCGTGAGCTGGTCCAGCCAGTACGCCCGGTCGTCCCGCTGCGCCACGATCATCTGCCCGTAGTCCACTTTCCGGTGCGCGCGGTGGTAGCGCATGTAGATGTGCGTGTCATCGGCGCCCACGATCTCGATCTTGCCCGTGGCGTGCGACATCGCGAACCGGGCGCGCTTGGCGAGGCCGGACACCATGCGGCTGGCTTCGAGGAAGATGTGCAGGCCTTCCGTGATCGGGACCTCGTACGGCTCGTTGCCCGCCGTGGGGCGGCCCTGGAAGACGTAGTACTGTGGGCACCCGATGAACGACAGCTCGCGAAACAACGTGGCGAACCGGTGCGGCCGGTCGTTGACGCCGCGCACGATGGGGCACTGGTTGACGGTTTGGGCCCCGGCCTGCTGGAGCACCCGCAGCGCCTGCCGCGCCGGCGGGCTCAGCTCCCGCGGGTGATCGAAGTGGTTCATGATGTAGATCTGCGTGCCGGCGGCGCACGTTTCAGTAATGAGCGCCGCGAGGTCGGGGTCGTCCAGCACCCGGTGCGGGTTGAACGCCACCATCTTCGAGCCGATCCGGATGATGCGCACGTGGGGCACGGCCGCGACGTCGCTGATGATCTGCCGGAGGCGGCGCGTGCCCAGGATCAGGGGATCCCCGCCCGTCAGCAGCACGTTCGTGATCTCCTCGTGCTCCTGGATGTACGCGAGGCCGGGCCGGTGGTCTATGGACGCGTCCTCGTTGTCGTTCATGAACAGCCGCTTGCGGAAGCAGTAGCGGCAGTACGCGCCACACACCTCGTTCACGAGCAGGAGCGCCGTGTCCGCGTACTTGTGCTGGCAGCCGCGCACCGGCGTGTACGTGGCCTCGTGCGACGCGTCGAGCGAGCCCCAGTCGTTCAACTCGGTCTCGAGCGGCACGACCAGGCGCCGGAGCGGATCGTTCGGATCCTTCCAGTTGATCAATCCCGCATAGTACGTATTGAGGCGGAACACGTAGCGCTCGGCTACCGGTTCCAGGCGACGGCGCTCCTCGGGGGTCAGGCCGTCGAGCTGCGAGAGGTTGGTGATGTATTTGACCCGCATCGTTCCTCCCGGTGTCGGCTCGACGCAAGGTCGAGTAGGTGGCGTAGTCTGCTGTATGCGTCCTCGACGAATGGGGTTGGTCTATCTCACCCTACCGCCGCCCGGCGCCGCGCGCAAGACCGCGGGGATCGCCATTTAGCTAACTGGTTTGCTCGCAACGCTTTATGTGTGCACTAGCTGCCCTTCCAGGCCGCCGCCAGCCACAGTACAGCGCGCCGCCCGCCAGCTCCGCCGCGTCTGCGAACAAGATCGTGAGCTTCCCGTTCGAGACCAGCACCAGGTCCCGACCGCCACGGCTCACCTGCGGCGCTCCGCCGTATACCTCGAAGAAAAGCGGCAGGTCCTCGGTGATGACCTGGCGGCAGTGTGGACAAGTGGGCGAATGGAAAAGGACAGCGTGCACCGTTTGCGCGCCGGCACCCGGGGCCCCCGTTGCCGTGGCCGCGCTCAGCAGCAGAACGAGCCGGCTCGCGAAGCGATCAGCAGCCGTCACGCGTGTACCCTGGGGGTCAGGAGACATGCACACAAAGCTACTGCCGACAGCAGCTTGGAGGAGCGGAGCGGCGACCGTGGCACTCGATCTCGCGAAGCGCTGCGACCTGGATCACCGCGCCCCCCGCGGGAAGTCGCTACCATGTCGCATGGTCGAGATCACGATCGAGCGCCGGTGGGGCGGCTACACCTTCCTGGTGAACGGCCGCGACGACGTCGTGATGGACCCGGAGTGGGGGGTCACCACGTTCGACACCGAGCGGGCCGCCTTCGAGGCCGCGGTGCTGATCGTGCGGGCCCTCCAGCGGGCGGGGGAGCGGGACGACGGGGGGCACTGAGGGGAGGCCGGGAGGACGAGCGAACGCGACGGCGCGCTGAGGGGGCGCGCACTGCGTTGGAACGATGTGCCATCCCCTCGGCTCCCCATCACACAGTTGATCCCCGTATGAACGTCTGTGCCATGCGCTTCCCCGGGGGTCATGGGGCCTCACAGTCTGCATTTCACGCCCAGCTTCGCCAGCCGACGATCCCAAACCACAGCAGATACAAGGAAACGACCACGAAGACACTCGACGCGAACAGCGCTTGCCACCGCACCAGCCGGTTGCCCTCGACCGCGCCTTTCGCGGTGAGCAGCCCGATCAGCGCGAACAGCGGGAACAGCAGCGACGTGACCGTCAGGGTCCAGGCCCACGCCGTCGGGTTGCCGAGGACGGGAATGGCGTTCTCCATGTTCAGCGCCACGACCGCCACCCACGCCACGAGCGTGAGCGCGGCCAGCAGGGGCCAGACTCGCACGTGCCGCTTGGGAGCTCCGGCGAGCTTGCCGAACAGCAGGCGCGGGATCCACACCAGCGCGAACAGCGCCGTGGACGCGAGCGCCAGCACGAAGAGGCCCGCCACGCCCAGCTCGAGCCAGACCAGCGGCGTCCAGGCCCGGTGCAGCGAGGCCGGCATGAGGTAGCCCATCACCTCCATGGCCTCCGCGCGGCCGTTGTCCGGATCGTCCACGAGCGCCAGGGTTGCGACCGGATCGGTTGGCCGGCGGAACAGCCGGTCCGATACGGGCACATAGGGACGGACCTCACCAAGGAGCGGCTTCATCGTGAGCCCGCTGTCGGTGGCGGTCACCCGCACGAGGCCCAGGATCCGCTCCAGGAATCGCACCGTGGCGATGCGCGGGTTGTCCGGCCGGTACCAGCCGGCCCGGTCCCGGGCGAGCTGCGAGACCGGTGCTACCGGCGGCGGCTCGAGCCGGGGCTGGTCCTGCGTCAGGAAGTCGCGCACCACCCGCCCGATCCGCTCGTACGCCTTGACGTTCCCCGCGTTGATCATGAACGCGAAGCCCACGCCCTGGTCCGGCCGGTAGGCCATGTTGGTGAGGCCGCCGTTCACGCCGCCGTCGTGACCCACCCACACCCAGCCCGTGTCCACGTAGGTCGAGAGGTGGAGCCCGTAGCCCAGGGATAGGCCGCTCCGGGCCGTGAGCGAGCTGCGCGGCCGCTCCATGGCCTCGATGACCTCGGCCGGCAGCAACCGCGCGTCGCCCACGGCGCCCCGGTTCAGCAGGAACCGCACGTACGCCGCCATGTCGCGGGCGGAGGCGTTGATGGCGCCGGCCGGCCGCTGGAGGATGTGCCAGTAGTACTGCGGCGTCTCGCCGTCGTTCTCATACAGCGTGGCCAGCCGCTCCGGCGGATCGGGCCGGAAGTAGGTCGCGGTGGTCATGCCGATGGGCTCGAACAGCCGCTCGCGGACCAGGTCCTCGAACGGCCGCCCTTCGAGCTTCTCGACGATGTACGCGGCCACGGGCGGCCCCGAGTTACAGTACGACACGCGGGTGCCGGGGCGCCACCGCGAGGTCCGCGTCTTCGGGTTGTACGCGAGCCCGTCCCGCAGCGAGATCGTGGAGTCGTTCATCGCGTAGTCGCGCAACGCCAGGTCGTCCCATCCGGTGGCGTGCTCCAGCACGTGCACCAGCCGTATCGGATCGGTGTCCTCCCACTTGTTGTCGAACACCAGCTCCGGCGCGTGGGCCCACACGGGGTCCTGGAGCGTGAGGCGTCCCGCCTGCTCCTCGAGCAGCACGAGCAGGGAGACGAACGCCTTGGAGGTGGAGCCGATGCGGAACAGCGTGGTATCCGTGGCCGCGCGGCCCGACGCCACGTCGGCCGTGCCGATCCCCGCGGCCCAGAGCACGCTGTCCCGCGAGACGATCGCAATGCCGATCCCCGGCGTCTTGGTCTCCGCCAGGATCTCGCGGATCCGCGCTTGCAACTCGGCGATCGTGCGGGGAGGAGCGGTGGTGTCGGCGGCGGCGACGGTGGAATCCTGGGGGGCGACCGCGGCGGTCGTGAGGGCGGTTGCGGCAACGAGCAGGAATGCGGGCGCCAGCGCGCGCATGGAGTCTCCGGAAGGGAAGAGGACGCTGGCGAAAAGTGGAGTGGTGGCGCGTGCGGGACAAGGCGCGTTTCGGCCGCTCAGGATCCCGGCCGGAGCCGGCGGGTATGCAGGGCATGCCGCCGCGCTTTGGCGTCGCCCGCGGACGTGTCGCCGGGATGGTCGCCCTGTTCGTCGTGGTCGCCTGTGCGGACGCGACGTCGCCGGAAGCCGCCCCTACCCCCTCAGCCATCGTCGTCTCGCGTGGTCGCCTGGAAGCGCACGTGCGGACCCTGGCGCACGACTCGATGTGCGGGCGGCTGGTCGGTACCGCGTACGAGCGCCAGGCCGCGACGTACATCGCCGACCAGTTCGCCGACGCCGGCCTCGCGCCGGGCGCTGACGACGGCTACTTCCAGACGGTCCTCGTGGGCCCGCTGCCGCGGGATCCGCCGGAACCCACCGCGCTGTGCGCCGCGGAGGCGGTCGCCACCTCCCAGAATGTGATCGGCGCGCTCGCGGGGCAGGGCGCCCTGGTGGGGCAGTGGGTCGTCGTCGGCGCGCATTACGATCATCTGGGATGGGATGGATCGAGCGGCGTGGCCGACGTGTTCAACGGCGCCGACGACAACGCCTCGGGCACCGCCGTCGTGCTCGAGGTGGCCCGCGCCCTCGTGGCCTGGATCGCGGCCCATCCGGAGGCGACCGCCACCCGTCGCTCCGTCATGTTCCACGGCTACGGCGGCGAGGAGATCGGGCTGTTCGGGTCGCGCCAGTACGCCTCGGACCCCACCGTGCCCGCCGCCGCCCTGTACGGGGTGGTGAACCTCGACATGGTAGGCCGGCTGCGGGACCGCACCCTGTTCGTCGCGGGCGCGGGCACCGCCCCGGGATGGGAAAGCCTCCTCACGGCCGCGCGACCGGACGGTCTCGCGATCGCGCTCGAGGATGGTTCGCTCACTCGCAGCGATCAGTGGAGCTTCATCAGCCTGCTGGGCGTGCCGGGACTGCACCTCTTCACGGGCACGCACGCGGACTACCACACGGCGCGTGACGATCCCCCGTTGCTCAACTACGGCGGGATGCAGGACATCGCGCGGCTCACGCTCGGCCTGGTTTGGGAGCTGCTGACCAGGGAGGCTGGGTTGGGGGAGGCGGGGGCGTAGGCGGCGGCGGAATGGAAACGGGGGTGCTCAATATCGGCACCCCCGTTTCGCGTCCCGGTCCAGCGCGTGCTCGCGCGTCGCGCGCGGATTCCGGAGAGAACATCCCAAGTCGCGCGGTGAGGGTCTCACGCGCACCGTCGCGGTCGGGTGGTTCTGCCACCCCTGAATGGCAAATCCGGTGCCGAGGCTCACAGTCTGGCGGTCCGGCGGGCCGGCTCGAAGCCGACCCCGTGTGTCACCACGTATGTCGTTTTCTTTGCTGAACTTAGCCTGCCATGCGAGCGGGTGAAAACGCCTGGGGAAGGGGCCGGACGTGTTGCCGAGGCCGCGACGATCGTC